>ERZ1669247.69-NODE-69-length-51932-cov-10.198354_pt1 | contig 51932 bp, 56 predicted proteins | sample MGYA00579297_ERZ1669247 | MGnify/ENA primary metagenome ERZ1669247 (study PRJEB41166, sample SAMN08046056) | hot springs metagenome | biome: hot spring; feature: acid hot spring; material: thermophilic sediment; isolation source: thermophilic sediment from acid hot...
GCGTACAATACAGCGGATACATAACAACCGTAAGCGGTCAGACATACCCATTCACAGTAACAGCAACCTCATAATCGCCTTAATGCCTTAAAAATACCGTTAAAATATCTTCATTTTTCCTTTCTTTATTTCTCCCTTCCTAATCATGATTTATTCTTTACCCTTACTTAGTATGTTTCTTGCAATGTTCATTAACTCCTCTATGTATGGTAGTCTCCTCAGTACCTCCTCCGTATCAAACCTAGCCTCGTGGAATCCCTCGACATTTAAGAAATATGCTTAATCCCAATCATCGTATATCCTGGCGTTAACGATACTCGTAAGCCTATTTGCTGCGCTATCAAGTAGTCTCAGCGTCCATCTACCCTTGGTCATCACCTCATTCGCCTAAGGTATCCTAAGCGCTATCGTCATAGCCTTTATCGTCTCCTCGGCAGCCTTATAGAACTTCTCGCTGGCCTGAACAGCGTCATCCCTCTCTATGTATTGCTTTGCCTCACTTAGGTAATTGATTGCCATCTCCACCCTTGCCTCGCCCTCATCCGCTGGGTCTAGCTTTAGCTGGTTTATTAGTGCGTCTATGTTGAGTGGTAAGGTTGATTCCCTAGGCGGTAGGATTGATGAGTTGCGCAAGGATGTTGTTGGCAGGCTTGATTACGTAGCTAACCTGCTTCAGTCCCTCAACTCAAATATCGCGGCTACGTATGAGTTGACGTCTAGGGTCATGGCTAAGCTCATGGAACTCTACACACGCCATCAACCAGCCCACGCTACCCAATAAGTCAATCATCTCGCCAAGGACTCCGTTCCACCATTATTACCCTGCATAACTCAGTCCTGAATATTACTAGACCTGGTATTAGGGCTTCCAATATCGATAAGGCAGCAATAAACCTGCCAAGGAATTGGTACTATCAACCGTCTACTCCATTATAATGACCATGGGCTTTTGCGAAAACCTATGTTCAAATCCCAGCACCGATTATCGCACTCTTCATTTCCTTGATTTTTAAAAAGAGAATTTGTCGGCCCGTGGGTTTGGGCGGGGTTAGGTGTTGTCGAGGCACTTTAGGTTCTGCATTGTTTTGGCTATCCTCCCCTTTCTTTTTATATCCTTCTCGTTCTCAAACCACTCATCCAGCTTTCGGCAAACCGGCTCCCTAAGCCTTGTGTTTTCACGAACATTCGCATGTGTTATTAAGACCAAGTGGGCTTCCTCATTACTGAACATTGTTACCTCATAACCAGCCCTCTTAAGCTCCTCATAAATCCTCAATGCTTCACTTTCGTCTTTTCTCCACACCCTAAGCACAACCCTGCAATCACCCCTTACATTAACATTCATTCTAACGCTTGTTCCAGGCACAATAATTGACAAGTTTCCAGGCTCCCTAACTTCCTTTGACGCTAATTCGATTATTCTTCTGAACTTCTCGCCGTCGGGTAAGCCAGCGCCCAACTCAATGAGCTCCTTGACATCCTGCATTTCTAGCCATTCTCTAGCCTATTTGCTAAAGCGAGGATTATGCATATGAAGGAGCCACTGTCATTGATAGGTGTTGAATTGAGAAATAGAGATGGAGAATTAATAGGCACATCAACCACTACCTATTGGATAACGCGGATAGGTAAAACAATTAATGATATTATTAATGAGCTAAGAGGAGCATTCTAATTTATATCTTAGGAGCTTAATACATTATTAATGGAGATACCTCAGGCAGTTTCCGTAATAATCTCAATGCTTAAGCAGCTTGGATTTAGAGTATTTCTAATAGGTGCAAGGGCATTGGCGTTTTACGGCATCGTTAGGGAGACTGGCGATTGGGATTTAACAATAGATAAGCCATTTAGCGTGGAAATTAGGGACCTAATCACGAATAAATTACGAGACCTAGGATACAACGTACAATGGAGAAAATGGGGATTTTATGTCGATATAAATGATGTCCATATTGATATTAATTATATGCCATTAACGCTTGATAAAGAATTTATAGAAAAAGCCAAATTCTTTGGAGATTTACTAATTCCATCTATTGAGGATTTGATAATTCTTAAATTAATGAGCGGTGAAAGAAAGGACATAGAGGATGTAAAGCATTTACTCAGATTACCTAACCTCGATATCCATTACCTCATTAAGCGCTCACGGCAGGCTGGTATTGATAAGGATTTATTAAAGATTGCTAAGAGGATTGGTTTGAGGCTGAATGACGAAGCAATTCACATTTAGTGTCCGTTGTATAGTATTTGATAATGTTGGACTACCTAACGAGGTTGCAAAGGCCCTGGGCGCTCAGAACTGCGCATTCACTGGCTGGACCGCATTAGCAATACATGCAGGTAGTAAATTAATGATTCCCTATCACCCTAAATACCTTGAGATAGCTTGCCCAGACCTAAGCAATGCCGTTAATACTGCTAAAGAGCTGGGTCTCCGTATTTGGTTTGGTAAACGCTGGATTACTCTTGGATGGTCTTACGAAAAAACAAAAATTGCCCTTGGCGAAATTAGGTTATTTAAGGAGGAAATCACCGCAGAACGGCACATCTGCGGTTTAGGTGTCTCATTAATTGAAGATGCGATAAACCATATAATTAAGTTCAGGGAGCACATAAGGGACTTGAAACTCCTTAATGAATACTCAAATGGTAAAATTATCATTAACATAACTTCCATTAATAGATAAGTCTCGTCACATACCCAAACCTTCGCCTAGAAAATGATGGAGAGAACACGAATATAAAATGCTGGTAGTCCTCAAACGAGTCGAATTTATCCTCGAAGACCAGCAAGAAAAAGGAGAGATTTAAAAACATGGTATTCCCGCAAAAACTCACTACCTCACCGACGTCCTACTACGCAGAAACCAATTCAATAAATACGAAGGGATCAAGTGCATTAACTGAATGCCAAAATTAAGCAATTGCATCAACTTCCTAGTCAATGAGGGCGGCCCCACGTAATAGGTGAATCATTACTATGGGCATCCCCGGGGAGATAATACCGAGGCCCGCGGCATATTCCCAAGAAGGATTAGTTTAGCCGAACCAAGGCTCTTTGCCGAACCAGGGTGTCTCGATCTCGTCAAGTCTCCATCTTTGTCTTGTTACGGCTTCTGTTGGGTCTATTGTTACTCCGCTTCTGTAGGCTAGTAGTCCTGTTAGTGCGATCATTCCTCCGTTGTCCCCCGCGTACTCTGGTGGTACTATGCCGAGTTTTGCGTTGAATTCCTTTGCTATCCAGTCCATGATTTCCCTGAGCCTCCTGCTTCTGGCCACGCCGCCTGCCAGAAGTAGCTCCTTCTTTCCGGTTAGTGCTAGTCCTCTCTCTACTACCTCGCCTAGCATTGAGTAGGCTGTCTCGACAAGGCTCAGGCATATATCGGGTAGCGCAATGCCCTTCTTGACGAGCCTCAGGGCTTCTTCGATTAGTCCTGAGAAGGATACGTCCTGCCCCTTGACCGTGTAGGGTAGGGATACGTACCTACTACCCTTCTCAGCGCATTCCTCTAAGTGCGGCACCCCTGGATTTGGTAATCCAACACTCCTCGCGAAGTAGTCCAGGGCATTCCCCACGGCCATGTCTATAGTCTCACCAAACACACCATAAGACCTGCCCGAGTGCGCTATAATCATCGTGTGACCCCCAGACACGAGGAGCACTAATGGGTCTCTGAACCTGACGGACCACCTAGCCACCTCGACATGCGCAACGCCGTGATGCACCGGCACCAATGGCTTGCTGAACTTAATGGCTATTGCCCTGGCTAGGGTAGCACCGACCCTTAGGGCTGGGCCAAGTCCTGGGCCCATGGAGAAGGCTATGGCATTAATATCCCTAATGCTTATGTTAAGTCTTCTCAATGCATCTTTGAGTAGTTTGGGGCCGATCATTACGTGGTGGTCAGCGGCGGCTCTTGGGTGTATGCCTACGCCCTGTGGTGGTGTGTATGTGTCGTTAATGTTTATTAGTATTCCATCCTCACTGGCTATGCCGACTCCAAAGGTGTGTGCTGTGGATTCGATGCCTAGTACTAGTGTCATTAGTAGACACCTTCCATTATTGATTCAATAACGTCATCCAACTCACCATCACTTAATCCCCCATACTTCTTAATTACATAGTCAATAATTGATTGTACAGTGTTCTCAAGCCATCCACATCCTGGATCGTAATCATTATTTAGGGGTATTATGAAGTCGCCTATTGTCTTAACAACACCGGTCTTCGTTAATTGCTCAATTACGCTTATGAACTCAGGGCTCGTTATCACCAGGTCTATCCTATCCCAATTAAATGTATCGAAACCACCCAACTTATCGACTAGGAAGATTACCTTCGCTAATCTATCTAGGCTTACCCTGCCAAGCCTCCTCAATGCACTAACCACTATGCACTCAATCAAACTCATTTGCTTAGTAATTACAAAGCCGCACTTGGGTAATTAAACTTACTACGCATGATGCCTAGGTAGCAATGCTTAAATACGAAGCATGGTTATGCGTAGTGTATGGTTAGTCCTGACGTACTTAGGGAAATACTAAAACCAAGTAATTCAATTCTTGTGGCTTGGGATATGCATAGGGCATTATTCAACGGCATATTCAATAAGGATGAATTTCAAAGGGCCTTGGATACGGCAATCAGTGCCGCCAGGAGGGTTAATGTGCCAGTAATATTTACGAGGATTACACCATATCCAAGTGGCTTTGAACCAATAACCACTAGGATTATGCAGTGGAGGGGTGGCTTCAAGCCTGAGGAGATGGAGTTGATAGTTCAGCCTCAACCCAATGACGTAGTCATTAATAAGAATACCTGGTCACTCTTTGTTGGGACAAACGTAGAACTACTGCTTAGGAATTCGGGGAGGTATACCGTTGTATTCACGGGTATTTCCACGGATATTGGTGTTGAGACCAGTGCAAGGCATGCGTACGCCCTGGGCTTCATACCGGTTATAATATCCGACGCCGTATCATCACATGATAGGGAGGCTCATGAGAGGTCGTTGATGAACATGAGGAGGTTCTTCCCAGTAATAACGGCGAATGAACTGGCTAAGTACTGGTCATGATGTTATTCCCTTAATAATTTAAACACCTAATCATGACTTATTCATTTTTATTTAAACGTAACAATGACATGACTGAGTTATATACCAAGATTACTTATGAACAATCTCACTCAATAAACCCTTGAACTCCTCCACCAATGTATTTGCATGCTCCCTTGTGTGTATCATTGATGGTAGTAGGTGTGGCATGTGCTCGGTCATGTATAGTATGCCCCTCGTCCTCATGTACAGGTGCGTTAAGTGATAAAGATCTTCATTAATTCTATCCGTATATGCCACCCTAGCATTTACTGGTCTATCCCTAGTGAAGTGAATACCCAACATACTACCCACACCAGTTACCCAACAAAGCCTGCCATGATCCTCACAGGCCCTGTTAAGCCCCTCCCTAGCCCAATTCCATAGGTTGTTGAACCCCTCGTATAATGACCTATGTTGACTTAAGTAATTAATGAGTGTATAACCTGCCGTAAGCGTTACCCTATTCCCAGTGAATGTACCACCGTGGAAACTCCTCGACCTAGCACTCGGCCTCTTAACCTGGTCGAGCAACTCCATTATCTCCGACCTAGAGGCAATGGCACCGGCGCCTGGGTACCCACCACCGACTATCTTACCAAGCGTCACTATGTCGGCCTTAGTATTGAATAATTCCTGACCACCACCAAGGGCTAGCCTAAATCCCGTAATAACCTCATCAAATATCAGCAAAGCCCCATACCTATCTACCAACTCCCTAACACCCTTTAGGTAACCGGGCTGTGGCTCTATACAACCGCCTGAACCAAGTACAGGCTCCATAATCACCGCAGCCACATCAAAATCCTTCAGAACCCTCTCCAGAGCGTTAAGATCATTGAATGGAACAACAAGCGTGTACTTAATGTGCTCCGCAGGTAGGCCAAGGCTCTCGGGACCCTCAAATGGCGGATTAATGCCGACATGCAAGCCGTCATATCCACCGTGCCAACCACCCTCCATCTTAACCACATACCTATGCCCAGTGTATGCCCTGGCAAGCCTAACGGCGTACATATTAGCCTCGGTACCGCTATTTGAGAACCTAACCATATCAACATTAGGTACAACCTTCGTTAGTAATTCGGCGTACTCAACCTCGAGAGTATTCGGATAACCCAAGTGCGTCCCCTCATAAGCTGCATCATTAACAGCCTTAACTACGAAGTCCGGTGAGTGACCGAGTATGTGGGTTCCATGACCCATCCAGTAATCAACGTACTCATTACCATCTACGTCCCAAACCCTAGCACCACCAGCCCTCGTTATGTAAACTGGGTATGGGGAGAAGTGCCTTATTTGATACGTGGTTCCTCCTGGTAACACCTTCCTAGCCCTCTCGAATAATTCCCTGGACTTACTCGTCCCCTCCATGTAAATCTTTGTGTATTTATCAATCAACTCCTGAACCCTACCACTAAGATTACTCATTAACCCAATACGTAATGGCCTAGTTATTAAGTATTGTTATGGGAGCCTTGTTAGAAAACCATGCAACTTAATTAGATGGAGCAATGCATCAATGAACCTTACTGATTTATAACCACATTTTGCGCACACGAAGTACCTCCTCCTATGGAATGAGTTCCTTGAGTACGGCTCAACCCTAACAATGAACCACTGACCATACTCCTTAGTCCTAATTACATGCTCATTAAAACCACTAAGGTGCTGTATAAAGCCAAGCCTGACCTGGTCAGTGTGTGATGTAACGTATAGCTTAAACTCCCTACCAGTGAATGGGCATTTAATGACACCACTAAGAAACGCCCTATTGCCGCTCTTAGATACGTAAACAACGAGATCCACATACTTACCCTTAATCTCACCACTCCTCCTAAGGCCTAGGATCTCCGTCTGCTCACTCGTCACGACTACACATGCATAGGGTAGGGCTTTAAGCATTACCAGTACTTAGAGCTTATTAATCATTGTATCACGCCGTAGGTCCTCATTATCATTAGCAATTCATTCACGGTATTAGTAACGTGATCCTTAACCCTAAGTAATGTACCTGTTAATTTATCACTTAATTTATTAATATCCCTGGCCTGGGATAGTATTATTAATGATGATGGTGACCTAATGTCGGTCTTAACAACAACGTCCTCACCAACCCTAACCCTAACTATACCCGTGACCTTACCCTCCGTGTACGTAATAACCTCAATAAAACCACCCTCAATAGGCTCAGCAACTAAATTAAGTGTTATATTATTACCGATATGCGTAACGTAAATCCTATCACCACCAGCGAGACCCTCGCTAACCCTACCAAGTCTCGTGGAATCCAATACCCTCCTCCAACCATCACCAACAAGCTTAAGGTACTCGTCATGATTACTAAGCCTATTAATTAAGTATTGAATAGGATCTTTAAGCTCAATATTTTTCATGGCAATATCAACATTAACCTCACGCCCAATACCTATAACAAGTCCATCCAACTTATCAAGAAGTTTCCTGAAATAATCAATGTTTTCATTAATTATTTTTCGAACATCATCACCATTAGTCTCTAGGAGCCTCTCCTCATAACTACCGTCAGGCCCAATACCGATTATGAAAACATACTTATCACTAATGGATAACTTAACGTTATTTAATGTCCTACCTCCAACACTCACTGAGCTTAATGGTACGAGGAACTCCATTTAATTATTATATGTTTAGATTAATTCTTATAAGTACTTGGTCATTTTCAAGTTCGTATGGGCGAGTACAGTAATAAGGTGATTCTCGTTACAGGTGGTACTCGAGGCATTGGTAGGGCGATTGCGGAGGCATTCCTGAGGGAAGGTGCTAGTGTTGCTGTGACGTACGCGAGGAGCGATGATAAGGCCAGGGAGCTCGAGAAAAGGGGGATATTGACCATTAAGTGTGATGTGGCGAATAGGGACGAGGTCAGGAGGGCTGCCGAGATCGTTGAGGATAAATTTGGTGATGTCAATGTCATAGTTAATAATGCAGGTGTTATGTACTTAATGCCCCTTGAGTCTTATAATGAGGGGTTATTTGACAGAATGATGGGGATTAACGTTAAGGGCATTATCTACACGACACTTGAGTTCCTGCCGCAGTTAAAGAGGATGAAGGGCGTCATAGTGAACATAGCCTCAAATGCGGGTATAGGCACGGCCTTTGAGGGCACTACGTATTACGCAATAACTAAGGCAGCGGTCATAATACTCACGAAGCGCATGGCGTTTGAACTCGGTAAATACGGCATTAGGGTTAATGCCGTTGCACCTGGTTGGATTGAGACCGATATGACCACGGCGAACAGGAACCCCGAGGAGATTGAGAAGACGAAGTCTCTGGTCAGATCAAGGACCATGTTAAGCATTACCGGTGTGCCTGAGGACATAGCCAATGTCGTGCTCTTCCTAGCCAGCGATAGGGCTAGGTACATCACAGGACAAACCATAGTTGCTGATGGTGGTAGGATTGATTACCTAACCCATGGAATTTAGTGCGAATTACTTAAATAATCCCTCACCTAGCCTACCATTAAAAATAATGATAAGTCTTTCATTCGCAGAGTATTATGTATTAGCAGTACTTATCCTAGCAATAATACTATTATTAATCCGCATCATTAGGTATGACGTTATTGGCCTCCTTATAATGATAATGCTGATCATTGGTAATGTAATTAGCCCAGAAAAGGCCTTGGCATTTATTGGCTCTACCACGGTTATCGTACTCGGTAGCGTTATGGTGATTAGTAAGGCCCTTGAAGAGTCGGGTTTCCTTGATAGATTAGCTGAGGAGTTGGATAGGGTGTTTGGGAATGAATACTTGCTCCTACTGATTGTAATGCTAATAACCTCATTATTATCAGGATTCATGAGCGATGTAGCCCTGGTCTCCATATTCATACCATTCATGTACGCAGTATCAAGGAACCATAATAAGAGGTTATCTAAGTACTTATTACCGCTTTCTTATGCGGCCATTGTTGGTGGTAGATACACAATATTCGGTACTAGTACGAACTTAATAATTGATCAGCTTTGGTATGAGAGATTCGGTAGGTATTTGTCAATATTTCAGTTCCTAGATATAGGGTTAATAATAATCCTCGTGAGCATACCAGCACTACTACTAATTTATCTATTATTGCCGAATAGGGAGAGCATAGTTACTACTGTTGATGATTTGAAGATCGGTGAGTACGTCGTCGAGGCACAGGTGAATGATGACTGTGAATGGGTTGGTAAGGCCAAGCGTGAGGTTGAGAAAGAGTATGGAATTAGGATAAGGTCCATACTACCAAGGAGGTTATCTAGGTCGGGTAAAATACATGGTGGCGCTACATTAATAATGGAAGTACCCGTGGATAAGTTACCAATAATATCATCAGTAAAGGGATTGACACTTGTGCCTCAGTCGACCCAGATTGAGGGTAAGGATATTGTTGAGGCTTTAATAACGAGTTCATCATCCCTCATTAACTACACGATATCGGACCTAGACGTTCTGAATAAGTATGGAGTTAAAATAGTTGGTATTTCTGCGGGGAGTAGGAGGATATACGGTAGGATATCCCATGTAATCCTCAAATCCGGTGATGCATTACTCCTCATGGGTGATGAAGAAAGTATTGCCAAATTCATGAGTGACTATGGACTTGTGCCACTTAGGTCGAAGGGCGCCAAGCTCTTTGACGTTAGGAAGGGCACCTTATCCGTTGCAGTCCTAGTTGGAGCCACGATCGCCTCATTATTTGGCGTGAACATTGCCCTGGCCTTCCTCACTGGTGTTATTGTGCTTATGCTTAGTGGTGTAGTTAATTATAGGAGGATTTACCAATACGTTGATTGGTCAGTCCTAATATTCATAGCATCATTCCTAACCCTAGGCTACGCGATGAGTAGTACTGGGTTATCAATGGTAATAGCTGGTGTATTTCCCAGGTCCTTAATCATACTATTCCTAATAACCGCGTTAATAGCTAATTTCGTAAATAACGTGAGTGCCGCAACAATAATGACTCCAATAGCTCTCACTTACCCGAATCCATTATTGGCAGTGACCGTGGTGGCCATGGCATCAACAACCACGTTCCTAACGCCATTTAGTCATCCTGCAAACCTCCTTGTTTATAATCCAGGGAATTATACACTAAGGGATTACCTTGCAATGGGGACAATACTACTGATCCTAATACTAGTGGTTACTCTCCTATTCATATACACGACTTAATACAAAGCGTAACCGGCAATGATTTATTAAGGCTATGATTTACGAGACTGCGAATAAGTTTTATAAACTAAATATCTATTTCGATATCGATAAGTATGAAAATCATAACCGCACCAGGCCCAGTCTCATACCCATTAATACTGGCAACAGGAGAGCATAAAGACCTGGACCTAGCCTTTGGCAAGGGCGGTGAGGAGCATAATGCATATGCGATTACGGACTCATTAACATCACTGATAAGGAGTGGTTTAAGGATTGATATTGTGACTGTTAAGAAACTAATGTTTGTATACCCTGAGCTAAGGGGGCCTAGAATCGCCGTTTGGAGACGCGGCAGTGCTGCTGACGTTCTCACTAGGGCGTTATTGGATAGGGGTGGTTTAAGGGCTGAGCTTATTTATGCCGATGATTGGCCATCAGTACTTAACATGCTCAATACTGGTAATGCACAAAGCGCGGTGCTGAATCTGGGGATTCTCGAACATGATGGTGAATTCCTTGAGGATTTAGTTAATGCGCCAGGTGCATGTGGCGCTCAGATTAATGGTGATCCTCAGTACTTTATCGATGTTTATAAAGCCGGGATTGAATTGGCAAAGAAGGACTTAGGTGGTTCCGTTGATTACATAGCTAATAAATTACCAATAAAGTTGCCAAGGGAATTCATTAAAAATATACTAACTAGGGTGGAGTATGGAATTTATAACCCAGGTGATTATAGAGAGTTTGTAGAGATTGTTAAGAAGTACGGTGTCAGGGAATGATGAGAGACCAATACCTCGGTTTAATACAGGCCATTTCCATAATAGTACCGTTGACCATAGCCATTAGGGCATCGAACAATATGCTCATGACAACAATACCATTATTGGCTAGGTACAACTTCTACTTCAGCAATACATTGATTGGGATTTTATCAGCATTAACCTCATTAATGACCTTCTTGAGCAGCGGCCTAATAAATTCAAAACTAAGGGCGTGTAACAGGAGGATTGCCTTCATAGCATCATCAGCAGTATACACGGTGGTATTTCCATTATTCTGGCTATCATCACCAATCACCATATGGGTATTATCAGCCATCGCGGGCTTTGCCCTAGGCTTCCTAATGCCCAATGTCATTACCTCAGCAAGTTTATTACCTGATAGGAGAGCTAGGGAGAGACTACTTAATATCTATACGTTGTCACTAAGCATAAGCCTAATCCTGGGCCCTGCCATCGAATCATTAATACTTAAGTACTATGGACTTAGGGAATCCTTCCTATTCTTCACTGTTTTCCCAATTCTCGCTCTAGCCATTACACCGTTTATTAGGTTTCCTGAGGAGAACGTAGGAAGCGACGCAGCAATAGGTACGTCTAGTGTCCTTTCGAATCCAGGTTTTACAACCGCTGTCTTGAACATAGCCACCTATAACGTGGTCTTTTCATTCCTAATGGCATTCGGTGGAATATATGCCAGGGAGTCCTTCAACGTTAGCTACTCAACGGTTGAAATTCTCTTCTCATTATTCTTCGTGACCTCCTTCTTGGGTAGGTTATACCTATCTATTAGGCCTGCGGAGAGGTTGTGGCCTTACATGGCTAGTGCCGTGACAATGACCGCAATTGGTGTATTAATTATAGCGCTCACGAATAATCCATTAATCTACGCTGTGGCGTTACTAATACTGGGTATACCACACGGTACCACCTACCCGCTTTCCGTGGTCTCTATATCAAGAGCCTTTAAACCACAGCATAGGAATGTCGCCAATAGTCTATTCTTCTCATTCATGATGCTCATAGGTATAGTGACGCCAACAATAACAGGCTACATAGCGGATTTAATAGGAATTAGAAACACATTTATTGTACTAATACCGCCAGTAATAATTGCGTTAATATTTCTACGGAGGTACGTAAAATCCGTGGATAAACCCCACGATTAATACTTCATCACAGCATTTTGATATAAGGAGTCATGGATTTAAGCCAGAGATGGGTTATAACCATGATGATCGGATTCACAATTAAGAAGCCAAATGTTGAAGGTATTTTTACTAGGAGGTTGAATAGGTTCGTTGGTGTCGGTATTATTAACGGTGAGGAAGAGCTAATTCATATTCATGACCCTGGCAGGCTAACGGAGCTCCTAAGGCCTGGCGTTAGGTTCTTCGCATACTCAAAATTCACGGGTAAGACCAGGTTTTACTTAACTGCAGTTGATCTTGGTGATGAACTCGTACTCGTGAACTCCGCGATACATAATGAAATCGCAGCATGGTTAATTAGTAATGGTTATGTTTTGAATGGCTATGAGGTTGTTAGAAGGGAGCCTCACTTCGGTAGTGGTAGGTTTGATCTACTGCTTAAGTCACCAAGCAGTGATTATGCACTTGTTGAGGTTAAGGGTGTGACTCTTGAGGAGAATGGAATTGCTAAGTTCCCGGATGCACCGACAATGCGTGGCGCAAGGCATATGCTTGAGTTGGCTAAGGCCGTGGAGCTTGGTTATGAGGCGCACGTACTCTTCCTGGTTTTTAGGACTAGGGCGAAGCTCTTCATGCCTAATATAGCGCTTGATCCTAGGTTTACAGAAGCCCTTAAATACGCCATTAACCATGGAGTTAAGGTATTAGCCTATAAGCTAGTGCTTACGAGGGATTGGGTAATAATCCCAATAGGTCAACTCGATATTAAAATGGATTAAGTTAGGAGGGATTTTGTTATTAACCGAAAAATACTCATCAAAACTTCACAAGCTCACTTTAGGTAGCTCAGGCCTTAGTATGTATGTGCTAATATCACTCCTCAGATTTAATTCACCGGCTATTGGCATCAGCATCAATCTCCTCACCTCACTCATATCCCTGGTCTGTCCTAACACCCATGAAAGCTTAACAAAGGCTACCTCCGGCAGCATGTCCTCGGCAGGTATTACGCCAAGTCTCAGTAACTCCACACCCCTCCTATAGACGTTTAAATTCACTCTTCCAAATATTGTCTGGCTTGTGATAACCACAGGTATGCCACTGTCAATGGCTCTTTTTATTGGATCAAGTAATTCCTCCCTAACGTGACCAAAGCCCGTACCCTCAATTACAATGCCGTGATACCCCCTATCAATTAGGAAGTGAAGTATTTCTGGGTCCATACCTGGGTAGAACTTAATCAATGTTGTCTTCTCATCAAATTTATTCATTAATACTGTATCCTCTACCTTAGATCGAGTCGTATAATTATTCGTGTTTAGCACTATCTCGAGTTTATTAATGTCCACGTAAGCCACGGGTTTATCATTAATGCTAATAAACGTGTCCCTCCTAGACGTATGCATCTTCCTAACCCTAGTCCCTCTATGAACGGCTATTAAACCATCATTTGTGGATGCATGCATTACAATGTAGGAACCAGCGAAGGGTGCCCTGGCACCAACAAGTACGGCGGCCAGCATGTTCTCAAAGGCATCACTAGACGGCCTATCACTACTCCTCTGAGAACCAACGAGCGCTATTGGACCTGGAGGATTCCTTATTGCGAAGGAGAGTGCGGCAGCCGTGTAATGCATGGTATCCGTGCCATGGAGCACAACGACACCGGAAACACCGTCGAGAAACGCCTTATAAGCCGCCTCAGCAATCTCGGTCCACCTCCTTGGCGTCATATCCTCACTAAATATTGCCATTAAATTGAGGAGCTCAATATCAGCTATGCCCTTAACCTCCGGGTACATTGCATACAAGTCCTCAATACTAAAGCTTGGGTATACTGCACCGGTCCTGTAATCAACCTTGGACATTATAGTGCCGCCAGTAGCCACGAGCCTAACCCTGGGAAGCCCTGTGGATTCTGCCCTAACGAACTGACCAATTGGTATGGATACTGCGCTTTTTGATTCAACATGACTCAAAACCTCTATCTTCTCGATATTATTAACATGAATACCCACGTTATAGCCATTATCAAGCTTCAAAATCACTACGTTAGGATCACCGACGCCAGGCCTGGGCAGTACTACGCCGTCTAATGTCGTGCCATCCCTGAGGTGTATGCGGACCGTATCGAATACCTTAACACCCCACTTACTTATTACCTCGCTCAGCACGGAATAAGAGCGTGAATACCTTAGATATAAGCGTTAACTTAGATTATTACGATAATGATTTAATAGAAATAGTTAAGTAAATCTTTAAACCTAAAGATTTTGAAAAAATAAACTATGGGTAAGTTCGAGTATCGAGTTAAGGTAAGGAGGGGCCGTATCACATTGCCAAAGGCCATTAGGGAGACTCTAGGTATTAGGGATGGTGATGAACTAATAATTAAGGCTGAGAATGGTGAGATAATAATTAAGTCAGTATCGAGCATGGATATTGAAGAATTTGATAAAAAAATCAAAGAACATTTAGAAGCTATTAAAAATTATATACGTGTTAAGCCGAAACTCGGTGAGCTCAGTGGATTAAGCCTGGAAGATGAGTTTGAGTGAGATCGAATGATGTTTTTAGATGCTAACGTACTTATATACCTGAATGTAGGTGAGGAAAACGTAATCAAATTCTTTAAGGGCCTCCTTATGAGGAGAGATAGGTTATACACTGACGTTTTGGTGCTCGATGAGGTTATTCATATTTCGAGGAAGAAGTACGGTATTAAGTATGAAGATACCATCAAATTCCTTGATGACGTGGTATTACCCTACGTGAAGGTTCTTAACATTGGTTTAAAGGAGTACGAAACTGCTGAGAAGTACATAGGTGTGTTGAAGCCGTCCGACGCCATTCATGTAGCAGTGATGCTAAATAATGGAGTTAACGTAATTGTAAGTGAGGATAGGGACTTTGATAGGGTAAATACGGTGAAGAGGGTATGGCTTGATAATGAGTAAATTATTGAGTTATGTTTAGTAGTATCCTGAAGAGCTTGGTGTCTGATTCTGTGGGTTGGCGGGTTATTATTACATACTTAAGCCTCGAGAGCGCATACTCACTGAGTAAGCCAAAACCATCCATGGATATGCAGAGTACCTTACTACCCGCGGCAAGTAGGTAATCAACCTCGGTCTTATCCCTAATACTCCTCAGTAATACCGTGGTGATTCCATCTACATGCCTTAATGAATCATCAACCTGCTTAGTAAGTAATAATGCGCACTCGCCAGGTCCTAAATCAGTGAGTACTTTATCAAGATCTGAGTAACTATTGATTCTGACGATCCTAACCATATCATTAATAATATATGAAAGCAGCATTTAACACCCAAATACTCAAAATAACTAAGCCTAATAACCCACTACACATTACGGTCCCCGAAATACCTTTAAAGTTTTGCCAGGTTTTCTCAACATGGATTATAGGGCAAGACTGCGTGAGACGAGTAAGGAGATAATTGAAAGGAGGATTACGTCAGATGATGAGCTTAGGAAAATTGCCGAGAAGCATAACCTACCCCTATCAACGGTTAAGATGCTATCCACATTCTACTTCCATGATTACTCAGAGGTTCAAGTGTGCATGGGCCTTCCCTGCATATTGAAGGGAGCCAGAGAAGTCACTAGAGAATTGGAGAGACGCGGTATTAAGTACTCCGTAACGTATTGCCTTGGCTATTGCGATAAGGGACCTGCAGTTAGGATGGGTGATAGGTATTACACGTTTGTTAACGGTGATTTTAAGGAGGTTGGGGAGTCAAGGAGTGATTATGTTCAGTCTCAATACGAACCTCTCGATAAGTACATAGCGAGGAGTGGTTATAGGTACTTCGAGAAGTTTCTCAATGAAGGTAATAAGTTCCTCATTCTTGAATTACTCGTTAAGGTTGGCTTACTCGGTGGTGGTGCCCTGACCAGGCTTAAGGCTTTGGCAAGTAATGCCGATAGACCTAAGTACTTAATTGTTAATGGGCATGAGGGAGAACCAGGTGGTTTTAAGGATAGATTGATAATGGAGAGAAACACTCATCAACTACTGGAGGGCGCGTTACTGCTGTCACTTGCATTGAATGTTGATGAGGTTATAATCGCGGTTAATGAGAGGTTTAGAAATGCTAAGGCTGTAATTGAGAGGGCACTTGATGAATTAAGGACGTTCCTAACCAACAGAGACTTACTTAGTAAGTTACCTCCAATTACTGTTTCACTTATTGGTTCTCCATACATTGTTGGTGAGGAAACAGCGTTAATAAATTCAATTGAAGGGGGCAGGGGTGAGCCACGTTTAAGGCCTCCCGATCCCACCGAGGCTGGTTTGTTCGGTAAGCCCACCGCTGTGATTAACGTGGAGGTCGCTGCAGCGATACCCATACTCCTCAGTAATTATTATGAGGGTAAGGAAATAACGATAGAAAAGTACTTCTGCGTCACTGGCGATGTTGATAGGCCAGGACTTTACAGGGAGAAACTAACAATAGGCCTCAATGAATTATTAGTGAAGGCAGGTGCTAAGGAGGAAAACGTTAAGGCGGTCTTTGTTGGTGGTGTCTCCTCAGGCTTGGTCCACTCCTCGAGAATTAAGGTGAGACTTACACCCGAAGAAGCAAGAAAACTAGGTGTTTTCCTGGGCCCTGGCGTGATCATTGCCCTATCTAACAGTAGGTGTATTGTGGATGTTATGCTCGAGGTTGAGAGGTTCTTTGCGCATGAATCATGCGGTAGGTGCGAGCCATGTAGGTTGGGTACTAGGGAGTTGGTTAATATTCTCGAGAGAATTAGTAATGGTAAGGCGAATGAGGAGGACCTTAAGTGGGCTGAGTCGGTGGCGAAGACCATGATGGATACTTCATTATGTGGTCTAGGCATGTCAGCTGGTAAGGTGCTCCTTGACGCACTTAGTCAGTTTAGGGATGAATTTGAGGAGCACGTTAAGGGTGTTTGCAGGGCTGGTGTTCACTTCAGGTGATGGGTATGGTTAAGGTAGTCCTAAATGGCAGAGAGGTTGAAGCCGCTAATGGTGAGACAATACTTAATCTGGCGAGGAGGTACGGCATTGAGATACCAACGTTATGTTACTACGAGGGATATGCAAATGGTTCTTGCAGGATATGTGTTGTTGAGGTTAATGGTAGGTTAATGCCTTCATGCATAACCAAGGTGTCTGAGGGTATGAAGATCGAGACCGAGAGCATAAGAGCTACTGAGGCTAGGAAAACCTTACTAAGGCTCTTACTGAAGAATCATACCCACAGGAGTAAGGAGGAGCAAATGAGGTGTAGATTATGTGATTACGCCATTAAGTACGGCCTTGAACCAGCGCCGATAATACCAGACATCAAGATCGATGACACACACCCAGCAATAGTATTTAACCCATCGGCTTGCGTAATGTGCAGGAAGTGTGTAATTGCCTGCAGTATTGATCAGAGTAATGATACCATTACAGTCATAGGCAGAGGTTTGGATACTAGGGTTGGTTTTGATCTTGATGTTCCAATGGGCGTATCAAGCTGTGTAAGTTGTGGCGCATGTATTGATGCATGCCCAACCGGGGCATTAATGGAAAGGGATTGGGTACCTGCTGATAAGGTTGTTGAGACCACATGCCCATACTGCGGCACTGGGTGTCAAGTCGAGTATGGAATTAAGGACGACAAAGTTATTTGGGCTAGGGGTGCCTATGGACCCGCAAATGAGGGCAAGCTCTGTATTAAGGGTAAGTTTGGGTATCACTATGTTAATAGTCCTGAGAGACTTACAAAACCATTGATTAGGAGAACTGGAATTCCCAAAGGCCCGTTAAATGGTAGGCCCATTCACGAGGTATTTAGAGAGGCCACGTGGGAGGAGGTCCTAGACATAATAGCCAGTAAGATTAGGGAGATCCTTGACAAGTATGGACCAGCCGCCATTGGAGGTATAATGAGTGATAGAAGCACTAACGAGAGTATTTACGCATTTCAGAAGTTCATGAGATGCGCCATCGGTACTGACAGCATCGATCAATCAGCCACGTTATGCCATGAACCGTCAGCATGGTCATTAGCCACGCAACTGGGTTACGGCGCGGCGACCAACCCCATAAGGGATGTATTAAACTCAAGGACTATAATTGTAGTTGGCTCCAACATGAATGAAACACACCCAGTCATCGCCGCCTACGTCAAGAGGGCTGCTAAGCAGGGTGCTCACTTAATAATCGTTAACCCAATACACACTGAGTTGGCCAGGTACGCTGAGTATGAACTTCTCATTAGGCCTGGTACGGATGTCGTACTATTCTCAGCAATGGCTAAGTACATAATTGACATGGGCTGGTACGATAAAGAATTCATTAGTAGGTACACCGAGGGCTTTGAGGATTGGGTAAGGAGCCTTGATGCATTTACTCTGGATTTTGCCGAGGAAGTAACCGGAGTACCTAAGGACGTTATTAAGGAGGTTGCTAGGCTTTATGCGCTTGAGAAGCCATCAATGATTATGTGGACCCTTGGCATCACGGAGCATGAGAATGGTACAGAAAACGTATCAGCACTGATAAACCTGGCATTACTAACTGGCAACGTTGGTAAACCAGGTGCAGGTTTAATGCCACTTAGGGGGCAAAATAATGTTCAGGGAGGGGCTGATGTTGGTTGTGCACCAGGTAGGTTGCCTGGTTATCAACCTTTGATGGATTCGGAGGTTAGGAGGCGCTTTGAGGAGGTTTGGAGGTGTAAGTTACCATCCTTTATTGGTTTTAGGAGTACTGAGATGATTGATATGGCTAGGAGAGGCTTGATTAAGATGCTCTACATAGTTGGTGAGAATAGTATTAGATCTCACCCAGACAGTAAGGCTGTTGCCGAGGCGTTGAGTAAGTTGGAGTTCCTGGTCGTCCAGGACATATTCATGACTGAGACTGCCGAGTATGCCGATGTGGTATTACCAGCGGCATCTGCGGCTCTTGAGGATTACGGTACATTCACGAATACGGAGAGGAGGCTTCAATTAACGAGGAAGGTCGTTGATCCACCAGGTGATGCTAAGCCTGATTGGTGGGTCTTTGTTGAGTTAGCTAGGAAGCTTGGTTATGACATGGGCCTTAGGGATAGTACTGACATAATGAGGGATATGGCGAGGGTAGCACCAGTATTCAGTGGATTAAGCCATGAGAGACTTGAGCGTGAGGGTGGACTTCAATGGCCGGTGCCGAGTGAGTCTAGTCCAGGTACTCTAATACTATATGCTGATGGATTTCCGAGGGGTAGGGCTAGGTTTAGGGTGGTTAGTTGGAGAGGCTTTGATGTGGTTGTGGAGAGACTTTATCCGTACTCGTTAATTATTGGTAGGGAGAGGGCGCAGTATCATACTGCGACCATGACGTCTAGGTCACCAGTACTTAGGGTCATTTGGAGGGGGCCTGTTGTTGAGATGAATCCTGAGGACATGAGGGCTGAGAGCATTAAGGATGGCGAGGTTGTTAAGTTGCTCTCACCTGCTGGTGAGGTATTGGCTAGGGTCAAGGCGTCAACTAGGGTTCCGAGGGGAGTATTATTCACGACATTTCATTATCCAGAGCTATTGGCGAATACGCTGGTTCCAGCCGTGCTTAATCCAATTACAAAAACGCCTGCGTATAAAGATACAAGGGTTCGTATTGAGAAGGTTAATGCTTAAAGCTAAAAATATTTAGTCAATGAGAAGATGGCTAGTGGTAATAAAGATATTAATAGATCTAGGCGTAGGTTCCTAGAGACTATAGTCGCTAGTACAGTAGCCATCGGTGCTGGCGTTATTGGTTACGAGATTGGTAAGGAGCTCATTAAATGCCCACCATGCCCTAAATGCCCGCAAATCCCTTCTAATGCCACCACTACTACGCCGACCAGTGGTGTCTCATGTAGTTGCCCTCCATGCCCGGCACAGAGCATTCCTCAGGGCTACGATTATATAATCTTCATCAATAATGGGAATTACTACGTAATGAATTCGAGCGGTCAAACAATTTATCAATCCAGTGACCCGGGCTCGGCGATTTCCTACGCCATCAATCAATTAGGCAGTAATGGTGGTAGAGTCCTCATTAGAAATGGCGTGTATGTATGTACCTCATATCCCTGCGTCACAATCAATAACACATCAAGCAGTGGCACACCTGGCTTAATCATTATTGAGGGTGAGGATCCGACGGGCACAATATTCACAGTGGGTAATGGCGCCGTTAGCTCCTCGGGGCAGGGGTTGTTCGTGATTAGTGGGTCATACATGTGGCTTAGGAGGGTTGGCTTTAATGGGAATGCGGGTAATAACACGTACAGTGTTGGTAATCAATTCAACATTGCCGTGAGTAGCGCCAAGTTCGTGTGGATCGACTCAATATATAGCACGAATGGGCCCGGCGCGGTTGGTGTGCTTAATTCAAGCAACGTGATTGTGAGTAACGTGGTGAGTGAGGGTGACTCGATTGGGGTTTACGTGGGTGGCTCAGACACGGTGCTCATCGGTTACTCATCGCTCAGGGGGAGTGGTAATTACGGTGTTGAGGTTTCATCATCAACGAATACTGTTATTTACGGATCATCAATAATAGATGCGGGCAATGGCGTGCTCATAAACGATGGTGATGTATTGATTGATGGGGGCACAATAACCTTCCCAACCGTGAGTGGTGGTTACGGTGTGAACGCCACCATAAGCACGGCTGGTCGTGAGGTCATTATCTCGGGCACCGCAATCACGGGTAGCGTGGCGAACGCAATAAACGCCGCAGTAAACACCCAGGGCACATTGGCGATACAGGACTCCGTAGTAATGGCTGGGTCCAAAAGCACACTGAGTGTGTCATCAACGCCGGGTAACGGGGCCGAGTTAGTGATAATTGGCGCCAGCTTCAGGGATCAGGTGACCACGGCTGGCTCAAGCCCATACAACATAAACGGCGTAGACAGCGTCGCAATAATAAACAGCGCGTTCCAGTTCGGGAACCAAACAAGTAGTGCAAACGGCCCAAGCATAAGCAACGCCAAGTACTTGATACTCAGGGGCAACACCATTATTGGGTATTCAACGGGCATAGGTATCAGTAGCTGCAGTTCAGCATACCTATATGATAATTACTTCGCGGGAGTCACCACACCCGTTAGTTACAGTAATATTTCTTTAATGTATGCTATTAGGAACATTGGTTGGGTACCCACGGTAACTACGCCGTCCGTGCCCAGCTCAGGGTCGCAGGTAGTTAATACCTACCCAGTGCCAGTCACGGTGTGTCTATACGGTGGGTCAGTAAGCCAGATAACGATAACCAAGGCTGGGCAATCAATCATTGCGTTTCAATCATCAACACCGCAATCAATAAATGGTGAATGCTTCCTACTGGATCCAGGGGACTCCATAGCGATAAATTATGTACAGCCACCGAATTGGGCATGGATACCAATGACCTAGGCAAGAATTTATTACTAGGAGTTTAAATGAGCAAAATTGTGATGTTGAAGGGTAGATGGATGTGGCTTGCCCTGGTGTTGACTGCATTGTTGCTAGTTATTGTAGATGTTAGTTCATATTCACAGCAAAATACGGTTTTAATAGCCTATAGGGATATTTCATACTTAGGCGCTAATGGTGTTAATGTCACTAAGGACGTGTCCTTACTTAATAATGCCATAGTACTAATGGAAAGTGGAAATTATACAGGTGCTCAGTCACTTGCTAATGAGGTTATTAAGGACACGCAGTCATTGAGGGGGTCGTTTTATGTGAGTATCATATACATGGTGCTGCCTGGTATTATCTCTATAATTGTAATCATAACCCTAATAGTCATGTATTTAATGAGGGAGCGAATCATTGGTAAATTGATTATTAAATTTAGGAGTCATTATAAGGTTATTAAGGGGAGCGGCAAGTCAAGGACTATGCTATTTAATGAGGAGGTTCTCGCCGTGGTAGCTGCCATAATCGTGGTATTCCTAGTATTCTTTTCCTTCTATCCAGCAATAAATAGGTATGCGATTGAGCCATATGCAGCAATAGCGTTTCTTGGACCTAACGGTACAATAACGCAATACCCAAGTATTGTCTACCCTGATGAACCGATCAACGTAAGTGTATATGTATATAATGGTATGGGGAGACCCATTTGGTTTGTTGTCTATGTTTATGTTACGAATACAAGCTTCATAGAACCGCCATTAAACGCCACACCAATAATGACACTACAAAGAATACTCCTCAATAATGAGAGTTGGGTACAGGGAATAACCCTAAGTATTAATAAGACGGGTAATTACAGGGTATTTGCAACTTTATGGATGTATGACCCAAATAATCTAGAACTTAAGTACCTAAACACGTACGTTTATCTAACACTTAATGCTACGAGTCAATCATTCCCTTAATAAGACTTCCATAATTATTAAGGGATTTACATAGGCATGCTAAGTAGGGGTGAGATAACTACACACTGAAAGGGCAATGCAAAATAACTTAGCATGTGGCCCATTAAATTATTTTGAAGTCAACACTGAATATGAGTAGTTTATTAAGTCCTTGAGTGTTATTAATCCAGGTCTTGCATCTAATACCCTGGGTGCTAGGTTAATTATTACTGCGGCCGTAGCTGGATCGCCTGCCGTACCAGTACTTCTCCAGGTAATCGATGGCTCGCCCTCAAGTCTAACCTCCTCAAAATCCTCACAACCTGCACAGGCCCTCAGCTCAACTCTTATAATCTCCCTGCCATTAATGAAACCGCTTCCATGACCAACCACTCCCTTGACCTGCCCAGGCTCCATCTTGAAGTACTGCGTCTCATAATGCTTTTCTGCAATTAAAGCCTCCTGACCTTCCTCGACCCTATCTAGTTTAAGACCAATTATACTGGCTAAAAGATGCACTGATTCTGCAAAACCAACGTGAGCCGTTATCTCACCCCTACTTAACGCCTCATTGAACTGGCTTGGAGTCATTCCAAGACCAATCTTCTTCTGGAAGGAATACCTCCTCTTTGAGGCATCCAATGACCTGATTACAGTGATCTTATCAAGCCTTGTTAACGTTACTGAAAGCACGGCCGGTAACGCATCGAATACGAAACCTGGATTAACACCGGCACCTAGTATGGTTACATTGTGATTTTTCGCGTAACTATCAACAAGCTCTGCCAGGTCTGAATACCTATACCAGGGCCATGATAGGGTTTCACATGTGGATATTACGTCTGCGTTGGCCTTAACGGCCTTCATTATTTGTGGATACACCTTATCAAAGAAACTACCTGTTGAGTGAAGAACGATGTCTGGGTTAGAATCCTTAAGGACTTTATCAGCATCACTTTCCACTTTAATACCCAGGGTCTTACCCAATCCTATTACCTCACCAAGATCCTTACCAACCTTCTGAGGATCAATATCCACCGCACCCACAATCTCAAAGCCCCTCTCAACTGCAATCCTGGCTATTAATTGACCAATAGGACCCACACCATAAATCACGGATTTGATCGCCATCAATTACTACATTAACTCTACGGATTTATAATTATTATCATAATGTTCAATAAAATATATTACCTAACCCATTAATTCATCCCTCGATCAGCGCTTGGAACCCCTCATCCCTTAATCAGCACCTAAATTATATAACTATGATTCACCTTAAAAGTCTTTTCAATAATATTAATTCCATCTTTAACCTAAACGATGCTTATATTCATAGTCCTTAATACCTTACCTATTTACTCAATAATGAAGTTGGTATTAATTACCGTAAAAAATAGAATTATTACCATTAAACAATAATTACTCTGCTATACTCCTTGTTGTAATTACCCGCGTAGAAAGAGCATTATAAATATTAATTTATGCATTGTTTACGGTTATGATTATTTATTAAGGATAGAATAATTACTAAAGTACAATGGCGGAGCTATCAAGTTACATGGAGAAGGAGTATGAAGTCGAGTGTGATGGCCAATCAATGAAACTCAAACCAGTTAAGGTTTGGATGCTTGCTCCAAAGGGTAGGAGAGGCGTAATAATTGGGTTGTTTAAGTGTCCTGGTGGTAAGGTAGTTAGGAAGGCTATTGGTAAGGCTGAATAATTCATTCAATTAATAAGGATATCTTTAAAATAAACCCATGATTTAAACCTAAAATGCATAGTTACGATGCCATTAAGGCTTTAACCGAGGAGTATAGATCACGCTTTGTTAAGGTTATTCAGCAAATTTGTAGGTGTAAGCGTGAGTATGAGAGAAATAGGGATCTAATGAACATACTAAGCATTGGTGAGGATATTATTCAATGCATTAAATCAAAGAGGCCCTGTGACTTGGGGCTTATTAAGGTTAAGATAATTAAGAAATTTCTTAATACGCAGGTAATAATTGTGATTAATAATGAGGAAATTACTGTTGATGAATTTAATAAATTGGTGGCATCAGCTAAGTTCTTTAAGGAATGGTATGATAATGATTGCTCAATAGATTCTTACATGCAACCATTAATAGGTGCTGATCATTATGATGAAATTAAGGAATTCCTGGCAAAAAATCTTGAGAAGTTACAGTACGTATGCGACAATGCAATGCCGGGCCTAGATCTTAATGACTTGCCAATTTACGTCTCTAATGGCATTACTAAGGCTATAAGTGACTTGGTTAGGAAAGTTTAAGAAAGCATTGCACAATGAAATCAATGAATGATTCGGGAATCATTCACATTAAAACTAAGTGGGCACCTATTTGACAGTGAGGATTTATTACCTAAATACGTGGATTTAATTCGTGAATTATGGAAGAACGGTTATAGGATGGCAATAGTGACTGGGGGTGGTTCTCTCGCACGTAGGTACATAGAGCTTGGCAGGAAGATTAACATAAATGAATCATTATTAGACATGCTCGGTATATCAGCCAGCAGGTTAAATGCCCAGTTATTAGCTGCCGCACTCAGTGATATTGCCTACCTACCGATACCCACGAACCTTGATGAGGTCTTTAGGGCGTGGTCAACAGGTAGGTTAGTAATCACGGGTGGCTTCCAACCAGGTCAATCAACGGCCACGGTAGCACTACTCATCAGTGAATTCTTAGGTATTAAGAGACTAATTGATTGCGCAAACATCGATGCCGTCTATACGAACGATCCGAGGGTTGACTCCAACGCCAGGAAACTCGATAAAGTGAGCATTAGTGAGTTAATGGCTATACTTAGGTCAAGGACGGTGGCAGGTACTTACGACTTACTCGACCCATGGGCATTAAGCATAGCCCAGAGGAGCGGTATTACGATCTACGTGATTGGTTGCGGTAAGTTAAGCTCATTAAGGAGACTCATTACTGAGGGTACTAGTGACGGTACGGTCATCACACCATGAAAGAATAGGGTTAACGATGTTATTAATGACTTGCCCAATATTATCTGTGAATTCATTCAATAACTTTTCCACTAATTCCCTGTAATTAATAATTAATTCTCTCGTGTCATAACCAGTCTTGGCGTAAATGCATGCCCTAATAAATGTTGCTAGTTTATCGGCAAGATTCACAATCCTACCCTCAACGCTCAATCCATACCTATACTCCCTAAAGTAATTACGTAATTCCTCGGGAAACCCAAGCTCATCAAATAACCTAGCCTCTAAATCCCTCCATTCATTAATTAATAACCTCACATTATTACCCACATTACCTGCCAATGCCTCGTGCGCGTCATGAATAAGGGCCATAGAAACGCACTTGCTCACGTCAATGGTATCATTAATTCTCTTAACCTCATTACATATAATTAATGTGATATAACTCGTAAGCAGTACGTGATCACCAACGCTTTCAGCAATGACTTGCGGGATTCCACGTTGTATCCAACCAATCCTTGGTGTGTTAAGTATTGTATCCACGATTGAGACCGCATTTATCAACAATGACACTTCGATTGAAACGAAAAACCTGTTTAAAAGCTTATTAGTATTGATTTCTCAGGGGAATACTGAGTAATGCTTCCTGACCTTGAGACAGTTACTAAAGAGGACCTAATGAACTTAATTATGAAGTATAGGTTAAGGTTGAGAAAAAGACTGAGTCAGCATTTTGTTGTTGATCCAATGGTTATAAGGGATATTATTAGTCATGTGCCGTTGAATTCAAACGTACTTGAGATTGGTACTGGAATCGGAATATTAACTTATTACCTAGCCAAGGTAACGTCACAAGTAATTACTGTTGAAATTGACGGGAGACTCGTAAGAATAGCCGAACGCGTTTTGAACCAATTAAATAATATATCTATAATTCAGGGTAATGCCTTGGAAATACCATGGCCCCAAGTCGATATTATTGTTTCTAATGTACCGTACTCAATAACATCACCATTAATAATAAGAATAATTAGGGAGGGAATTCCAAGGGCTTTATTAACAATACAGAGGGAGGTGGCTAATAGGCTCATTAGTAAACCTGGTGGCGATGATTATGGTAGGTTAAGTATAATTACCCAGTGTAATTACTTCGTGAGTATCTTAAACACGTACCCACCTGATTCCTTCTATCCAAGCCCTGAAATTTACTCATCATTAGTAATGATGACCAAGAAGGAGCCTTGTTATGGCGATATGAAGGCTCTCGAATCAGTGACCAACGTACTCTTTAGGCATAGGAATAGGGTCCTTAGGTGGGTGCTTAATAAATACCTTGGCTCTGATGCGGTAAATGCCCTGATGAAGGCTAATATTAATGTGAATGCACGGGTTAGGCAATTGGGAATTGATGAACTAGTTAAAATAACAGAATACTTAAAACCGTTCATAGGCGGTGATGGTGGTGATTAATTCATTTATGAGAAAATCACCAGGCTCATTAAATCCCTGGCGGCTATGACGTTCGTGAAAACCTCCGATGCCTCCACAGCCAGTAGCTCTGGATCAGAGTACCTATTACTAATGTGTGTTAATACTAACCTATTGACGCCAGCTTTTCTAGCAATCTCAGCAGCGTCTATTGATCTAGAGTGACCTTGATTCCAAACCATGCTGTGATCCTCAACAGCCGAGAAAGTTGAATCATGAATAAGTACCTGGGCATCCCTAGCTATGTTTATGACAGAATCACTGGGTGCAGTATCGCCAGTATAAACAAGCCTTACTAAACCACTACTCCTAACCTCAACAACATCCTCGGGTTTTATAACCCTGCCATCATCAAGAACAACAACCTCACCCATATGCAACCTTTTCCAATACTTTACAGGAACACCCAATTCCCTAGCCCTCTCTGGATTGAACCTACCTATATATGTTCTCCAATTAAGGGAGTAGGCACAGTCGGGTACCGTGTGTTTCGCCAATACGCATTGTAGGTTAAAATTCTCCTCATTAATAATATCCTTAATCCCCTCTGAGGGTTCTATCTCGTAGATTTGTACATGAAATGGTGGATCACCAACAATCTCCATGTTACTCTTCACGAAGTTTACTATTCCATGAGGACCGCTAATCACCAAGTCCTCCTCCCTACCAAGCATTGCCATAGTGGCTAGTAATCCAGGTAATCCAAATATGTGGTCGCCATGCATGTGCGTAATGAACACATGGGTTATTTTCAATGGGCTTACGCCAATCTCAAGAAGCCTGTATTGAATGCCCTCACCAACATCAAGCAGTATCTTCCTTTGACCATCCTCAACCAATATTGCGGGTAAGTACCTATCTCTACTTGGTGTTCCTGCACCTGTTCCTAAAAACGTAACCTTTATCAGCATCTCACCATGAATTAACCAGGTTTATTTAAATAGGAATCCTCTTGGATTATTAAAGTGGAATGAGCAGTAGTAACGTGAACGTTGAGGATTTAATTAAGAGCTTTAGGGTAGGTTATGACAAGGCAGGGCTAACAATATACGTGATTCCCAGGGAAAACGTAACCTCAATAACTAGGGACACAGGGTATGCCTTTAATAATGAGGATATTCAATTATACGGAACAAGAGTAATACTTCATTTACCATGTAATGGAATAATCTATGGAAGATACCTTACACACATAAATAATGAATTAAAAGGACTATTTATAGTAATTACGGAGAATAATTGTGACATTAGTATTTCATGGTATGAGGAAGGCATAGACGTAAAAACCCACGTGAAATCCAATGAGGCGTTAATCATTATTGTAAGGCTTATGAGAATCAAACCACATAGAATCAAGCCCAGCAGCTATGCGCTTAGGATAATGAGAGCATTAGGGCTCTCAGGTAGATTATTGTACTCCGACACTAATAATGAAATTCAAGTATTCGGTATAGAGGGAGGATTAATTCCATCATTCCAGGGTAACTGCATGAGTGAGTTCATCATTAAGCAATGGAAATTGATCTTTGATGAATGCGGCTTTATAGTTAAGGTAATTAGTGATAATGACAATATACTGCTTATCGGTGGCGTTAATACCATGGTGATTAAGCAATATTACCCATCGCTCGATAAGTGGTATGAATTAAGCAGGGTTACGGGCTTCAGGAATTACCTAGTTGTATTAGAGGGCTAGGTTTGCATGCTTCATGAAAATAGAGTTTAGGCGCGGGCTGTCAAGCATTATTGCGTTGTTTATCATGTTTATCCTAAACTCCTTAAGTATTAACTGTGTATATAGGTACATAAGCGCCCTACCTGCATCATCATAATCAACACTTATGTGATACTGCTTTCCAATTCTCTTAATCCAGTCGAGGCATGCTTCATGTGAAGGACATGAATTCCTACATTCATGGTTCGAGAATGTTGGTGTTAGTAATATGAACTTACGGCCTCTGACATCTACGAAAGCACCATAATTAGCGGGTATTATTATTTTCATACCATGCTCATTAGCCTCAAGCTTAAACCCCAGGTAAACCATGGCCGATGGCACATAGTATATCCTATTGGCCTCTCTACTTAATCCAACAGTCTTTACTTCATCATTGTTTAATTGCCTAACCCAACCAAAGTCCTCGAGCGCCTTCACATGCCTATGAACAACGCCCTTAAGCATTCCTAACTCCTGCGCCAATGACGTAACTGTCATGGGACCTCTACTGAGCATATCCATTATGTTTATTCTAATGCTATTACCTAATAACGCGTCAAAGGACTCAATGGGTAAAACAGCCACTGATTTCACATTGATCCTAAACACATTTAATTTATCTATTACATTTATCCTAATCATTTACGTCCACAAATATGTAACCCTTTGAGTTTAAAACCCTATTTTGCTAAATCATAGGAATTAGTAAACGCATAACCGAGACATGCCGGGACCACAATGTGGAAGAGGAGTATTGATGAGGTTAAGAGAATCAGGAAAGTAATCAGGGTAGATAGGGATACACCTCAGGTAGGTACTCTAGCCTTCGGCATAGTTGATAGAGGTACGAATGTAATAGAGGTTAGGCCAACAACACTATGCCCATTATCCTGTATATATTGCTCGGTTAATGCAGGCCCAAAATCAACAAATAGGTGGGCAGAATTCATTGATGATCCTGAGACATTATTAGCGGCGTTGGAGGAGGTCGTTAGGTTTAAGGGAACGATGGATATTGAGGCCCATATTGATGGTATGGGTGAACCAGGCGTTTATCCATACCTGGTCAATCTTATTCGTGGTATTAAGGCAATAAACGGAATTTCTACAGTATCCATGCAGACTAGGTTATACATGTTTAGTGAGGATGAACTCAAGGAATTGGCACAGGCAGGTTTAGATAGGATAAACCTAAGTATTGATTCATTAAATCCTGAATTGGCCAGGAAAGTAAGTGGGGCTTCTTGGTATGATGTAGATCACATTAAGGAACTAGTATCACTAGCACTTGAGTTGGGCATTAATGTTGTTGCATCCCCCGTTTGGTTACCTGGTATAAATGATAATGATATAGTTGAGATCATTAGATGGGCTACAAATGTAGGACTAGGCAAGGGTGAGTTACCACCCGTACTTATTCAAAAGTATATACCGCATAAGAGAGGTAGAAAGGTGAAGGTTAGGATTATGACATGGCAAGAATTCTGGGAAAAAATCAAGAACCTGGAGAGGGAGTTGGGCGTTAAGTTAACGGCTACTAATGAGAAATTAAACATACATAAAGCCCCTCAATTGCCTAAGCCATATCCTATTGGTGATGAGGTTAAGGTTAAGATAATTAGCAGGGGGATAATTAGAGGTGAATTCCTAGGTATTATATTGCCAATAAAGGACTCGGTAATACACGATAGAGTTATTACGGTAATAGCTAATCCCCATATGGAATCAATACTAATTGAAAATCAGGTTAAGGTTAAGATAATTGAAAACAGTGATAATATATACATTGGTAAACTTATTTAATACGTATACTATATTAACTATATAATTATTAGCTAGGTAACGCTTAATTCACTTCTTATTAACCTAGCCACTTGATATGGTTAGGAGAGTTGCTGTTGTTTCAGGTTCGGGTCGTGGTATTGGTAGGGCTATTGCCGTTAGGTTGGCTAAGGATGGTTTTGGCGTTGTTGTTAATTATAAGAGGCATGATGAGGAGGGTGAGGAGACCATGAGTTTGATTAAGAGTGTTGGTGGTGAGGCGATAATTGTTAAGTCTGATGCTGCTACAGCTGATGGTGCAAAGGCCATGATTGATGAGGCAATTAAGCAGTGGGGCTCTGTTGACGTTGTCGTTAATAACGCTGGTCTCGGCATAATGAGACCCTTCGTAGACATTGACGAGGGTTTGTGGGATAAGATAATAAACACGAACCTGAAGTCAGCCTACTTACTGACTAAATTCGCCGTGCCTCACATGATCAAGAATAATTGGGGCAGGATCATAAACATGAGCTCGATAGAGGGTATAATGGGCGCAGCATACAATGTTCCCTACGCAACGGCGAAGGCTGCCCTGATAGGATTCACAAAGGCCCTGGCAGCTGAGTTGGCGCCCTATGGCATAACCGTTAATGCAATAGCCCCCGGCCTTGTCAAGACCAAGTTGGGTATGAGCCTACTGCAGGTGCTTAATGTTAAGGAGGAGGAGTGGGTTAAGACTGGTACACTGACTGGCCGTATAATAGAGCCTGAGGAGGTTGCTGATTTAGTGGCGTTCCTCGTGGGTGATTCTGCGAGAAATATAACGGGCCAGGTATTCGTAATAGACGCAGGAACAACAATACTGCCAGCAGCGAGGCACCTCTCAAGCATGCCCAGGTAAGGGTGGTATTGGTATTAGTTTATTAAAATTATAATACCCATTGTTCCTGCCTGTATGCCATATCCCAAAATAAATACTCATAAACACTGGCCTGCCTAAATATATTCAGTAGCTTGTCGAAGTCCCTCATTAAATAATCACTGGCTTTATCAATTATCACTCTGAGACTATCAACTATACCTGAATATTCAGGGGTTAAGTAGATCGAGGCCCAATCCCTATAAATCTTAATGGGATTACTCCTTAATTTCTCCACATGGTACCTAGCGATCTCCAGGTAAGTCCAGTAACACGGTAATATCGCCACTAAGCCCTCGTATGGACTGCCTAAGGTGCATGTAGTCAATAGGAAGTTCATATACGCAATATTTGTAGGACTCGGTCTTATCCTAATAGCATCATCAAAACTTAGATTAAGAGTATTAAGTAGCTTATTGTAGTTCTCAAGCTCTGTGGATACATCAGCAAGCGCAAGTTCAAGGATCTTTCTCATGGTTGTTGGATCCTCAAACTTAGATGCTATTATGGCTTGGCATTTTGTTAATGTTATTAAGTAATTGTAATCCTGAATAACGTAGAACCTAAACTTCTCAAGTGGTAACGTACCGTTGAATAATTCAATAACAAATGGATGATTAAATATTCTATACCAAATATCATTGACACGACTCCTAAGTAGATCAGTAATATGACTATTCATTACGCCCTAATTATTGCTCAGGAATAAAAGTATTATGATACTTTCCTGTTACTATTCCTGTTAGTTTTACTTAATGATTCCTTTAATGCCTTTATGAGCTCCATAGCGACTTCATTTTGCCTATTCATGAACTTTTCATATATCTTCCTGGCCTCACTCTTAAATGTAAACAATACATCAGTGGGCCTTAGTGAACCACTTGTTATTTCCATGAGAGCCTTCTCCATGCGTGACCTAAACCATGGATCAATGAGCTCACCACCTGTCTTACTAAATACGTTTATTACTGCCTTGCCCAATGGCGTTGGTATACATTGCTTATTCCTGACCCTAAAGTATCCACGGATTATGTTCGTATGAATATGATCCTGCATTGTCGCGTCAGTTCCAATGCCGTATTTCCTCATTAACCTAAGCAATTCCGACTCTGATAGATATGGTGGTGGTTCAGTCTCCCTTTCCTCAACCCAGGCCTTAATAATACTTAACTCATCACCTAACTTCACCCTTGGTAGTACCTTCTCACTTGGACTTTCAAATGGGTAAATCACTAGGTAGCCCTTATCAATCATTCTTAATCCATCCGTACTAAATCTATGATCAACAACTTCAACAACTATTCTCTGTCTCTCAATACGGGCAGGAGGACTTAACGTAGCCATAAAGTGCCTAACCACTAAATCGTAAATCTTCCAATACCTCTCATTCTTGAAGTACCTAAGCAACTCCTGCCTTGAAACACCTCTTGTTGGGTATATTGGTGGATGCGCACCATCGTTACTATTACCACGAGTTGGCTTAATAGTCATGCCCAGTAATGTCTTTGCATAGTCACCATGCTCACCATGGGTAAGTTCAAGGAGTACCTGCTTAAGGCTTAGTGTTGGTGGATAAATAGTCGTCTCGGTCCTAGGGTATGAAATATAGCCATGCCTATAAAGTTCCTCAGCTATGTCAAGAGCCGCCTTAGGCCTAATGTTCAGGAACCTACTGGCTCTTCTTTCAAGTTCTATTGTATCGAGAGGAACAGGGGGACCCAGGAAATCCTCCTTATAACTGGCAATTATTACCTTAGCCTTGGCCATACTCCTTACTAGGTTCAGTATCTTCTCAGCCTCCTGCCTGTCCTTAAATACACCATCATGATCAAGCATTATCCTCTTTCCATCGGCATCAACAATTATGTGCAATGTATAGTACTTCTCAGGCTTGAAGTTCTCCCTCTCAAGAGCCCTTTGCACGACGAGGTTAAGTACCGGTGTCTGACACGGTCCATAACTGAGGAAGCTCCCCCTCGATAGTGCTTTTCTATCGATTTTCTCAACACTGAGGGTTAATGCTCTAGTGAAGACGGCACCTAGTGTTAGGTCTAGGACCATCCTTGTGAAGACCCTCTTGGCAAGACCAGGGTTTAAGTTCGTTGGTGAGTTGAAGGCCTCTATGATGGCGTTCCTAGTCACTGCTGAAAATAAAACCCTCTTGAAGACTGCTCCTGGGTTTACGTTCCTTATAACAAACATGGCCTCATAGGCTATGGCTTCACCCTCAGGATCAGCGTCTAGGGCTAAGTACACCGTATTAGCACTTGCTCCTAAGTGTGTTAATGCCCTCACGTAGTTTAAATCATCCCCCCTAATCACTAGTATCGGTTCAACGTCAAATAGCTTCGATGGCTCTACGGAATGCCACTTATTTAACTCCTCAGAAAAATCAACATTCATTATGTGTCCCTTAAGCCCAATACTAACCCACTGCCTATTGTCTCTCGTGAACCAGTATGCCTTAATACCGTAAATCCTCCTGATACTTATACTACCCTGGGCTAGGTACTTGGCAATGGCCCTAGCCACTGAATCCTTCTCAGCAACAACCAGCGAATCAATAATCATTAACCCTTATCACCAACTCTTTTTCGAAACATTTATTAACTTATTAATTATAAAGCTTAATAATTAATGGTGTTATAAATGAGCGAGAAAAAACCAGAAGAGAAACAGACCAGGAAACCACCTTACCAGCAATACCCAGCTTATCCACCTCCACCACCGCCACAGATACCGCCGCCACCTCCACCTCAGTATAGACCACCTCCACCACCTCCATACTCACAAACCTATCAACCCCCACCTCAATTACCTCCAAGGCAAGCACCAGTCACTAGACCAACAACTCAGCAGCCTAGGATTGAGGAGCTAACACCCAGCTTAAGCAAGCTCGTGCTTTACCTAGGTATACCACTTGCGTTGATAGCCATTGTATTCGTAATAACAGCCATAACCCTATTCCCAACAACAAGCGATGCTTATGTGCCATACTCCTCAATAGCATTTATGGCATCCTTAATAGCCATTGCTGCAGCATTAATAATTAGTTTTATAGCCATGTATCAAATAGCCATGGGCCTCGATAGGAGATTCGAATACATATCAAGGATAATGAAACAACAATCAACATCGCAATCCGTAGCCACTGCCGCAGCGCCAACGACTCCACAATATATGCCACAACCTCAACAAAACCCAGAAAGAATATTGGCGCCACCAAGACCACCGCAGATAAAGCCCCAGCAAGTGCAGCAACAACAGTATGCCGCACAGGAAGGTGGTGAAGCCGGTGAGGAGCAGTCGCAGGAAGGCTCTGAGGAAAATATTAACGAGGAGTAAAGTTTTTGATTTCATTAATTAATTCCTTCTCATCAACAATGACATACTTACCGAAATAATCCTCGAATATTTTAGCGAGCCTCATTTCCCTAAATCTACGGTCCATGAGCACTATTAATGCCTTATCATCCTCAGACCTAAAGGCCCTACCCACTGCTTGCTTAATCCTAACTATGGCAGGCCATTGATACGTTAATTCCCAAGCCATCCTCCTATCGTTAAGCCTGGCCGCCAGAATTTCCATTACGTCATCAAGATAATCATTAGGTTCTGGGTATGGAACACCAATAATGATTATAAGGCCGAGTAGGTTCTCGGTGCCGAGCCTATATTCAACACCCTCAACAAGTTTACCACCAGCCACAGCCATTATTAATTTTCTACGGTTGCTCCTTAAATCCCTGATTAAATCATCAATTGACGTACTACCTAGCTCCATTACGTACTTAACACCTGGACTTAGGTATTTCCTAACGGCCTTGAGGACTACGTATGATGGGAATATTGATAGTATTGCCTTATCAAGTGTATATGCCTGGTAAATCCTACTGAGCACATCAGCGATCTTAGCGTATTCCTCCTCATCCCTTTCCACGTATCTTGTGGTAATACCATCATAAACCAGGACTTCATAATTCTCAGACTTAACATAATCTCTAAAGCCAATCCTATACTCAACAACATCCCTATTTATACCCAGCATGCTCACTACGTAATCCTTTGGTGGTAATGTACCACTCATAAGTACAACGCCATTTGCATCATTAATTACGGAGCTGCTTACTACAGATGGGTCAACGCACTTATAAACAAGGGAGACTCCTTGCTCGTCCCTGGCAAGAAATACGCTGAAACCACTCACCTTATTGAGTACGGCTTTATGAAAATCCAATAGGCGGGATAGTGGTGTATATGGTATTGGAACACCAGCACTTCTCTTCTTCTTAATTATTTCATAATAGGCATCTTTTATTGCTTGGAAATCCTCAAAGAATTGAAGGACATCCCCCAACTCCAGTGATACCATCGTCTCCTCCTCAAGAATCCTACTTAACTTAACCATGTATGTTTGTAAACCCCTTAGTATCCTGAGAACTCTATTTTTCAGTTCTTCATCATCAATTAACTTCTTAACCTCAGCAATCGAGGCAATTACCGAGGCCAAGGGTAGGTTAATAGTATTCAATCCACTTATTGCATCCGGTAAATTATGTGCCTCATCAATTATTAAAACGGAATTCTTAACATCAATATTTATGGATTCAGGCTTATTGATACTAAAGATGTAGTAATAGGTCATAATACCGATCTTAGCCCGATCCAGGTACATCCTGGATACCTCATAAGGACAAACATTGAGTGCACATAATGATGATACATACTCATTAATACTACCTGTATTATCCATTATATGAAGCATTAAACTATTAACATCAACTCTCCTAATATTGGAATAATAGGGGCATTCGTCACTTGATCTCAAAAACCTACACTCCTCAAGGAATTCCTCGTATGGGAGTTTACGTGTACTAACCATACAGCACATATCTGGTCTATTCCTAATTATCACATAATCAATATCAACGCCCCTATCCCTTAACCTACGTAACTCCCTAATTGGCGCCTGAGCCTCATTTTTAGTCCTAATCAGAAATAGAACCTTAACGCCACTCTCCTCCGCATATGCTAATGAAGCCGCTAAGGCACTTGCCGTCTTACCAACACCTGTTGGCGCCTCAATTAGCGCAATTTTACCACTTGATAATGAATCATAAATACCCCTGGCTATCTCCCACTGATACTTCCTAAATACGTCATATGGAAAATACCTCTTAATTAATGACCTAATTCCCGACACCTATATCAATTAAAACATCACTACTTGGTTTAAAAACCTATGATGCGATCAATATTAAATTACCTGCTATAAATGATGAAAGCGTTTTAAAGACCCATAAAGGACCTATAGCTGCAGGTAATGAATAGCCTAAGTAATGCATTACTTAATAGATTAAAGCCCACTAGGACGATATCTGGGGTAGTTCCAATTGCCATAATGGTTGAGCCCGTGGCATGCCCATTCAATTGCATATACTGCCCAGGTGGAAAAAAGACAAACACGCCAAAGAGTTACCTCCCGGACTCGCCTGTGGTATTACGGGCAGCACCATTGAATTACGATCCATACAAGCAGGTGGTGGCTAGGATAAGGCAATACGAAGCTCTTCATCATCCAGTATCTAAGGTTGAGCTAATAATAATGGGCGGCACAGTGACCTCACTGCCTGAGTCATACCTTGAGTGGTTTGTTGGCAATGCATTCAAGGCTGTTAATGATTATCCATTCATAGGCACGGAATCCATTGATAATACCAGTATTGAGTATGAACATAAACGCAATGAGAAGGCAAGAATTAGAGTTGTAGCTCTCGAACTAGAGACTAGGCCGGACTTCGTGAAGCCTAAGCACATAGATATTATGCTGAGACTCGGCTTTACTAGGGTTGAGATTGGTGTTCAGTCTATATACGATGATGTACTTAAGAGAGTTAAGAGGGGTCATGGTGTTAAGGAAGTCATTGAAGCGACCCAGTATCTAAAGGACTCTGCCTATAAGGTCTGCTACCACATAATGCCAGGGCTCCCTGGATCAACACCAGATAGGGATCTCGAGATGGTAAAGACAATATTCAGTGACCCAAGCTTCATGCCCGACTGCATTAAGGTTTACCCAACCTTTGTGGTAAAGGACACCGAGTTATACGAGGAGTGGTTAAAGGGCCTTTATAGGAGTTATGATGAGGAGACTTGGCACTGGCTCCTGGCCCGTATCATGGCTTCAATACCCAGATGGGTCAGGGTTATGAGGTTTGGTAGGGACATACCACTTCACTGGGTTGTTGATGGGCCAAAAATAGGTAATATGAGAGAAGTAGTGCTTAAGGATATGGAGGAACTAGGCCTTAATTGTGTGGAGATTAGGTGCCGTGAGGTTGGTCATAAGTACATAAAGAAGGGCCTAGTACCAACACCGAGGAGACTAATGATTAATAGGATTGATTATGAGGCATCGAGTGGTCATGAGGTGTTCCTAGAGGCTACTGATGATGAGGACACGCTCTACGGAATACTGAGGCTTAGGATACCAAGTGCTAATGCGCATAGGCCTGAGATAAAGGTTGGGAGGACTGCATTGATTAGGGAATTACATGTTTATGGTCCTGAACTACCAATTGGTAGTAAGACCACTGATTTGTTTTGGTGGCAACATCGTGGTATTGGTAGGGCATTGATGGCGAGGGCTGAGCACATAGCTCTTGAGGAGTTTAATGCCTATAGGATGCTCGTTATATCAGGTGTCGGCGTTAGGGAGTACTATAGAATGCTTGGTTATAGGAAGTATCCAGGGAGTTTCTATATGTTTAAGGACCTTAGAAAGTCAATATTGACAGAACCCAACCTGAATGATCAATCTTCAAGTAATGAGAGTTTAATAATGGGTTAAGTATATGGATAGGCTTAAGGTAGCTATTGCTCAAACGAGGAGATTTAATAACTATAATGAGGGCGTTGCGTGGTTAAGGGCTAAAACTAGGGATCTATCAACGGATTTAATAATCCTACCTGAAAACTGGGTTGGAGTAAAGGTACTTAGTAGTGAGGAATTCAATGAATACGTAAGCCTGCTTAAGGAACTCGCTAATAACACAGGTGCCTTAATAATTGGTGGTGCTGTTTACGTTAATACCAACAATAGGAATGTAAGTATATGCCCCATGATCAATGAGAAGGGGCTCGTTAATTACTCGGAAAAGATTTATCCATCTAGGGCAACTGGCGAGAGAGCAGAAATAAGTAATGGCAATAGACTTGGCATTATTAAAATAAATGATTGGTACATAGGCTGCATAATATGTGTTGATGTACTATATCCTGAATTAACCAGGCTAATGGCTAAGCACGGCATAGACATAATAGCTAACCCCAGCAGCATAAGCATTGATAGAGTACCCCTATGGAGAAGCCTAGGCCTAGTAAGGGCATTTGAGAACTCGGCATACTTCGCATCAGCCATGGGTACAGGGTATAAGTATCCAGATAACCGTGATGTACTCGGTGGTAGTTTTATAACGTCACCTAACGGCGAGTTCGTATTAATTATTGAACCAGGTATTGAGGGACTATTTACGGCTGTCCTTAATTATAATGAGATTGAGTATGCACGTTCCCGAAGGGGGTATATCAATGACCTAAGAAATGAATATCTGATAAATAATGTTTTAATAAGCGTGACTAATGCCTAAGTTATTGATTTAGCAACATCAGGATTTAGAATGCCCTTCTTCGTCAACGTCCTTATCAACTGTCTAAAGGCCACAACTCTCTGAATGTTATTGGCACCCTCGTAAATCTCCGTTATCTTAACATCCCTAAGAAACCTCTCTATACCAGTCTCATGAATTACACCGACACCACCATGAACATCAATTGCCTTAGAAACTATTTTCTCCGCAGCCTCAGTGGTATAAAACTTCGCCAGACTAGCCACATACTTAAACTCCTCCCTACCCTGGTCAGCCAGGTAAGCCGCTAAGTACGTTAGATACCTCGCCGTCATCAACTCAGCCATCATCTCAGCAAGGCCAAATTGTATGGCTTCAAAACTGGCTAGGTACTGACCAAAGGCCGTGCGCTGTAATGAGTACTGGAAGGCCTTCTCAAAGGCCGCCTGTGCCATGCCAAGTGCCTGCGCCGCAACACCAACCCTGGTCCTGTCGTAGGTCTCCATGGCTATTATGAAACCCATGCCAACATCACCAACCCTATTCTCGTCGGAAACCTCAACATCATCAAAAATAACCTCCACAGCATGACTACCTCTCAAACCCCTCTTCTCAAACTTAGCACCAATCTTAAGTCCAGGAGTTCCCTTCTCAACTATGAAGGCTGATATCCCAAACCAACGCCTATTTGGTTGCGGCTCGCTTGTCCTTGCAAAGACCATTATGTAATCAGCAATGTCGGCATTACTAATGAAGATCTTCCTACCATTAATAATCCACCTATCACCCCTCCTAACAGCCTTCGTCTGTATACCTGCAACATCACTACCGCAACATGGTTCCGTCATGGCATGGGCACCAAAGGCCTCACCCCTAGCTATTGGTGGTACGTACTTCCTCCTCAACTCATCACTACCAAAGAGGAGAAGGGGCGTTACGAATAAGTCATTGGTACCGCGGATAACGGCCAGAGGCGGTGCTACCCTGCTCAACTCCTCCATCAATATGACCGCTGATACTGTATCGCCACCCTGACCACCAAGGCTCTCATCAATGCCAATACCCCACAATCCCTGTTCCCCAAGCTTTCTTAATATGTCTCTAGGTACTTCATCCTTATCATCAAACTCAAGGGCATGAGGAGAAACCTCTCTCTCGAGAAACTCCCTAATGCTCTTCCTTAGGATCTCATGTTCCGGCTTAAATATTAATTGATAGTCCTGTAAACCATCCAGTGGAAATACCATACAGCGAACTATTTCTAATTTCCTTTATAAATTATCCCAGAATATAGATTTAATAAACCAAGTACTTACGTAGGTGATAGATGCAGTTAAGACTTAGCAAAGATGAGGTCATTGAGAATTATAAGGATGAGCTAACGGATGCTGAGATCTACGCAGCACTCGCTAAGATTGAGAATAATGAGGAATTAAGAAAGGAATTGTTAAAGTTATCACAGTACGAGACTAGCCACGCTGAGTTCTGGAGATTTATTGCTGATCAAGTAGGTATTGATGTTAGTAATGTAAGGTCCTCCAGGTTCTCAGTCATGTTCTCAGTATTAATTAGGAGGTTATTTGGGCTTGGTTTTCTCGTTAAGTTGAGGGAGAGTGCGGAGGTTGAGGCTATTGAGAGGTATGGTGAGATGGTTAGGAAGAATGCGCTTGGCCCATATACAGATAGGCTTAGGGAGATACTACTTGATGAGGTCTCGCATGAGGAGGTCTTTAAGGAGGAAGAGTCGAGGTTCGAAGCATTCATCGATAATATTAGGGATGCCATGTACGGAATGAGCGATGGTCTAGTGGAGGTGTTAGCTGCAGTGGCTGGTTTAGCCCCTGTCGTTGCTAATCCCATACTCATAACACTGGCTGGCCTAATAGTTGGTACTGCGGGCACGCTTTCAATGGCCGTAGGCGCTTATATGTCGACAAAGGCCCAGAGGGATATTAGGGAGACCATGTTGTCAAAGATAGATATAGAACTCGAGAACCTTGACATAGAGGATAGAACCAGGAGGGTTAAGAATGCCCTAAATAAAATGGGTATTGGCGAAAAAACAGCTAGTGAAATAGCCCCCAGCTTATCAACAGATGTGAACATAAGCAAAAGGATAACGGAAGTAAGCGAGATTGGCCTATCCGAAGAGGCGCTCGAGAACCCTGGGAAATCAGCCCTATACACGGGCATATTCTACCTAATAGGTGCATTACTCGTAATAGCGCCATTCCCATTACTAGGCCACATAATCGGCAACGTAGGCTCACTATACATATCGATAGTGCTCGTGGCTCTAGCACAGGCCATAAGTGGCCTATTAACGGCAATATCAGGAAGCGGCCGTATAGCCCATACAATGGCTATGAACATATTACTATCCCTAGGTGCAGCTGCAGCCACATACACAATAGGCACAATAGCGCATCAAATATTACACGTAGCAATAACCTAACCAGGCGTGCATGAGGCCCTAAAGGCCCTTCCTAACTCATCCCTAAAGCACCAAATGCCATTACTCGCGTCAATAATCACTATGCCTAACTCCGTTAAAGCCTTATCACTAAGAAGTACGTAATCCACAGACTCAGAAACAATGGGTATCAACCTAACGATGGGCGTATCTCTATCACTGACTAACACCTTAACGTTGATGCTCTCCCTAAAACGATATATTGGGGGCAATCCCTGAAGCCGTACGAATGGCGTAAACCTCAGCATCACCACCCGATAGGTTAAGCCCAAGTCTCTGGGCAACATCAATAGGCATTAGTATACCAGGTCCTAAACCTTCAAACCCAGTATTGGCGGGGGCGCAGGTAATGACTTCGTTATTTTCCCTTCTTATTACGATCCTTAACCAAGTGGTCATCCCTACTCAAGCCCCTAATATACTCATCATAAGTCCCTAAATAAGCAATATACCTAATATAACCAACGAAGCCCTTAACCTCAAGCTTAGGAAGCTCCTTCTTACTGCTCATCTGCTGCACCAAGGTATTACTAATGAGGGTATTTAAAAGCTGACTCATTTTTCTAGGTTCAGGGATTTAAGCACCCCTGTGTATTATATACAGGGGTGAGTATTCCATGTTATTCGACATAGAGCCAAAAACGAGGAGAGAGGGCCTCTTCGACAGAGACAACGAGGTAGATAGCATCCTAAACTTCATAAGGGGTAGGTCAAGGTTCCTTGAAATATACGGAATTAGGCGTGTCGGCAAGACATCGGTACTGAGGGTTGCCCTAAATGAAGTAAACATACCGTATTGCTACATTGACGCTAGGACCCTTGAGAATGACTTCACGAAAAGAAGGTTCTACTAATTAATATCGAATTGTCTAACTGAGTTGTCCATTAAGTGGCGACTTGAGAACGTTATTAGGAATATCGCGAAGATTATTCGAGGCATAAACGTATTCGGCAGTGGTATTGAACCTAATATTGAGGTTGATTGGAGGAGCGTTTACCTGGTGGATTTACTAAACGCCTTATCTAAAAACCTATACCAAATAGTAATAGCGATAGATGAGGCCCAAATACTTAGGATGTTAAAGGGATTTGGCAAGGTCGACCTCACACAGATACTTGCCTATACATACGATAACCTAAGCAATGTTAAGGTAATATTAACAGGCTCTGAAGTTGGACTACTACACGGTTTTCTAGGTCTCGAAAACCCCAAGTCACCACTTTACGGGAGATTCATCGAGGAACTAACGATAACTCCGTTCAATAGGGACGCTTCAGTTCAATTCCTAATAACGGGCTTTAGGCAATACGGAATCGAGGTAACAATGAGTGAGATACTTGATGCTGTTGATAAACTTGATGGCATCGTAGGGTGGTTAACGTACTACGGCAATGCCAAGGTACGCGGAATAACAAACATTAATGAGATTTATAGGAGAGCTATGGAACTCGTCAATGACGAATTAAGGTCGTTATTGGGTAGGTCCACGTACTATGAATTAGTACTTGAGGCAATAGCCAGGGGTAAGAAACGATTTAACGAAATTAGGGAATACATAACATTAAGACTCAATAAGTATTTAGCACCAGGCGAGATCGAGAGAGTATTAAATAACCTCATGAAAATGAGCATAATAAGTAGGGTCTCTCACGGTGAATACGAGATAGTGGACCCAATAGTAAGGATGAAAATCAGCCAGGTTTAACTGCGAAATGCCTTGTCATGAGAGCCGGTAATTAAGTATTAAATGGCGTTCTATAGTTTTGCTTCCTCGCCTCATACTCCTCAAGGTCCTTCTTGACCCTCTCATACGTGAACCTGCTAATCCTACCCTCCCTATATGCCTCCTCAATCACACGCCTACTCTTTTCCTCAAGCTTATCAATGATTGGTATCCTAACACCCCTCTCCCTAGCAACCATTAGGGACTTCGGGTAGCCGGCGTGGGCATGCCTAACAACGCCAGAACCAGGATCAACCATAAAAACCCTGAGGGCCTTCTCCTCAGCAAGCTCAGTACCATCAACAACCATGCCAAAGCCGGCATGAATAGCGTAGCCGATCCCCGTGCCGCCGCCATGATGGAAGCAAGTCCAGGTGGCACCAGCAGCAGTATTTAGTGCGTAGTTCAGTATTGGCCAGTCTCCAATTGCGTCTGAGCCATCAAGCATGCCCTCAGTCTCCCTATAGGGCGACGCAACAGAACCACTGTCCAGGTGGTCTCTGCCGAACCATATTGGCCCGCTTAGCTCGCCCTTCCTAACCATCTCACTAACGATCTTACCAAATAGTGCCCTCTCTCCATAGCCTAGGTAAACGACTCTGGCTGGTAGTCCCTGGAACTTCACGTACTGGTGGGCATTCTTGATCCACCTGGCAAGTCTTGGGTTCTTCTTCTCGAACAATGTTATTAATACGTCATCAAGCTTGTATATGTCGTTTGGATCACCGACCAGGCTTGTCCACCTGAAGGGCCCACGGCCCTCCTCAAACAATGGCCTCATGTACTCCATCTGCCCGGGGATCTTGAATGCGTCCTCAACGCCAGCATCATATGCCTGCTTCCTGAGGTTGTTGCCGTACTCGAAGGTCACGGCACCCCTAGCCTGTAACTGGAGCATTAGTTGTACGTGCTTCTTCATGGTCTCCTTAGCCAGTAGCATGTATTTATCTGGGTCGCTCTTCTTTAATTGCTCGGCCTGCTCCACAGTGAGTCCCTGGGGTACGTAAGAAAGTGGGTCGTGGGCTGGGGTCTGGTCAGTCAGTATGTCTGGTACTATGTTTTCCTTGATCAGTTTCTCAAGTAAGTTTACGGCATTTGCGAGTACCCCTATGCTCGTTGCCTGCCTTCTCTCCTTTGCGTCGAGGGCCATGTCTATGGCCTTGTCCAGGTTGTCCGTCCATGTATCAAGGTAACCAGTGTCTATCATCCTCTGTATCATCCTCCTATCAACATCGGCTATTAACGCCACACCACCAAGCATCTTAATGGCCAGCGGCTGTGCGCCACCCATGTTACCAAGCCCTGCACTAACCACTAACCTACCCTCAAGTGAGCCTCCAAAGTGCCTATCCGCGGCTGCTCCAATTGTTTCGTAGGTTCCCTGGAGAATACCCTGAGTACCAATGTACGCCCAACAACCAGCCGTCATCTGGTGGAAGCTTATCAATCCCTTGGCCTCGAGCTCCCAGAATATCTTCCAATCAGCCCACTTGGGAACGAGCATCGCATTGCTCATTAAAACCCTTGGAGTATTTCTACTAAGTTTCCAAATTGCCACAGGCTGGCCGCTTTGTATTACGAGAGTGTCCTCGCTGTCCATTGTGAGTAGGGAATCAACAATAGCCTCAAAGTCCTCCCACGAGCGCGCAGCCTTACCAGTGCCACCATAGACAATCAGGTTCTTCGGGTCCTTAGCCACCGCAGGGTCAAGTACGTGAAAGAGCATCCGTAGCGGACCCTCAAGCTGCCAGTCACGGCTATGCACGTGAAGTTCCGTACCAGTGATAACATGGACAGACCTAGTCTCAGGGTCGTAATAACCGGCTGAGATTAACTCCTCAATAGGCCTACCCCTGTATTTTTGAGGAACTGACATAAGGAACCAAGGATAATTTAAGACTCTCTATTTTTGTTTTTCCATAATAATAATACACGCACCAGCCACTTTCCCAATTAATCCTTGCAATCTTGCTAAAAACGAGTTCTAAACAATAACCACCGAGGGTTTTTGTAAAATCATTCCTAGGGAAAACCTCTTGGTCATTATTCATGTTCTACAGTTTCACTGAGCATACCCTTTGAAACCGCACTAGCAGCAGTGGTCGTGGTGTTAAATAATACCCGAAATAGCATAATGCTGGTGTCCATGGTATTGGTGAGGAACTAAACACCGTATAATCTATAGCATGTAATGCATTGGCTAGGTAGTGTCGAGTTAATGTTGTATTCCTCGGTAAATCCCTGGGACCTTCTCTTTATGAATTTAAGCCTAAATTCTTTATAGTCCTCGTTATTCCATATACTCATGATATTACTACTTCCTATATTTCCAAAGACTGTTTTCCTCACTTTGAAGCATTTACCCATGAAGCATCGCGGTATATCACTGTCCCTAACTGGTAGGTTTAGGAATACGCATGGAGAGACGTCGCCATTTACGTTTATGAATACACTCTCAGTGGGTCTCTCTGGACATTCAGTAAGTTCCCAGCAACTTAATGAGTAGGTGAATACCTTAATACCTAATTCCTTGGCTTTCCCTAGTGCAATACTTACTATGCGTTTAAAGACCTTAGGTTCTTGTTCCATGAGATCCGTAAAGGCTTTCCACATGAGCATATCTCTGCTTAATATGTACGATAAGTTATCAATAATCACCTCCTCAATTCCTAGTTTATGGCATAACTCGACGAAGTCAGGCAATTCATGAATATTCATTGATAGTGCAATGTAACTCGCAATTACTCTAGTATTGCTCCTTAATCTCTCCTTAACCTTAATGAGTTCTCTTAAATTTTTAATTAGAGTATTAAAGTCACAGCCAATCCTTATGGCATTGTGCGTTGATGGAGTAGCTCCCGCGAATGTTATCGCTATAACGTTGATCCCTGAAGAAATTAGCTTATTCACATAGTGCTCATTTAATAGTAATCCATTTGTTGTGAGACCGAAGTCCACCTTGCCCTGAACCTCGTTGATAATATCCATAAGGTTTGGATGCAGAAGTGGTTCACCCCATCCCTGCAGATGCACATAACCTATTGACTTTATACCTAGTAACTCCCTTATTACCTGGCGATACAGCTTCAGGTCCATAAACCTAGAAATCCATTCATTTCTTAATATCATCCTTGGACAGTAAATGCATGATGCATTGCATGATGTGGATATCTCGACCTGAGCTATTCGTGGGGTAGAATTGAAATTATCACTGGTTTTAATTTTGAGGTTTGTTATTGTTCATCACCTCATTTAGGTGGTGGTAAGCCTGCGAAGAGGGCTATTGATACTGCTAATCCTATTAGTATTATGATTGTTAGTGATACTACGTATGCAGCTATCATACGCCCAGCCTTTATCTCAGCGAGTGTCTTGAACCTGGTCGTTAGCCCTATTGACATGAAGGTTAGGGCGAAGAAGAAGTACCTAAATAACTCTGTTTGTGGCGTTATGCCGCCGGTCATGAATTTCCACGATACGGCAGCGCCAACTGCGAAACCAACACCCCATAGTATTAACCATGTAGCCAGGTAACCAAGCACAAACTTGGGGAACCTAAACCAAATCTGAATCATGGGAACTCTTTCTCCAGGTCTTCTTTCAACTTTGGTCACCCATATCACAGCCAGTATGAATGCCCATAGTCCAATCCATATATCAATGAATACCTTATTCATGACTGCCGTTGTCAATACCCAGGTCTTATAGGCAGCAAGGCCTGGCTGAGCACTAATCAGGGCATCAGTCAAAGCGCCGCTGGCTGCAGCTGCACCATCGGTCTTAACGGATAGGCCCATCCAGGCACCAGCCGCATATGGTGCCCACTTTAGGAACGTGGCAGCTGCGAATGGTAGTACCACTAATTCTACGGCTGCGAATAGCACAATTATTGATGCAATGGTAGCTGGCACTATTGATGGGGCGCCTATTGCTGCGGCTGTGGCTATGGCCGCCGATACACCGCATATACTAACGCCTGATGCCAGTGTTGCTGCCCACTTATTATCTAATTTAAACACCTTATGGGATACTAGGTATGAGATTGGCCAGTAGATTAGGTAGGCGGCGACTATGGCTATTAACGATCTCTCCACAAGACCCACAGCCAGCGTTATGTATCTGAGAGATGATGCCCCAATCAAGGCCCCAAGAAGAACTATTGCGGTCTTTATGTACCACTCGGTTCTAGCACCGGTTTCTAGAACCGCCGGTAATTTCTTGTAGAATATTACATTGGATATAAATAAGCCTATGAGTAGTAGGTATATTAGTATACCGTCTGCTCCCACGGGTATTGACCAAGTAATGTGAAGCTTAGCATATTGGTCAGGTGTAGCGTTAAAGTATGCATAGCCAAAGAGCCACCAGAAACCGAATGTTAGAATGAACATTATTGTGAAGCTAGCCATGAATCTCTTAACGTTATGTCCCATTGACCAAGCCGCGAACGTGAGAATCGCCAGCAGGAATAGGTAGAGCAGGATCACGCTAAGCAGTGGATTTAAACCCAGGTATGCCTTAGTCATTGTCAACGCTTGCCCAACAACCACAATACTCTTTGAAGGATTTAACCACGGTGCCGAGACCCTGGGAACCCAACCAAGTAGGTAAATACCATAATAACCAGGTAATGATAAGAGAAAAATGAGAAGTCCGATCCAAAGTGCCCACCAGTCCTCTTTCTTCCATAGTGACGACCAGTCAATCTTTGCTGCTGCTTGGGTTGCCATATTTATCGGCATATCCTTGTAATTGTCAAAAATAAGACTTATTGCATTACGCAAGATATTCTTATGCAGAATAATATTTAAAAACCCTAAATCAATATAATTAATTTATTATTGATAAATTCTAAAATTATGATAATAAATATTAATCTATTGTAAAGACTTTAATTAAGTACAAAAGTGCTCTTATGTGTTAATTATTTTAACTTAGTAGAAATATTTTTATAAAAGTAATTTTTTAGTTTATTGTGAAAATCCTGGTTAAGGTTACTAGAAATTACCAGGTTACGATACCCGCAAGCGTTAGGGAGAGGCTTGGGATTAAGGTTGGTGATTTATTGAGTGTCGAGGTTGATGATGATCGTATTATCCTTAGGAAGGTAATTCAGGAAATACCAATGATTAGGTTGGGTAGGGAGTTAACGATCAGTGATATTGATAGGCTCATTGAGGAGGGTTTGATGAGTAATGTCGGAGGCAGTGATTGATACTAATGCGTTGATATTTTACATAGTTGAGGATTCTAGGGAACATACCAGGGCAGTCAGGGTTTTAGATAGTTTGGACAGATGGTTCTTACATCACATTGTTATTTATGAGCTGGTCTGGTTCTTTAGGTCTGTCAATGTGCCGAGGGATCACGCTATGGACATTTTAGGTAGTTTAATTAACCATAGGAAGGTGGTTTTAGTATGCGATAATGATATTATTAAGTGGGTGTTACGTATGATGCAGAGTACTGGTTGGGGACTTGGTGGTTTTAACGACTTAGTGGTATTAGGAACTGCATATGCGTTGGGTAAGCCGTTGTTCACGTTTGATGAGGAGCTCAGGATAAGGGCTAAGAAGGTTGGTGTTAGAGTTCTTGAGGTTTAATTCGTAATGTAGTGCTTTTAACCTCATTATCATTGTCTGTTTTGTATGCGGTTTGTTAGGGAGCCCATGTATAAGTTCATTAAGGATCCTAGTGACGTTAGGGTTGGCGAGGTTGTTAGGAGGGGCTGGATTAGTGGTGATGTTGGTATTCTCGGTGTTCCCTGGGATGGGGCTGTCGGTACTAGGCCTGGCTCTAGGCTTGCTCCCTCCAGGGTTAGGTCCTGGCTTTACTCCTCACCGTACATCCTTGGCAATACTTCGATCATTGATCTTGGTGATGTTGATGTGGTTGTTGGTGATCATAATGAGACTTGGCATAGGGTTGAGGAGACTGTTAGTGAGGCCCTGGGCCTTGTTAGGGAGTTAGTTGTGATTGGTGGTGATAGCACATCATCCTATGCTGCATTCAGGGGCTTAAAGAGAGTAGTTAATGATGGGTTAGCATATATACTGCTTGATGCTCACCCTGACGTTAGGATCGTTACCGAGGGTTTAACCAGTGGGCAAGTAATTAGGTGGATTAAGGATGTCGACCCTAATGCCTACATAGTCATAATCGGTGTTAGGACATACTCAAACGCACCCTACTTATTTAATGAGGCTAGGAAATTAGGTATCAATATATATACCATTGACCAGGTTGATTCCATGGGTATTAATGCTGTGGTTAATGAGATTACGAGTAGTATTGGTAATAGGATTGTTCATTTAAGTATTAACCTTGATGTTGTTGATCCAGCCTTCGCACCTGGCGTTAATAGTCCATCACCCGGCGGCTTCACATCAAGGGAGGTAATTAGGCTCATCCGTGAGTTAAGCACTAGATTAACGCCTAGGGTTTTCGACGTCGTTGAAGTCACGCCGCCGTTCGACATCAATGACGTGACGAGCATGCTCGCATCAGCAATAATAATTAATGCAGTGTGGGTTCATAAAGTATGATTTTATGGTAACTTAGGAAAATAGATAATAAAAATAAGGCTTATTTTGAGGTGTCCTTACCCTGTTATGAATTACTTCATGTACTTCCTAAGTCTATTTTCGGCTTCCTCCCAATTCAGCACATTCCAAATGGCATCTATGTAGCCATTCCTGTTATTTTTATACTGAAGGTAATAGGCATGTTCGAATTCATCGACTATTAGGAGAACTGGTAGCTCTGCGATGTGTTGGTTATAGTGGTTTTCGAAGGTTGTGAATTCCAGGTTCCCAGACTCTGGGTCGTAGTAGAGTACGGTCCATCCACAGCCTGGTAATGATCTCATGACCTCTGCGAATAATGCCTTAAACCTATCAAAGCTTCCAAACTGCTTCTTTATTAGGTCGCCTAGGTAGCCGCCTGGTGTTCCTCCACCCTTTCCTGATGGCGCCATTGAATTCCAGTATAGCGTGTGGAGTTTATGGCCGTTGACATTGAAGAATAGGTTCCTCAGTAATCCCTGTATGTCGTAACTAGTTACATCACCCTTAATTATCTTCTCAAGTCTTTCTATTGTAGCGTTGGCTCCGTTTACATAGCCCTTATGGTGACCGTTGTAGTGTACATCGATTACTTGACCACTTATGTGCGGTTCTAGGGCATTTATTGAATAGGGTAGTGGTGGTAATTCGTATCTTTTGAAGAGATTTGCTGGTAAGCTCATCAAGTCTTTTGTAGTGGTTGGACTTATTAAATGTTGTCCTTTCATTATTTTAACTTGGGATGATAAAGTGCTAATAATTACCCTATACATGCTTGCGGGATTTCTTTCTGTGCTTATTGGTGGTTGGCTTTTCACTAACTCAATGGAGTACATTAGTCATAGATACAGGATTGGTTCTTCCTTTGTTGGTGCCGTGTTATCACCCATTCTTACATCACTTCCGGAGCTAATAGTATTTCTAATAGCCTTGTTGTTCTATGGTGGTGTATCTGGTGAGGATGTAGCCGTGGGTACCATTATCGGGGAACCCTTTGTGGTATCCACCATTATATACCCGATTATTTTCATAGTGGCCGCTATTGGTTTTTACTTACGGCGTAGAAGCGATGCTGCTCTTGAGGTTGATAAGGCATTGATAATACCATTTATCGTAGTCCTACTCCTATTTCCCACCGTACTTTTACCCGCACTCATTAGGTCACTGGTGATTAGGTACTTGGTAGCGGTGTTTTTGGTTACGGCTTACTTACTGTATGTACACGTAATGAGGAGTAGGCAGGGTCTCGTGATTGAGGATTACGAGGGACTTTATATGCTCAGAGTCATTAGGGGATATAGGATTGAGTTTATGCCCTTTATTCTTCAGCTTGTAATTTCCGTGGTGTTATTATTCGTGGGTTCTAAGGCCTTGGTTGAGGGTGTTATTGATTTGTCGAAGTACCTCATGCTTGATGTGATGGGGTTATCAATAATCATAGTACCGACGGCTACGGTACTTCCTGAATCAATAACTGCGGTAATATGGACATGGAGGGAACGTGATACAATGGCCGTTGCTGCACTAATTGGTGAGAAAGTCCTTTACTCAACTGTATACCCGGCATTAGCACTTGTGGCCACCAGATGGTTACTGAGTGTTGAGGCTTTAGTAAGTGTTGCGGTTGTTGAGGTGATATCCTCTGCAATGCTTTATCACGTAATTAAGGGAAGATTAACCTGGGATGTAGCCCTAATAGGACTTATTGGTTATTTAACCTATGTACTAATTCTATTGCATGTAATCTAATGCCATGAATTACCAGGCTCCATTAACAGTAGGTCAGCCCCATGAGCATCAATAATTCGAGTGGTACTAGATTCAGGATTATCATTAATGGTATTAATGACACGTACTGATTAAGCAATTCCTCAAGTTTTTCATTACTTATCGTATTAATACTACCAATAATGCCTTCCAAGACCCCTCTCAGCTTCTCATAAGTCCTTTGAGTCTCTTTAAGACCCGTCGGTGTTAGGTCAAATACCTCCCTCTTAATTATCAAGCCCTTCTTAACTCTCGTAACTAATTTATCATGTTCCATATACTGAATTTCCTCGACAATCTCCCTAACATCTCTACCCAGGTAAT
>ERZ1669247.70-NODE-70-length-51579-cov-4.157072_pt1 | contig 51579 bp, 54 predicted proteins | sample MGYA00579297_ERZ1669247 | MGnify/ENA primary metagenome ERZ1669247 (study PRJEB41166, sample SAMN08046056) | hot springs metagenome | biome: hot spring; feature: acid hot spring; material: thermophilic sediment; isolation source: thermophilic sediment from acid hot...
GCGCCTGGGCTGCCTGCAGTCGGATGAAGACAGCGCGGGAACTCTCGCGGGCGGCGACGATACCTAACAGGGTCAAGGTGATCAGCAGAACCAGAGTGATGGTACTAGGACGCACGATGTGGACCTCCTCGCTTCTGGGCGACCCGCAGCAGGGCGGAACGGGCGCGGGGATTGTGGGCGATTTCGGCGGCGCTGGCGCGGATGGCACGGCCCAGAGCAAACCAGGGCGATTCCGGGATTTCGGTGGCGCGCAGCGGCAGATCGGGGTCGGGCTGCAGGGCATCGGCGCGAAAGAAACGCTTGATCCATCGATCCTCCAGCGAGTGGAAGCTGATGACGGCCAGCCGCCCGCCCGGGGCAAGGCAGTCCATGGCCGCCGGTAGGAAGGCGCGGATTTCGCCCAGTTCATCGTTGATGTGCATGCGGATGGCCTGAAAGGTGCGCGTCGCCGGGTGGATGGCCTGGGCCCGGGCGCGCGGCAGAAGACCGGTGACGAGATCCGCCAGCTGACTGGTCCGTGTGAGGGGGGTCGTCGCTCGCGCCGCGACGATGGCCCGGGCGATGCGCCGAGCCTCTCGCTCCTCCCCGTAATCGCGTAGCACCTGCGCGATCTCGCCGACCTCGGCGCCTGCCAACCATTCTGCCGCGCTCATCCCGCGACCCGGATCCATACGCATGTCCAGGGGACCATCCCGCAGAAAGCTGAAACCCCTCTCGGCGCAGTCCAGCTGCGGCGACGACACACCGAGATCCGCCAGAATGAACTGGGCCTGCTGCGCACCGCTGGCTGCCAGCACCCGCGCCATTTCCGAAAACCGGGCGTGGTGCACGACGACGCGCGGGTCCCCGCCAAAGCGACTGCGCAGGTAAGCGACGGCCTCGGGATCGCGATCGAGGATGAGCAGGCGATCCGCTGCCGCGAGCCGATCCAGCAGCGCCGCGCTGTGGCCGCCCCGTCCCCCCGTCGCATCCACCCACAGCCGCGGACCCGGCTGCTCCAGGAGCGCTTCGCAGCATGCCAGCACCTCGGCGAGGAGGACGGGCTCGTGGCTGGCGGCGGTGGGATGCGCATCGGTCACAGCACCAGATCGCCCAGACTGGAGAAATCCTCCCGGGCCGCCAGCCAGTTTTCCTGGCTCGCATCCCAGCGCGCCGCATCCCAGATCTCGAACTTCTCGATCTGGCCTACCAGCACCACGTCCTTTTCCAGACCGGCGAATTGCCGCAGTCCCGGGGAGAGGAGGATGCGCGCTTGGGCATCCAGACGCAGCTCCTCGGAGTGACCGATGAATAGCCGTTGAAAGCGCCGTACCGCCGGATTGTTGCCGGGCAGACCGGCGACGCGCTGTTCCAGCGCCTCCCAATGCGGCAGGGGATAGGCCACCAGACAGCGCTCCTCCTGGGTCTGGCTGAAAGGATCGATGGTGACCACGAGCTGGCCGTCGCAGTGGCTGGCGAGCCAGTCGCGGAAGCGGGCCGGGACGCTCAGTCGTCCTTTGCCGTCCAGGCTGTGCCGGTGTGTTCCGCGAAACATGGCCTTGAGCTCTCCAGATTATCCCACTTTGACCCACTTTACCCCACAAAACGGAGATTAGTGGCTGGCGCCGGTCCTGTCAAGGGGAAAATCCGAAGTTTTACGGCATCTTAGCGGCATCTGATGGAGATCCTCTCAAGTCACCTGAGAGAATTCGTGCAACTCGCTCATTCCGATATTGAAGTTTTGAGGCGATGGGGAGTGATGAAGAGGGGAGTGGGCCGATAAGCCGGGTTCTGTCGTGGGCGACCATTCCTCTAGGCCAGCACTTGCGCACTGGCTCCAGCAGCCTACCCGCGTGCAGCACGGGCCGTGCTATGGCACGCCTATTTGGCCTTGCTCCAGACGGGGTTTACCCTGCCACTTCCGTTGCCGGAAGCGCGGTGCGCTCTTACCGCACCTTTTCACCCTTACCGGCGCTCGCGCGCTTGGGCGGTATCTTTTCTGTGGCACTTTCCGTAGGCTCGCGCCTCCCGGCCGTTAGCCGGCGTCTTGCCCTATGGAGCCCGGACTTTCCTCCCCGGATTGCTCCGCAGCGGTCGCCTGGCCCACTCCGCGGCGAACTATACTCCTTTTTCCGGAGCTGTCCGAGTGACCGCGTAGCTTCGGCTATACTTCAATGTGAGGGTCGGGGGACGTTGTCGCGTCCGGTTCGAGAGAGGAGGCGTGAGCCATGATTACGGACAGATTTCTGGATGAAGAGCGCAGTCTGCCTTCGGTCGAGCCCATGGAGCGGGTCGTGGCCTGGTCCGTCTTTCGTTCGCGCGAAGCGGCCCGGGATCTGCTGGAACATGTGCACCTGGCGGCGGGGCAACAGCTGGTGGGTGGTCACGCCCGTGACAGCATCGGGCCCTACTGGTGGGTAGGGGTACAGGTCAACGACCTCGATCAGTGGGGCAACCGCGGCTCCATCAACAAGCACGGCCGTCTGGGCGACTGACCTTGTCGCGTTCGAGGCTCGCCAGCAGTTCTTGGTAGCGCTCGGCCACCTGCCGCCGACGGATCTTCAGGGTCGGCGTGAGGGTACCGTTGGCCTCGCTGCAGGCCTCGGGCAGGAGGGCAAAGCGCCGGACCTGCTCAAAGGGCGGGAGATCCGCCAAGGCCGTTTCGATGTGCTGGCGCAGCAGGCGGTGGACGTCCTTCTCCGCCGGTTCAGCCCCCAGTTGATCGTGCAGCAGGTCCCACTGCGGGTAGATGAGGGCGACCAGATAGGGGAGGCGGTCGCCAAAGACCACCGCCTGTTCGATGTAGGGGTCGGCCATGAGCCGCATCTCGATCTTTTGCGGCGGGATGTTCTCCCCGCCGGCATTGACGATGAGATCCTTCTTGCGGTCGGTGATGTGCAGGTAGCCTTCGGCGTCCAGTTCGCCGATATCGCCGGTGTGAAGCCAGCCCCCGGCGAGGGTCTCAGCGGTGACGCTGGAGTTGTTCCAGTAGCCCAGCATGATGGAGGGACCGCGCACCAGAATCTCGCCGTCTGCCGCAATGCGGCCTTCCAGATTGGGCAGAAAGCGCCCGACGGAGCCTGGCCGGATGGCATCGAGGGGGTTGGCAGCGATGACCGGGCTGGCTTCCGTCATCCCGTAGCCCTCGACGATGGGCAGGCCGAGGTCAAGGAAGAAGGCGGCGATGGCCGCCTCCAGCGGCGCTCCACCCGATACGAAATAACGTAGCCGGCCGCCCAGCTGGCGCCGCAGCCGATCCACCACCAGACGCCGCGCCAGGGCGCGCTGCCCCGGCAGCACGCGGCCGGCTTCCAGGCCCAGGCCACGGCGCAGCAAGCGCCCGGTCCAGCCGCGGCTCTCCATCAGACTGCGCTGCAGGCGCTGATAGAGCAGCTGAAACACCCGGGGGACGGCAATGACGATTTCCGGGTGGGCAGCGGCCATGTCCCGCAGCAGGGTTTCCGGCCGCTCGGCATAGGCGACTTCCAGGCCTAACAGATAGGCACCGAAGTGCCCGGTACCGCGCTCGAAGACGTGGGAGAGGGGGAGCACCGACAGCACTCGTTGCCCCGGGCGCAGCGGTACGTAGGGCAAGAACCCCTCGATATTGCTGAGGATGTTGCCGTGGCTGAGCATGACGCCCTTGGGCCAGCCCGTGGTTCCGGAGGTGTAGACGATGGTGGCGAGACTTGCCCGTTCCACGCGCGCCAGGCGTTCCTCCAGGCGGGCATCGTCCATACCCTGACCCAGCGTTTCCAGGTCCCGCCAGCTGCGTAGACCCGCCGGCTCTGTCGTTTTGGCCTGGCGCAGGAATATGCGTTCGCCTGTCACTCCCCAGGCCTGTGGCGGCATCCGCGCGTAGATGGCATCGTCCTCCAGCAGGAGGCAGGAGGGCGCGCAGTCGCCCAGAATGTAGTGCAGCTCGCGCTGGCCGAAGTTGGGATAGACCGGCACCGTCACCGCACCGATGCTCAGGATGGCGAAGTCCATGAGCGCCCAGTCCATGGCGTTGCGGGCCATGAGCAGGACTCGATCGCCCGCGCCGAGCCCCAGTTGCAGGAGCCCGGCGGCACGACGGCGGACCTGTGCCGCGAAATTGGCGGCGGAAGTTGGCAGATACCCGTCGCCACTGCGCTCCCAGGCTATGGCGGAGGCGGGGTCCCGCTCACAGCGGGCAAAGAGTCCGGCGCCGAGGCTCGGGATGGACGCGAGCTGGGGTGCCACTTCAGCGCAGTGCCTTCTCGGCAGGGGTCAGGCTGCGCTTGAAGCTCTCCATGCTGAAGATACGTTCCATATAATCTTGGGTCGCCTTGGCGCCCTTGGGCAGATCCACGCCCAGGGCGGGCAGACGCCACAGGAGCGGCGCCAGGGCCGCGTCGGCAATGGACAATTCGTCCCCAAACAGAAAGCGCTGTTGGCTGAACAGACTGCTCAGCGTGGCAAGCCCGGTACGCAGATTTTCCTTGGCCTGCTGGATCTCCTTGCTGCTGTGGCCGGGGCGGTAGAGTACCTCGAACCAGTCGCGCTCAAAGCGCAGCATGCCCACCCGCACCTTGGCGCGGGAGATGGGGTCGACGGGGATCAGGGGCGGATGGGGGAAGCGCTCGTCCAGGTACTCCATGATCAGCATGGACTCGTAGATGGCCAGTTCTCGATCCACCAGGGTTGGCACCTCGTTGTAGGGATTGAGTTCCGCCAGATCCTCCGGCTTCTCGGCCAGATCCACATCGATGGTCTGGTACTCCATGGCCTTCTCCTCCAGGACGAAGCGCACCCGGTGGGCGAAGACGCAATCGGGGGCCGAGTACAGGGTCATGAGGGTCTTTTTGTTGCTGGGTGTTGCCATCTGCGATTCCTTGAATTTGGCCAGGGGGTGGACTTGTGTGCACTCTACCCGTGCATTATACACCAGGGCGACGCCGTGGTGGGTGCGCGCGGCAAGCGGCGAAGAGTGTTAGGGAATGTGAATGGCCGTTGTCAAGGGGTGGGCGGGAGCGTACACTGCGACAAAGTTGTATGGAGACAACAAACCTTGTAGAGTAAAGCGCACAAACTGCGCCGGGAGGGCGGTCTGGATGATCGCGAAGGGACTACGATGATTCGCCAACGAACTCTGAAGAACATGATCTGGGGTACCGGCATCGGCCTGCACAGTGGACGCAAGGTATACCTGGGTCTGCGCCCCGCCCCTGCCAACACCGGCATCGTCTTCCACCGCAGCGATGTGGATGGGGGTGCCTGGATTCAGGCGGATCCGCTCCACGTCGTGGACACACGCCTGTCCACCAACATCGGCGATGGGCAGATCCGCGTGGGTACCATCGAGCACCTCATGTCCGCCCTGGCCGGGCTCGGCATCGACAATGCCTACGTCGATCTGGATGGTCCGGAGGTGCCCATCATGGACGGCAGTGCGGCACCCTTCGTCTTTCTCATCCAGTGCGCCGGCATCGAGGAGCAGAATGCCGCCAAGCGCTTCATCCGTATCAAGAAGACCCTGCGCGCCGAAGACGGCGACCGCTGGGTACAGCTGGAACCCTTCGAGGGCTTCAAGATCAGCTTCACCATCGACTTCGATCACCCCGTGGTGCGCAACGGCGGCCAGCAGGTCAGCGTCGATTTTGCCCGTACCTCCTACCTCAAGGAGGTGGCACGCGCTCGTACCTTCGGCTTCATGCGGGAGGTGGAAACCCTGCGCAGCATGGGTCTGGCCTTGGGCGGCAATCTGGACAACGCCATCGTGGTGGACGAGTACCGGGTCCTGAACGAGGAGGGCCTGCGCTACACCAACGAGTTCGTGCGCCACAAGGTGCTGGACTCCATCGGCGACCTCTATCTCCTGGGTCATCCCCTGCTGGGCCATTTTTCCGGCTACAAGGCTGGCCACGCCCTCAACAATCAGCTCCTGCGCGCCCTGCTGCAGCAGGAAGACGCCTGGGAATTCGTCGACTACTCCTCCGAGGCCAAGGCGCCTTTCTCCTTCGTCGAATCGACGGTGCCCGCCTCGGCCTGAGCGGCGAGGGTGTGGTAGAGGCGAGCGAGCGCTGCTCCCAGCTCGCCGTCGAGGTCGTGGGCGAGCGCGCCGAGGCTGTTGGGCGCATGGGTAAGCCGTACGGTACTGGAACGGGCCGGGATGGGTTTGCGGGCGGTGAGGGGCCAGGGATGGATCCAGGCTTGCAGCGCGGTGACTTCGGCCTCGGGGTGGCGCTCATTCCAACGTCGCAGGATGCTCTTCTGATGGCGTTTCAGCAGGCGCAGCCAGACGGCTCCAGGGCACATCACCCGCAGGCATCCCGCGCGCCAGTCCACCAGCCAGGCCCGTTCCTGCAGCTCGATGGGCAGCAGGGTGTTCCATTCCAGCTGCAGCGCCCGCAGGGCTTGACCGTGCTGGAGTACGCTGGCGATGGGCCCGCCCGCCGATAGCTCACCCAGGCGGCGCGGTCGTCCTCGTTTATCCATCTTCCCCTTTCGTGCTACTCTCGAATATATTTTTTCCGTGGATGGACAGGCATGCTGGGAAGTATCATCCGACAAGTGGTCGGCAGTCGCAATGACCGACTCATCAAGAAAGCGCGGGCGGTCGTCCTGCAGATCAATGCCCTGGAGGAGCGTTTTCAGGCCCTGAGCGATGCGGAGCTCGCGGCGCAGACGGAGCGCTTTCGTGAGCGCCTGGCCCAGGGGGAGAGTCTGGATGCCCTTCTGCCCGAGGCTTTCGCCGTGGTGCGGGAAGCGAGTCGGCGGGTCATGAAGATGCGCCACTTCGATGTCCAGCTCATCGGCGGCTACATGCTGCACCAAGGCAAGATCGCCGAGATGCGCACCGGTGAGGGCAAGACCCTGGTGGCGACCCTACCGGCTTATCTCAACGCCCTGGCAGGCAAAGGCGTGCACGTGGTCACCGTCAACGACTACCTGGCCCGGCGCGACGCCGAGTGGATGGGTCGGGTGCACCGTTTCCTGGGCCTCAGCGTCGGCGTGATCGTCTCCGATCTGACGACGGAGGAGCGTCGCGCCGCCTATGCCGCCGATATCACCTACGGCACCAACAACGAGTTCGGCTTTGACTACCTGCGCGACAACATGGCCTTTTCCCCCGCCGATCGGGTGCAGCGGGGTTTGCACTACGCCATCATCGACGAGGTGGACTCCATCCTCATCGACGAGGCGCGCACGCCGCTCATCATCAGCGGTCCTACGGAAGAGAACACCGACCTCTATCAACGCGTCAACGTCCTCGCCCAGCAGTTCGTGGCGGAGGAGGACTACACCGTGGACGAAAAGGCGCGACAGGTCCTGCTCACGGAAGAGGGCATCGAAAAGGCAGAGCGCCTGATGCTGGAGAGTGGACTGCTCAAGGAGGGCAACCTCTACGACATCCAGAACGTCACACTGGTCCACCACCTCAATCAGGCCCTGCGCGCGAACGTGATCTACAAGCGGGAGACGGATTACATCGTCCGCGACGGGCAGGTCTGCATCATCGACGAGTTCACCGGCCGCATGATGACCGGGCGGCGCTGGTCCGACGGTCTGCACCAGGCCGTGGAGGCCAAGGAAGGCGTGCAGGTCCAGAACGAAAATCAGACCCTCGCTTCCATCACCTTCCAGAACTATTTCCGCATGTACGACAAGCTCGCCGGCATGACCGGCACGGCCGACACGGAGGCCTTCGAGCTCAATCAGATCTACGGTCTGGAAGTCGTGGTGATCCCCACCCACCGGCCCGTGCAGCGCAAGGATTTTGCCGACCTCATCTACCGCACCGCGGCGGAAAAGTGGGAGGCCATCATTGCCGATATCCGCTCCTGTCGGGAGCGTGGACAGCCGGTGCTGGTGGGCACCACCTCCATCGAGCACAACGAATATCTTTCAGGCCTGCTGAAAAAGGCAGGGATCCCGCACCAGGTGCTCAATGCCAAACAGCACGAGCGCGAGGCGGAGATCATCGCCCAAGCGGGCAAGCCCGGAGCGGTGACGGTCGCCACCAACATGGCGGGGCGCGGTACGGATATCGTGCTCGGCGGCAATGTGGAGCACCAGGTGGAGAGCCTGCGCGCCGCCGAGGGCCTGGAAGAATCCGAGCGGGAGCAGAAGATCGCCGAGATCAAGCAGGGTTGGCAGGCCCTGCACGACAGCGTCATCGCCGCCGGTGGCCTGCACATCATCGGCACCGAACGGCACGAATCGCGGCGGGTGGACAACCAGCTGCGCGGCCGTGCCGGGCGTCAGGGCGATCCCGGCAGCTCGCGCTTCTACCTCTCTCTCGAAGACCCGCTGATGCGCATCTTCGGCAGCGATCGTCTGGGTGGACTCATGCAGAAATTGGGCATGAAGCCGGGCGAGGCCATCGAGCACCCTTGGGTCACCAAATCCATCGAGAATGCCCAGCGCAAGGTAGAGGCCCGCAATTTCGATATCCGCAAGCAGTTGCTGGAATACGACGACGTCGCCAACGAACAGCGCAAGATCATCTATGCCCAGCGCAATGCCTTCATGGACAGCGACGACCTCAGCGCCGAGATCGATACTCTGCGCGAGGATGTCCTGGACTCCCTGCTGGCGGACTACGCCCCAGAAGGCGTCATGGAGGAGCAGTGGGATCTGCCAGGGCTGGAGCAGGCTCTGGAGCGGGTCTTTGCCCAGCACTTCCCGGTGGCGCAGTGGTTGGCGGAGGATCGCAAGCTCAATCACGAGCAGTTGCGTGGGCGCATCCTGGATGAGGTGCGCCGCGCTGCGCGAGAAAAGGAAGAGCGCATGGGCAGCGAGATGGCCCGCCACCTGGAAAAGAGCATCGTCCTCCAGGTTCTGGACAGCCAGTGGAAGGACCACCTGGCGAGCATGGACCACCTCCGGGAAGGTATCCACCTGCGCGGTTATGCTCAGAAGAATCCCAAGCAGGAGTACAAGCGTGAGTCGCTCATGCTCTTCAATGCCATGCTCGCCCGCATGCGCGAGGAAATCGTCGCGACCCTGGCGCGCGTGCACGTGAGCGAGGCGCCAGCGGATGCGGAGGTGGTGGACTGGGCCCAGCTTTTTGCGCCGCGGGCTGCGGCTGGCCTGCAATTTCAGCATCCGGACCTGGTCCCGGGGACGGCCGATGGCGCGGATGAGGCTCAGGAGCTCGCTGCGCTGGCTGCGGCGGGGGTGGCTGCCGGGGCCTCGCAGATGCCTGCGCACGTCGAAAAAATCGGTCGCAATCAGCCCTGTCCCTGCGGCTCTGGCAAGAAATACAAGCATTGTTGCGGTCGTCTGGACTGACGGCGGCGGAGCGGGCGGATGGCAGTCGGACTCGACGCACCCAGTAATGTCCTGCCCGTCGCGGGCCTGCGCCTCGGGGTAACGGCGGCGGGAGTCCGTTACGCCGGACGACGCGATCTCACCCTGCTGGTCTTGGCGCCGGGGACCGTGACGGTGGCCGCCTTCACCCGCAATCGCTTCCGGGCAGCACCGGTGTGGGTAGCGGAGGAGCATCTCCAGCAGACGGCGCCGCGCGCCCTGATCGTCAACACGGGCAATGCCAACGCCGGAACCGGCGCAGCGGGTCTGGCTACGGCGCGGGGCAGCTGCGCGGCGGTGGCGGAGGCGCTGGGGGTTGCGGCGGAGGCCGTCCTTCCTTTCTCCACGGGGGTCATCGGCGAGCCTGTGGATCTGGCGGGCAAGATCAGCGCAGCCCTGCCCGCCTGTCTTGCGGATCTGGCCGAGGATCGCTGGCTCGAGGCCGCCGCCGCCATCATGACCACCGATACCGTGCCCAAAGCCGTCTCGCGTCGACTGGACCTGGGTGGTCGGCAGGTGACCATCACCGGTATGGCCAAAGGTTCGGGGATGATCCGCCCGGACATGGCCACCATGCTCGCCTTCATCGCCACCGATGCGCCGGTGGCGGCGGCCCTTCTGCGCGCGGCTCTGGATGCGGCTCTTGCGCGCAGCTTCAACCGGATCACTGTGGACGGCGATACCTCCACCAACGACGCCTGTGTGCTCATGGCGACGGGCACGGTGAGCATGCCGCCGCTGGCGTCCGCCGCCGACCCTCGCTACGGGCCCTTCCTGCGGGGCTTGACGGAGGTCATGCAGAGCCTCGCCCAAGCCATCGTGCGCGATGGCGAGGGCGCCAGCAAATTCATCCCCATCACCATCCAGGGTGGACGGAATAGCGACGAATGCCTGCGGGTGGCCTACCGTCTGGCCCACAGCCCGCTGGTCAAGACCGCTTTTTTCGCTTCCGATCCCAACTGGGGGCGACTGCTGGCGGCCATCGGTGCCGCCGGTATAGACGACCTGGACGTGACGCGGGTGCAGGTCTGGCTCGGCGATCTGGCCATCGTCCAAGGCGGCGCGCGCCACCCCGAGTACCGCGAGGAGCTGGGCCAGGCGGTGATGGCTGCGGCAGAGATCCCGATTCGGGTGGATCTCGGGCGTGGCGATGCGGTGGAGACCATCTGGACCTGCGATCTCTCTTACGATTATGTCCGGATCAACGCCGACTACCGCAGTTGATGTGGGCGAGACGGTTCTGGACGTCGCCACCGGCATTCTTCAGGACGGCGAAGGCCGCATCCTGCTGGATTGCCGGCCGGCAGACAAGCCCTGGCCCGGCTATTGGGAGTTTCCAGGCGGCAAGATCGAGGCGGGTGAAAATCCTCAAGCGGCTCTGCACCGAGAACTGGCCGAGGAGCTGGGCGTTCGGGTGCGGTCTGCGACGGCCTGGCAGGTGCGGGAGTACGCCTACCCGCAGCGACGGGTGCGCCTGCACCTCTTCAAGGTATCTGCCTGGGAGGGGCAGGTCCGGGGTCTGGAAGGCCAGGAGCTGCGCTGGCTGATGCCGGCGGCAGCGGCCGCCTTGCCACTCCTGCCTGCCAATCGCGGCATCGTCGCCGACCTCATGGCGGAGTCATTGCCGCACCCGCCGCTCTTTCTCATTGCGGACCCGCAGCGCGCGCCCGCAGGTGCCTTTCTGGAAATCCTGGAGCAATCCCTGACAGCCGGCTTGCGAGCCCTGATTCTGCGCATCAAGGCGCCCTTGCCCGCGGGGCTGCAGGCAGATGCGCTTGAGCGTTGGCTCGAGGGGGCCCGCGCGCGCGGCGTGGATGTTTTTCTCAATCACCCGGAGCCGCAGCCGCACTGGCCGGTGCTTGGGCGCCACTATACCGAGGCACAGCTGGCGGGCTGCGCAGAGAGCCCGTCCCTGCCCTTCGGCGTTTCCTGCCACGGCCCCGAATGTCTGGCACGGGCCGAGGCCCTGGGTGCGAGTTATGCCCTGCTCTCGCCCCTCTTCCCCACCGCCACCCACCCGGACACGCCGGCCTTGGGCGTGGAACGCTTTGCCGAGCTCGCTGGCGCCGTCGCCCTGCCGGTGATCGCCCTCGGCGGCCTGGATGCCAGCCGCGTGGGCGCGGCGCGGCGGGCCGGGGCCAGGGGGGTTGCCGTGCTCTCGGAAATCCTCTCGGCCAGCGATCCCGCGGCGGCCACCCAAGCCTTGATCCGCGCCTGGAGCGCCGCCTAGATGCCACGACTGTCCGTCGTCATTCCCCTCTACAACGAAATCGAGAGCATCCCTGCCCTCATCGACGCCCTGCACGCCGCCTTGGCGCAGGCCGATGCCGAGGTGATCATCGTCGACGACGGCAGCCGGGACGGCAGCGCCCGCGCTTTGGACGAGGCCGCACAATCCTGGGGCGCTGCCCTGAAGATCCTGCACCTGCAGCGCAACTTTGGGCAGACGGCGGCCATGCAGGCGGGCATCGATGCAGCGCGCGGCGAGGTCATCGTCACCCTGGATGCCGATCTGCAGAACGACCCCGAAGATATCCTACCGCTGGCCGAACGCCTGCTGCGAGAAAATCTCGACGTCGTGGCGGGCTGGCGCAAGGATCGCAAGGACGGGCTGCTGCTGCGCAAGATTCCCTCGCGCATCGCCAACCGCCTCATCCGCCGCCTCACCGGGGTCTATCTGCACGATTACGGCTGTACCCTCAAGGCCTACCGTGCTTCGGTGCTGAAGGGTGTGCGGCTCTACGGCGAGATGCATCGCTTCATACCCGCCTGGCTGTCGACCCTGACCTATACCGACCGCATCCAGGAAGTGCCGGTGCGGCACCATCCGCGCCGGGCGGGCAAGAGCAAATACGGCATCTCACGCACCTTCCGAGTGCTGGTGGACCTCTTTTTCGTCAAATATTTCCTGGGCTACAGCCAGCGCCCCATGCACTTTTTCGGTACCATCGGCCTGGCCTCGCTGGCGGTGGGTTCGGCGATGCTCCTCTATCTCTTCGTCGACAAGTTCGTCGACGGTGCCGCTATCTCCGGACGGCCCATGCTCATCGCCGGTGTGCTCTTTTTTCTGGCGGGGCTGCAGTTTCTCAATACCGGCATCCTGGGCGAGATGCTCAGTCGGGTGTACTACGAGGCCCAGCACAAGACCACCTACGTCGTGCGTAGCAGCGTCCACATCGACGCGCCGGAGACATGAGCGCCATCCCTATACTCATGTACCACAACATCGATCGCGCCCCGAGAGGGGTGCGTCTGCGCGGCCTCTACGTCTCGCCCGGCCGTTTCCGGCGGCAGATGCAATTGCTGAAGTGGCTCGGCTTTCGCGGCATCTCCCAGGCCGAGGCGCTTCCCTATCTGTGCGGTGAGGCCCAAGGCAAGGTGGCCGTCATCACCTTCGACGACGGTTACCGCGACAATCTCGTGCACGCCCTGCCGGTCCTTCGCGACTTGGGTTTTCGGGCCACCTGCCACGTCGTTTCTGACGCTGTGGGTGCTTACAACCGCTGGGATGCAGAGCAGCTGGGCGCGCGCAAGGCGATGATGGACGCGGCGGAGTTGCGCCAGTGGGTGGCCGCCGGCATGGAAGTCGGCGCCCACAGCCGCAGCCACGCCCGTCTCCCGGAACTGGATGCCGCCGCCCTGCGCGAGGAGATTCAGGGCTCCCGCACTGCCCTGGAAGATCCGCTGGGCCAGCCGGTGCGGTCCTTCTGTTATCCCTACGGTGCGGCCGGCGAGCGGGAGCGTGCGTTGGTACGCGAGCTGGGCTTCGCCTCTGCGGTGACCGTGCGCCGGGCGCGCGCGCGCCCCGGTGACGATCTCTGGGGTCTACCCCGGGTGGCAGTGGGTGGGCACCACGGACCGCAGGTGTTCCCCCTGCAGATTTTGACAGCGCACGAGGATCGACATCGGTGAAGCCCGCGCCCATCGGCAAGGGGCCGTTGCTCTGGGTAGGTACCAACCCGGGCGGTGGCGGTACGGAGACCCACATGATCACCTTTCTCCAGGCCTTGCAGGGTCTGGGGGTGGACGTGCATGCCCTGGTCCACCCGGCGGGCCAGATCGCTGCGGCTCTGCGAGGCAGCGGAGTGGTTCTGCATTTCGGCCATTTCCACAACAGCGCCGATCCTCGCGGCATCGCGCCCCTGCTGCGACAATTGCACTGCCTGCGACCGAGTCAGTTGGTGGGCAGTTTCAGCAAGGAGTACTGGCCCCTGGCACTTGCCTCTCGCGCCGGCGGTGTGCCCCTCGCCCTTTTTCGCCACATGGATTTGCGCCTGCGCGCCTCGACCCGCTGGCTTCTGTCCCGCTGGCCCCTGCGCCTTTTCGCCGTGTCCCATTACCTGCAGGAGCGCCTGCGCTCTCAGGGCCTGCCAGCGGCGCGGGTGGAATATTGCCCCAATCCTTTGCCGCTCTCCCACTTTCGCCGCAACCCGGAGGCCCGCCATCGTCTGCGTGCCCGGTTGGGAGGCGGGGAGGAGGATGTCCTCATCGGTTTCGTAGGGGCCTGGCATCGTGGTAAGGGGGTGTTTTTGCTTGCCGACGCCCTGGACGAGGCGCACTCGGAGAACCCTCGAGTACGCGGCCTCTGGTTGGGTGGCGGTACGCACGAGGCGGAGCTACGCGCCCGTCTGGCCGGTAGGGACTGGCATCACCTGGTGGGTTGGCAGGCCGAGGTGGCCCCTTGGTACTCCGCCATGGATGTCCTGGCTTTACCCTCCATCGAGCCCGACACCTTCGGGCGGGTGCTGGTGGAAGCCCAGGCGGCGGAATTGCCGGTCCTTGGCGCCGACATCGGCGGCATTCCAGAAGCCGTGGGGGTGGGTCGCAGCGGCCGGATACTGCCCTCGGGCGAGCTCGGCGCCTGGTGTGCGGCCATCCTGGAGATGAGTCGGGACGGCGACGAGCGGCGGCGGCTGGGTGTGGCGGGGCCGAGCTTTGCCGCACAGTTCGCTGCCGAGACCGTGGCCCAGGATTTTCTGAAACGCTTGGGGTGGTCCTGAGGTGGTTAGACCGCTACCGGAGAATCCCCGTCAGATCCTGCTCATCAAGGCGCATAGCGCTGGGATCGGCGACATCCTGCGCAGTTCCGCTGCCTGGGCGGTACTCAAGCAACATTGGCCTGAGGCCGAATTGCATCTGCTCTTTCTCAACCGCTGGCCCGGCTATCCGAGCGAGCAACTCATCGCTGACCATCATCTCCTGAGCAGTGCCCATTTCCTACCGCTGCGGGAGGGGCGCTGGGGCCCCCTCCGGGGCGTAGGTCCGCGCGCCTGGCGCGAGATTTTCCAGCAACTGCGGGCGCTGTCGGCACGGATACGGCCGGATCTCATCATCGATCACGAACCCCATGGTATGGAAACCGGTATTGTCGCGCGTTGGTGGCGCCGGCAAAGCCTCGCTCCCACCGTCGGGGTGGCCCAGGTGCCCGGCCGCGGCTGGCTCTACGACTACGCCGGCCCCAGTCTGCGCCAGTACGCCCGTAGCCGTGCACTCCCCCAGCCCATGGATTATGCGGAGCGGGACTTCGCGGCACTGGCGGCCTTGGGTCTGGCGCGCCACGGCCAGGGCATCGTCCTGCGCGAGACGGCGGCGGGCCGCGCCTGGCGCGAAGACTGGGAACGTCGCCACCCCCAGGCGGGCCGCGTCATTGCCCTCAATATCGGTTGTGGTACGCCGGGAGCGGCGCTGAAACGTCCATCCCCAGCGGTGCTGGCGACGGCGCTGAAGGAGCTCCATCAGCGTCTACCACACCACCTACTATTGCTGGGTGCTGCCGACGAAGCGCCCATCAACGCCGAGTTTGTCGGGCTTCTCAAGGCGCTGGTCGGAAACGTCGAGCACATCGAGGACCTGGCCGGGAAAACCTCCTTGTCGGAACTCACCGGGGTCCTGCAGCGGGCGGATCTGGTCCTGTCCAGCGATTCGGGGCCCTATCACATGGCCGTTGCCATGGGCCGGCCAACCCTGGCCTATTTCAATTTCGCCAACCCGGAGCATTATCATCAGGATGCGCACCTGAAAATCCTGGTAGGGCCCTCGGCTTCCACACTCTTTACGCAGCTCTGTCAAATACTGGAGCAGAATCACCGTGCCACTAAAAACCTATCTTGAGCGTTCGCTGATTTGGTTCTACGCCTTGCCGGTGTTCTTTTTTCCGCTCAGCACGGCGGGTGCGGGCATAGCCGCCGGGCTTTTTCTGCTGCTCTATGTCCTGAGTGGCGGTTGGCGACACTGGCGGCGTTTGCGCGCTCGTCGCTGGTGGTTGCCGCTGCTGCTCATGATGCTCTGGACCTTTATCGGGCTGCTGTGGACTTCGGATCTGCACGACGGCTTCAAGGTGGCGGCGACGGCGGCCTACGGTATCTATGCCTTCATGGGCGCTACCCTGGCCTGGGAAGAGCGCCAGGTACGCCACTTCGTGCGGCTGTTCCTGGCAGGTCTGAGCCTCAATGCGGCTCTGGCGGCCCTGATTACCTGGCACCTCCTGCACTGGCACTACGACCCGACCATGCCTTTCGTGGGTCTTTCCGACCACATCTGGTGGTCCATGGCATTGACTCACGCCATCCTCTGGCTTTTGTGGGATATCAAGGCCGTCTGGAACTTTCCTCGGATCGTCAATCTGCCCTTGCTGGCCATATTTGCGGCGGAACTCGCGCTGTCCCCGGGGCGCAGTGGTCAGTTGCTCTTCGTTCTGCTCACGCCCGTAGCCATCTTTCTGCTCTACAGCGGTGCCTGGCGCTACTGGGCCATGGGCGGCATCGCCGCGGTACTGGCACTGATGACTCTGTCTCCCTTCATCCAGGCCCGCTTGGAACTGGGTTACGAGAATCTCCAGCAGTTTGCCGCCCATCCCGCCAGCACCGACACCAGCTGGGGAATTCGTCTCGCCACCATGTGGGCGGGCGCGGAGATGTTCTGGCGGCATCCGCTGCTCGGCGTCGGGACGGGTGATTTTGCGCCGGCCATGGAAGCGCTGCAACGCGCCCACGCGGTCACCGACACCCCGGGAACCCGCAACGATTCGGCGGCCAACAGTTATCTGAGTGAAGCAGCGGTTCTGGGTTTGCCGGGCCTGTTGCCGCTGCTGTGGTGTTTGCGGAGCCTCACCCGCGAGGCCTGGCTCGGACGCTCCAGCCCTCAGGGCTGGTTCGTGCTGACCTATCTGGGTATTTTCTGGATCGGCGGGCTATACAATACCCTTACCTGGGGTTACGCCGATGCCCTTGGCATCGCCATTTTCGCAGGTTTGCCCCTCCATCGGTCCTGGACGGAAGCGCGCGCCTGATGGCCCTTGACTGCGATTTCGATGTCGTCATCGTCAATTACAATGGGGCCAGGGTACTGGGTGCTGCCTTAAGCTCCTGCCTGGCCGAAGGGGTTCCGGCGACGTCCTGTATCGTGGTGGACAACGGTAGTCGCGATGCATCGCAGGCCCTGGTGCGGGACGATTTTCCGGGGGTGATCTGGATCGGTAACCCTTGCAATGCCGGTTTTGCGCGGGCGGTGAACCAAGGCCTGCGCCAGGCGAGGGCGAAGCTGGTTCTGATCCTCAACAACGATGCCGAGCTCCTGCCCGGGGCTTTGGCGAGTCTATCCGCCTGCTTTGCCGCACACCCGCAGGCGGCGATGATTGCGCCGCGCCTCGGCGATGTGGCCGGCGCTGCCCAGAACGTGGCCGCGCCCTGGCCGCGCTGGTGGCGAGAGATCCTGCCCAAATCGCTGCTCAAGCGGCTGGCGCCGCAGCATTTCGGGGGTCGTCTGGCGCAAGTGGGAGAGGATCGTACCGTCGCGAGCGTCATCGGCGCCGCCATGGCCGTGCGCCGCAGCGCCGTGGCGAACTTCGGGCCCATGGACGAAGACTTTTTTTTCTACCTGGAGGAGACCGAGTGGTGCGAGCGTGCCTGGCGCCACGGTTGGCAGGTGTGGTTCTGTCCCGGGGCCTCGGTACGCCATCGCTTGGGGGCAACGGCCAAACGCTTCGAGGCGGCGGCGCGCATCGAGTTCCATCGCTCACGGCTGCTCTATGCGCGTAAGATGGAGGGCTTTTGGGCCTGGGCCTTCCTGGTTCTTTGGCTCCCCATACGCACCGCCATAGACTGGCTGGCGCAAGGGATCCTCACACTGGCAAGTTTCGGCGCCCTGGCCGCCGCGCGCCAACGATTTCGGGTGTACGGCCATCTTCTCGTCTGGCACCTGCGCGGTCGGCCGTCCCATCTGGGGTTGCCGGACAAGTGTCGCGAGCCCTAGGCATGAGCAGAATGGAACTCTCTGCGGTGTATATCACCAAGGATGCCGGTACGGAATTTCGCGCCTCACTGGCCAGCGTCGTCGACCTGGTCGAGGATATCGTCGTGGTCGACTCCGGATCGCAGGACGAAACCTTGATGCTGGCGGAAGCTGCGGGTGCGCGCATCTTTCATCACCCCTGGCCGGGCTTCGGGGCGCAGCGTCAGTATGCGGTGGAGCAGGCGAAATACGACTGGGTGCTGGTCATCGATGCCGACGAGGTCCTGCGCCCGGAAGGCTGCGAGCGTATCCGTGCGCGTCTTCAGAGTGCGCCTGCAGCCAGTGCCTACGCGCTGCGTCGGCGCAGCTACATCGGTGGACGCGCCATATGCCACGGTGACTGGGGCGAGGACTGGGTACTGCGTCTGCTGGATCGCCGCCGCGGCCATTACGATGCCAGCGATCTCGTCCACGAGTCCTGGCACACGGCGGGGCCCAGTGAACGCCTACCGGGCTGGCATATGGACCACTATACCTTTGCTTCTTATGCCGATATGCTCCACAAACTGGCGCGTTACGGGCGCCTCAATGCCGAGCAGCTGCATCGGCGCGGTCGCCGTGTCGGATCCTGGATGCCCATGAGTCATGCTCTGGCGTCCTTCCTGCGCAGTTATCTTCTCAAGCAAGGTTTTCGGGACGGACTCGATGGCGCCGCCATCGCCTGGACCACAGCCCTGGGTTCCTTCATGAAATACGCCATTGCCTATGAGCTGCAGCAGCAGGAGCGGGGATGAAGATCCTCCTGGTCAAGACCAGCTCTTTGGGTGATGTCCTGCACACCCTGCCGGCGGTGACGGACCTCTCCCGTGTGCATCCGGACTGGGAGCTCCACTGGTTGCTGGAGCCCGCCTATGCCTCCATGGCTGCGCTGCATCCCTTCGTGCGGCGCGTCTGGCCCTTTTCTCTGCGCGATCTGAAAGGACGTTGGTGGCATGCGCCCCAGGCCCTGCGTCAATTACGTCGGGAGCTGCGCCGGGAGGGATTCGACCGGGTGCTGGACAGTCAGGGCCTCGTCAAGAGCGCTCTGCTGGCGCGCCTGCCTGGCGTGCCGGTGCTTGGTCTGGATCGCGCCAGTGCCCGCGAACCTATGGCCTGTCGCAGCTACAGCCGCACGGCCGCAGTATCCTGGGAGCTGCCGGCGACGGAGCGCAATCGTTGCCTGTTCGCCGCTTTGCTGGATTATGCCAAGCCCCGTGGGCGACCCGAAGCACAGCTGCAAGTGCCGCCGGCGGGAGCGGCGCGCCTCGTGTTAGAGGACTGTCAGCCCTTCGTCTGGGGTTTTCACGGTTCGGCGCGTGCCAATAAACTCTGGCCCCCGGAGCACTGGGCGCGCCTTGCCGAGCAGCTGGCATTGCGGGATCTGCATCTCGTGATGCCGGCAGGCAATGCGGCGGAGCGGGAGCGCGTCGAGGCGCTGGCACAGCGGCACGGCAATGTCCGCCTGCTGCCACCCCTGCCGGTGGCCGATATTCTTGCCCTGCTGCCATATGCCCGGGCTTTTGTGGGCGTGGATACGGGTTTTTCCTATCTGGCCTCGGCCTTGGACCTGCGCGGTGTGACGCTCTACGGACCAACGGCGGATGAGCAGAGCCCCTATGCGCCCTGGCAGCAGACCCTCTGCAGTCCCCGTGCCTGTGCCACGGCCTGCGGCCGACACGGCTGCGTGGTTTCCAAGCCTCTTTCCGCCTGCATGACTGCCATCGCACCGGAGCAGGTGCTGGCGGCGTTGACGCCCCTGCTCGAGGACTGATCCATGACTTCCGCCCGTACACTGACGGCCAGGGAGCGGCAACGCTACCGCCGCCACCAGTTCTGGAACGATCATGGTATTTTCCGCGAGCTCTTCTATGTCAATTTCCACGAAGTAGGCCGCGGTGCCTATCGCTCTGCCCAGCCGGCACCCTATCAGCTCCGCCGCTGGCATCGACGTTTTGGTCTGCGCGCCGTTCTCAATCTGCGTGCGCCGGCGGAACACGAGCCGCAGTTCCAGCTGGAGCAGGAGGTCTGTGACGCTCTGGGGATGGAGCATGTCCTACTGCACGGCATCGGCTCGCGGGATCTACCACGGCGGGAGCAGTTCATGGAAGCCATCGAACTCTTGGATCGCCTGCCTCGACCTTTTCTCATGCACTGTAAGTCCGGTGCCGATCGAGCGGGTTTCATGAGTGTGCTCTACACTCACCTGCAACTGGGGCAGAGCCTGGAAAAGGCCAGCGCGCAACTGCGCATCTGGCCCTACGGTCACATCCGCCACGCCAACACCGGCATTCTCGACTGGTTCTTTGAGGTGGCCCGGCAGCAGGCCCAGCGCGATGCGCACTTCGACCTGCGCCGCTGGATTGCCGAGGATTACGATCGCGAGGCCATACTTGCTAGTTTCCGCCCCTGGTACCGCCTGGACTGGCTCACGGATCGACTACTGCGACGGGAATGATGTCCAGGCTCTATTGGCTGCTGACCTTCCTGCTGACGCCCCTCCTGTGGCTCTACACCTTATGGAAGATCTGGCGTCGGCCCAGCTACCGACCGGGTTGGCGTGAGCGTTTCGGCTGGGTCCCGCAGGCGCGTGGGCGCCGCCCCATCTGGATCCACGCCGTGAGCGTGGGGGAGAGCATGGCCGCGCTGCCGCTACTGCGGGCACTGCTGGAGCGCTATCCGGGTCAGCCCCTGGTAGTCACCAGCACGACCCCGACCGGCGCCGCCACCATCCGGCGACACCTGGGTGGCCAGGTCAGCAGTCTTTACCTTCCCTACGATACCCCAGGCGCCGTACGACGATTCCTGCGGCGCCAGAACCCCTGTGCCGGGATTTTCCTGGAGACGGAAATCTGGCCGAATCTCTATCGCGCCGCCCGTCGCGCACGGATTCCCCTGGCCCTGCTGAACGCGCGGCTATCCAGGTCCTCGCAACGGGGCTATGGACGCTTTTCCGGGTTGTTCGAGCCGCTCCTCCGGGACTTGCCCATCGCTGCCCAGAGCGAGAAGGATGCTGCGGCCTTTATGAGGCTCGGGGCAAGGCGGGTGACGGTGCTTGGTCAGATCAAGACCGATCTGCCGGAGCCAGAGGCCGCGCGACAGGCGGGGCAGGCGTGGCGCACGCAGCTGGGAGATCGCCCGCTCTGGGTATTTGCCTCTACCCACGCCGGCGAGGAGGAGCTCGCCCTGGATGTACTCAAGCTCCTGCGGCGGGAGTTTCCGGATTTGCTCCTCGTGCTTATCCCCCGTCATCCGGAGCGTGGTGACGCTGTCGTTACGACCATCCGTGCCGCAGCACAGGGCTGTCGACGGCGATCCCGGGGAGAGGCACCGCAGCCCGGCGAGACGGCCGTTTTCCTCATCGATACCCTGGGCGAGGTGCTGGACTTCTATGCCGCGGCGGATGTGGTCACCATCGGCGGCAGCTTCGTCCCGGTTGGCGGCCACAATCCCATAGAGGCTGCCGTCCTAGGTCTAGCCCCGAGCTTCGGTCCGCACATGGAAAACTTCGCGGCCGTAGCGCAGGCCTTGGTGGAGGCGCAGGCCGCCTTTCCGACCCGTGGCGCTCAGGATCTTGCAAGGCAGCTCGGCAACTTGCTGCGTGAGCCCGGGTTACGGGCAGAGACAGGCGAACGGGCGGCGCGCTGGGTGCGCGCCCAGCGGGGGGCGCTGGCAGCAACCCTGGAGTGGTTGACGCGGGAAGCGGTCCTGCCGGCGCCCCGGACGCCAGAGCTCAGGCGGGCGGAGGCAGAAGATCCAGGGCCCGCTGCAGGCGATCGAGCCCAGCCTGCAGCAGAGGACGCGGACAGCCGAAATTGAGGCGCCGGAAACCGGCGCCGCCGGGACCGAAATCGGCGCCGGCATTGAGCCCTAGGCCCACCTCGCGCAGCACCGCGTCGATGCGCTCGTCGTCCTGACCGTAGCGGCGCAGATCGAGCCATGCCAGATAACCGAATTCCGGGGGCCGAAAACCCAGGGCTGGCAGGTCCGCCGCCAGGCGTGCGGCAAGATAGAGCGCATGGCCCCGCAGATAGGAGCGGATGCCCTCCAGCCAGGGGCCGCCTTCGCGCCAGGCGGCGATGCCCCCCACCAGGGCCGGCAGCGTGGCGTGCTGGCACTGCGAGCGTTCCAGTTCCTCCCGCAGGAGACGTCGTGCCTCTTCATCGCCACAACTCAAAAAAGCGCCGCCGAGGCCAGCCATGTTGAAGGCCTTACCGGGCGCGCTGAGCAGTACCGCTTCGGGCATAAGCCTCGGTAGCGGAGTGTGTGGCAGCTGACTCAGATCCGCGTGGATCTCATCGCTGACCACCCGCACGCCGCGGCTTCGGCACAGTTCCACCAGGGACGACAATTCCTCGGCACTCCACACCCGGCCTACCGGGTTATGGGGCGAGCAGAACAGAAGGAGCCGTGTCCCATTCAGGGCATCGGCCAGTTGCTCCCACGGGATCCGGTAGACGCCCTCGGCATCCGGCTCCAGGGGCAGGGTCCGCAGCCGCCGTCCGTTGCTGCGCACCGCCTGAAGAAAGGGGGGATAGACGGGCGTCAGGACCAGTACGGTGTCCTCTATCGCGCTGAGGGCGCGGACGGCGGCAAAGAGTGCCGGCACCACGCCGCTGGCCACCAGGGTCTGCCCCGTTTCCGGTCCCCAGCCGTGCCGCTGTCTCATCCATTGGGAAGCGGCCGTGAGATATTCGTGATCCAGCCAGGGATAACCCAGGATGGGATGCTCCAGCCGCCGTCGCAGGGCTTCCAGTACCACCGGTGCCGTGGGCAGATCCATGTCCGCCACCCACATGGGCAGAACCTCGGCACCGAAGCGTGCCCGCGCCCCATCCCACTTCAGAGAACCGGTACCGTGACGATCCCAGATGCGGTCGAGATCGTCCAAGGCGTCCATCGTCATGCCGGCAGTCGTTCCCAGACGGTGACCTCGGCAACGCTGTGCTGGAATTTGCGCGCCGTCTCCCGGATCACGAAGGGCAAATCGCGCGGAAAGCCGGGCCGCAGGCGAAATAGACCGTCGAGGGCGACGTGTAACCCCCTGAGTGTGCTGAAGTTCTCGCCGTCCTTCTTGAAGCCGCCCAGCCAGTGCTCCTTGGGCGTGAACTCCTCCAGCCAGGTGTAGGGGGAGCTGATCACCAGCAGACCCCCTGGGCGGATGCGTCCGGCAATGTCCTTCAGGAAGACCTCGGGCTCGCGCAGGCGGTCGATGAGATTGGCTGCGAGGACCAGATCGAAATCGCGGTGAATGGGCTTGAGATTGCAGGCATCGCCCTGGAAGAACTGCACCCGATGGCTGCATTCCTGCAGACCCAAAGCCGCCAGTTCCGCCCAATGGTAGCTCTGCAGTTCTCCCTCCTCGACGACGGCGTAGGGAAAACGACCTCGGCTTTGCAGCTGGACTCCCACCTGGATGAAACGCGCCGAAAAGTCGATACCCACCACCTCGTCGAAGACTCGAGCCAGCTCGAAGGTGCTGCGCCCCACGGCACAGCCGATGTCCAACGCCCGCCGCCGCGGACCGTCGCCGAGGGCCTCCAGGGCAAGCCGAGCCATGGCTGCCGGATAGTTGGCCACCTCAAAGTGGCTCGGGCCGTAGTGGAAGTCGCAATACTGCGCTACCAGGGTGTCGCTCTCGTAGACGGGTACTTGCGGCAGGGGATTATCGGAGCGCACATAGCGAAAGCCAGCATGTTGGAAGAAGTGACGACGGAAGGCGTAGCGTGCCTCGCGCTGGGTCTCATTGCCGCAACTGATGAAAGAACCCCCTTTGATGAGATTGTGGCGCTGATCGAAGGTGGGGACCGTGAAGTCGTCGTAGTAGGGATGCACCTCGAAGCCGGGAAAAGGGTAGATGGGCGTTTCCGTCCACTGCCAGACATTCCCCACTACGTCGTAGCAGTCACCGTGACGATAACGGTCCACAGGGCAGGGCGAGCAGCCTTTGGCCAAGGCGATCTGTCCCGGCGCCTCACGCCAGGCATCGGCATCCGGCAGACCGCTCAGGTCGCGCAAGCGCCGCCACTCGTCTTCCGTGGGCAGACGCAGTTTTTCACCAGTCTGCGCCGACTTCCAGGCGCAGAAGGCCGCCGCCTCGTGATAATTCACCTCGACGGGCCAATCCCAGGGCATCGGTCGTAGTTCCGCGATGAGGCGCAGCTGCCATTGACCCCCATCGCTTTGCCAGAAGCTAGGGTGTCGGGCTGCGGCAAAGCGGCGCCAGGCATCTCCTTCGCTGCCCCACCAGCGGGACTCTCCATAGCCGCCAGCCTCCACGAATTCCAGAAACTCACCGTTGCTGACCAGGTAGCGGCTGGCGGCAAAATCGCCCAACTCCTGCCGATGTTCCCCGTATTCGTTATCCCAGCCATACAGAGGGCTGTGGCGTTCCTTGCCCAGCCGCACCAGACCGGCGGGGATGGGGATGAGCTCATTGCGTGGTGCCGACCGCGTGCTCCCCAGGGGTTCCGGGGCGAATTCGGGAACGGGTCGCACCCGCTCCAGCGGCAGCTGGCGCATGAGTACGGAGCTCGTCTCCAGGTGGATGTTCTCGTGCTCGATTCCCATGAGCACGGCCCACCAGGGCGATTCCCAGGTGATGGGCAAGGACAGGGGTAGACGACGGATCACCGCGTCCACCATTTCCCGTACTCGTGCACGGTAGGCCCGCACTGCCTCCACCGAGGGCCAGTCGTAGTGGGATTCGTCCAGATCGTCCCAGGACATCTCATCCACACCGACGGCAAAGATGGATTCCAGGACGGGATCCAGGTGTTCCTCGATGAGACCGGCTACCCGAAATTTATTGGTGAAGAAGGTCGCCGTGTGACCGAAGTAGAAGATCAGCGGGTGGCGCAGACTGATGGCCTTTTCGTACCAGGCACGATCGTCGGCGAGGTGCTCGAAAAGGCGTTCGTAACGGGAAAAACCGTTGTGGAAAAGCCGCCGTATCTCCTCACGTTTTTGCTCTGCATCGGTGCCATCCAGGCGCAGTGCGCCCACAGATTCGGACATGAAACCATCCTCCTGTCGGTTCCCTGCCAGTATATCACAGGATACCGTCCGGTCGGACAGCCCGCCGTCATTGAAAAACCCCGCACGGGGCGGGGTCGCAGGGCACTTTGTGGATGGCGTCTTAGACGTGGACGGGTTGACTGCCGGGTCCCGGCACCACATTGTCCTCGCCGCTGATATCTTCGAGGGTGCGGCCGGAGGGTTCTTTGAGGCAGAAGGCGGTGAGGAGGAGTCCGGCGAGGGCGAAGAAGAAAGTGACCATGAGGGTGCCGTGGAGGCCAAACTTGGCCAGGAGGATGGGGAAGACCAGGGCACCGAGGAAGGCGCCGACCTTGGCGGTACCGGCGGAGAGGCCGTGGCCGGTGGTGCGGAGGTTGACTGGGAAGACTTCGCCGGCCAGCACGAAGGTGGTGGTGTTGGGGCCGTATTCGGCGAAGAAGTAGGACAGGCCATAGAGGACCAGGAAGACGGCAATGGACTGGGTCAGGATGGGGAAGGCGCCGATGAGCAGGAACATCAGGCCCATCATGAAAAAGCCCAGCATCTGCAGGGTCTTGTGACCGACCCGATCGATGGTGAAGGCGGCCAGGAAGTAGCCCGGCACGGCGGCGACGGCAAAGACGATGAGGCTCAGCGCGGTGCTCTGGATGACGTCGGCGTGGGGGGCGAGGTGATGCATGACCATGGGGGTGGAGATGGTGTTGCCGTAGTAGGCGTAGTCGAACATGAACCAAGAGCCGGCGGTACCCAGCAGGGTGAGCCAGTACTTGGACAGGGGCTGCTTGACGATCTTGTCGCTCTTGTTGGCGACGGCGGTGCCGAGGCTGAAGGAGGCCAGCTGGCGCTCGGCGGTGGCGCTATCGCCCTTGACGCGGGCGAGCCAGCGTGGGGATTCCGGGAGGGTACGGCGGATGTAGATGACGGCCATGGCGGGCAGGGCGCCGAGGCCCAGCATCAGGCGCCAGGCGGTATCGTGGTCCATACCGGCGGCGAGGAGGGTGAGGGCGACGACAGGGCCCATGACGAGGCCGATGGCCTGAGCGGAGAAGACCAGGGACACCATGCGGCCGCGGGATTTGGCGTTGGCGTACTCCGACATGAGCACGGCGGACATGGGATAATCGCCGCCGATACCAAGACCGAGGATGACGCGGGCGATGAGCAGGACGGTGACATTGGGCGCGACGGCGGAGAGCAGGGCGCCAATGGTCATGAGGATGGCCTCCAGACCGTACACCTTCTTGCGCCCGAGCTTGTCGGCGAGGATGCCGAAAAAGTAGGCGCCGACGAAGGTCGCGATAAGGGAGATGGAGCCGATGAGGCCCACCTCGGAGGCACTGAGGTGCCATTCGGCCTTGATGAGGACAAGAGCCGTGCCGATGATGAAGAGATCGTAAGCCGAAGTGAAGAAGCCCATGGAGGCCGCCCACATGGCCTTGAGGTGGAAGGGACTGAAACTTGCCGTATTGAGGGCGTCGGCAACGGTGCTTTCACGCACGCTGCTGGATGCGGATGCCATGACGAAACTCCTTGCTTTGCGGTGGATTTTGGTGCTGCCATCCTATCCTAACAAAGCAATGTGACACTTTTATGAAGTTTTTATGACAATTTCATGACAAAATTAGCCGCCGCCGACGTAGCCCTGTTGCCGCCAAGCCTCGAAGACGGCTACGGCGACGCTGTTGGCGAGATTCATGCTGCGGCTGCCGGGTCGCATGGGCAGGCGCAGTCTCTGCTCCGGCGCAAACTCTTGCAGTAGATCGGGCGGCAGACCCCGCGTCTCCGGACCGAAGAGAAAGACATCGCCCGGACGGAAGCGAGCCGCGGCGAAGCTGCCCGGTTCCGCCTTGGTGGTAAAGGCCAGGACGCGACGGTTGCCCAGTGCGCGTCGACACGCGGGCCACTGGGCATGGCGCCGCACGGTGGCAAACTCCCAGTAGTCCAGACCGGCACGGCGCAGACGCGCATCGTCCCAGGCGAAACCCAGGGGCTCGATCAGATGCAGGACGACTCCGGTATTGGCGCAGAGGCGGATGACATTGCCGGTATTGGGGGGGATTTCCGGCTCGAAGAGTACGACGTCCAGCCAGGATTCCACCTCGGCTTCGGCGTGGGCTTCAGGTGGCACGGGCGAGGATCCAAGTGTCGATACGTTCCACTCCCGCGGCGCGCAGCACTTGGGCGATCTCCTGCAGGGTGCTGCCCGTGGTCAGGACGTCGTCGACGATGGCGACGTGGGTCGGCGGCCTGCCACGCAGGCAGAAGGCGCCGCGCAGGTTTTCCAGGCGGGCTGCCTTGCTCATCCCGACCTGGTGCGGGGTATTGCGCCGACGCTGCACATGTGCACGCACCGGGATACCGTAACGGTGCCCCCAATGGCGCGCCAGCAGTTCGCTCTGATTGAAGCCACGCTCCTGCAGCCGCGCCCGATGCAGCGGGACCGGAATCAGACAGGCGGGTCGAGAAGGGGGCTGGGATCCCATGGCAGCGACCCAGGCGGCGGCGAGCGGCCGCGTCCAGTCGAGGCGGTCGCCAAATTTCCAGGCACTGATGGCGGTGTCCAGGGGCGTGTCGTAGACGAAGGGCGTGAAACAGTAATCCCAGGCTGGCGCCTCGAGCGCACAGACCGGGCAATCGCCGTTGGCCGCCACGGGCAGAGCGCAGTAGGCGCAACGGTCCTCCCGCAGACGCGGCCAGTCGCCGAGGCAGGCCGCGCACAGAGCGGCTCCGGGCGCGTCGCAGGAACGGCAGCGCTCCGGCAGCAGCCAATCCAGAAGCCACGCCGAGCCATCCCGCCAAAGGCGACGGCCCCTGTCCCGACTCGCCGCAACGATCCCCGCGAAATCCATACCGACTCCAGGCTGGACGACGTTCGGATTGTGGCGGCAGCGGCGCACGTTGACAAGGCATTGTTCCCGTCCCTATAAGGGCAGGGATGGAAAGCTTGGCGCAAAAGTGGCAGATAGAGCAGCAGCATTGGCGTGCCGAGGGCCTCACCCGCAGTCTCGAGGCCCTCGATCGAGCCGGTAATGAGGGTCTGCATTTTCGCGATGCCTGCGGCCGCGAGCTGCTTTCCTTCGCCAGCAACGACTATCTGGCCCTGTCCGGGCACCCGAATCTGCGCCGCGCGGCCGTCGCCGAACTCGCTCGCAGCGGGGTCGGATCCGGCGCTGCTCCGCTCCTGGGGGGCGAGCGTCCCGTCCATGCTGCCCTGGCCGAGGCCTTGGCCGCCTGGCTGGGGGAAGAGGCAGTGCTGCTCTTCGGTAGCGGCTACCTGGCCAATCTCGGTCTGGTGCAGGCCCTGGTGGGGCGCAAGGACCGTCTCTATGCCGACCGCCTCAATCACGCCTCCCTGGTAGATGCGGCGCGGCTCTGTGGTGCGCGTCTGATTCGTTATCGCCACGGCGACCCCGAGGATCTGGCCCATCGCCTGCGCCAGGGCGGTAGCGGCCGTGCTTGGATCCTCAGCGACGGTGTCTTCAGCATGGACGGCGATGTCGCGCCCTTGCCGGAGCTCTTGGACCTCGCACGGCAGCACGAGGCGGTGCTGATCCTGGACGAGGCCCATGCCTTTGGCGTTCTGGGCGCAGCGGGCCGGGGATCCTTGGCCCACTTCGGTATCGAGCAGCCTGGGCCATTGCTGCGCATGGGCACCCTGGGTAAGGCCTTCGGGGTCTACGGAGCCTTTGTCGCCGGTCCGCAGTGGCTGGTGGATGTGTTGCGCCAGCGTGCCCGCAGCTTCGTCTACCACACGGCGTTGCCAGCCGCTCTGGCAGCAGCCAGCCTCGCGGCTCTGGAGCTGCTGCGCGACGCCGAGGCAGAGCGCCGGCATCTACTCGCCCTGCGCCACGCCCTGCGCGAGGCTCTGCCCCAAGGCCAGTGGCTGCCCAGCGACAGTCCCATCCAGGCGCTGCTGCTGGGCGACAATGCGCGCGCCCTTGCCCTGTCCGCAAGGCTGCGGGAGGCGGGCTTCTATTGCCCGGCGGTGCGCCCGCCAACGGTACCGCCGCACAGTGCACGCCTGCGCATCACCCTCTCGGCAGGTCACAGCACCGCCGACATCGGCGCCCTGGCCAAGGCTCTGAATACGGCGCTGGCGGCCTTGTGACCTGGGCCCAGCATATCTGCGGCGAGGGGCCGCCGCTCATCCTGCTGCACGGCTGGGGCATGGAGAGTCGGATCTTCGGGCCCTGGTTGCCGCAGCTGGCGAGCCATTTCACCTGCATCTGCCTGGATCTTCCCGGTCACGGTGCCTCGTCCTGTGCCGCCGGGCTGTTCTGGGACCGCAGCCTGGACGAACTGGCGCAGATCCTCGCCGCCTGGTCTCGCCCTCACCTCTTGGGCTGGTCTCTGGGCGGCCTGCTGGCTCTGGGCCTGGCCCTGCGACAGCCGCTGAACCTGGCCAGTCTGCAGCTCGTGGCTAGCTCACCCTGCTTTGTCCAGCGGCCCGACTGGCCCAGCGCTTTGCCCGAGGCCACCCTGGCCGAATTCGCCGAGCGCCTGTGTAGGGATCCTTCCGCCACCCGCCAACGCTTCCTCGCCTTGCAGATTCTGGGCGATCCGGCGGCCCGGGCGCGTCTGCCGGATACGCGGCAGTGGCCCCTCCCAGACCGCCGGTGCCTGCAGGGTGGGCTGGATATTCTGGCGACCCAGGATCTGCGCTCGATCCTGCGACCGCTGGATTATCCGGTGACGATCCTGCAGGGTGGGCGGGACCGTATCGTCCCCCCGGCGGCGGCCCCCGCTATGGCGGCGGCGTTGGGGGCGCGCTATGGTTTGTTGGCTGATGCCGGCCACGCCCCCTTTCTGTCGGACCCGGTGGCCTGCAGCCGCTACCTGCTGGAGATTTTATCGTGAGCCAAATGGATCCGCGCACACCCACAGTGGACAAAGCTGCCCTGCGTCGTCACTTCGGCCGCGCTGCGCGGGCCTACGAGGCTACGGCCGTACTCCAGGATCGGGTCGGCCAGAAGCTCATGGAACGTCTGGATTTTTTGCGTTGCACGCCAGACTGGATTCTCGATCTCGGTGCAGGGACCGGTCTGCAGAGCCGGCGGCTCAATGGCCGCTTTCCCAAGGCGCGGGTGATCGCCCTGGACATTGCTCGACCGATGCTGCTGGAAGCCCGCCGCCGCAAGGGTTGGCGCCAACGTCAGCTCTTCTGCCAGGGCGATGCCGAAGCGTTGCCCCTGCGCCCAGCTTCCATGGACCTGGTCTACGCCAATCTCTGTCTGCAGTGGAGCGATCTTGATCGCAGCCTGCGCGAAATCGCCCGGGTGCTGCGTCCCGGCGGTCTGCTGCTGTTCACCACCCTGGGGCCCGACACCCTGAAGGAATTACGCCAGAGCTTCGCCGCCGTCGACGCGCAGCCCCACGTCCATTTTTTCCAGGATATGCACGAGGTGGGCGACAGCCTGCAGCAGCTGGGCTTTGTGGACCCCATTCTGGACGTGGATCATTTTTCCCTGGAGTACCGCCAGCTGGCCGACCTCCTGCGGGAGTTGCGCGGCATCGGTGCCGGCAATGCCCTGAGCGGGCGGGCACGCGGCTTGTGGACACCCCGGCGCTGGCAGGCCCTCAACGCCGCCTACGAGGCCTGGCGCTCCAATGACCGTCTACCCGCCCACTACGAGGTGATCTACGCCCATGCCTGGGCATCGGAACCCGGGGAGGCTCGGAGCGAGGATCCGGCGGTGGCAAGCCTGCGCTTTTACCCACGCCGCCCGAAAGGAGTGTGACATCGTCGTGCGCGGCTACTTCATCACCGGTACCGACACGGGCGTGGGCAAGACCGTCGTCACCGCTACCCTGGCGGAGGCCCTCGCTCAGCGCGGCTGGCGTGTCGCGGCGCTCAAGCCCGTAGTATCCGGGCGCGATGTCCAAGGTCGCTTCGAGGACGTGGAGCGGCTGCGTCGTCACAGCCATCCGCCCTTGTCGGCAGCCGAGTGCAATTGCTACGCCTTCGATGAACCCATCGCGCCTCATTGGGCGGCACAGTTGCACGGCCAGGTCATCCAGCGCGCGCGTCTGACGGCTTTCGTGCAGCAAGCGGCGTGCCGCGTGGACCGAGTCCTGGTGGAAGGGGCCGGCGGCCTGCTGGTGCCCCTGGGGGATGGATGGGATTACCGCGATTGGGCGGCGGAGTTGGGCCTGCCACTGGTCCTCGTGGTTGCCCTGCGGCTGGGCGCCATCAATCACGCCCGCCTGACGGAGGAAGCCATCCGGGTGCGGGCGCTGCCCTATGCCGGCTGGATCGGCACGCAGCCTGAGCCTGGCACGCCGGCGGCGGGTACTCTGGAAGGACTGCGCGCCTGTCTGCACGGTCCGCTACTGGGCCTCTTGCCTTACGTGGAACGGCCCGATCCCAAGGCCTTGGCGCCGGTTCTGAACCTTCCTTTGAACGAAGACAACTGCTAGACTCAGTCCGACAAGAATGAGCAATTTGACCGAGGTGCGGGCCGCAAGCCCCCGGTCGTCAACGGACGGAGCGTACCCATGAGATCTTTCAAAGGCATTGCCTTGCTGTTGGTGAGCAACCTGCTCATCTTCCTGACCCTATCCATATCCTTCAGTATCCTCATCAACCTGATCCTGCCGGCCTTCGGTATAGACCTGCGCGGCAGTGTGGATGCGCGCATCTTCCTCTGGGCGCTGGTCATCGGCTTCGGCGGTGCCTTCCTGTCCCTCGCTCTGTCCAAGTTCATGGCACGACAGAGCTTCCCCATGCGGCGTATCCAGCAGCCCCAGAATTCCGGCGAGCAGTTGCTGTTCCACACCGTGGAGCAGCTCGCGTCTCGCCTGGGCATCGCCATGCCCGAGTTGTGGATTTATGAAAGCCCAGAACCCAATGCCTTTGCGACGGGCCCGAGTCGCAACAACAGCATGATCGCCGTGAGCACCGGACTGCTCCAGATCCTGCGCCCCGATGAGTGGCGAGCGGTGCTGGCGCACGAGATGGGGCACGTCTACAATGGCGATATGGTCAGTACCACCTTGTTGCAGGGCTTGATGAACACCTTCGTATTCTGGCTGGCGGGCATGGCCCGCAGTTTGCTGGATGATCGCCCCATGGTGGCCTTTGCGGTATCCCTGGCTCTGCAGATCTTTCTATCCATACTGGCGCTGCTTCCCATCACCTGGTTCTCGCGGCGGAGGGAGTTTGCGGCGGATCGCTTTGCAGCCGAGCAGGTCGGGGCGGCCGCCATGATTTCCGCCCTGCAGCGTCTGGAGGATTACAGCGCACGGACGCAGCTGGAGCACGATGCCATGCGCGATTCCATGGCGACCTCCTACATCTTCGGAAACTGGCGTGGCTGGTTTGCCACCCACCCCAGTACGGCCGATCGCATAGCTGCCCTGCGTGCTCTGGGTGGCAGTGCCCAGGGCTTGGCCGTGTGATCGGCGGTACCGGCAAGGCTGCGACGGCGCTGGAGCGCGGTACTGCCCGCCCGTCGCGGGACTGAGGGATGTCCACCCTGCGTCCCGGAGGTTTTCGGCCCGTCCTGCTGCAGCGCAGGGTGCGGGCCTTTCCCGATCCCGCGCAGATGGCCGGCGATATCGTCGCCATGGGGGGGGACCTTCGCGCCGAACGGCTCTTGCAGGCCTATTCCCAGGGTATTTTCCCCTGGTTCAGTGAGGGCGATCCTATTCTCTGGTGGTCTCCGGACCCACGCGGGGTGCTCTTCCCGGCGGCGGTGCACAGCAGTCGCAGCTTACACAAAAGCGCCCGTCGTGCAGCCTGGCAGGTGGCTATCGATCGCGACTTTGCCGGTGTCGTGGCAGCCTGCGCCCAACCGCGCGCAGGTCAGGACGGTACCTGGATCACCTCGGGCATGGCCCGTGCTTATGAGGAACTATTCCAGGCAGGCTATGCACACTCCTTCGAGGTCTATGCCGGCGCGGAGCTCGTGGGTGGACTTTACGGCGTGGCCTTGGGCAGCGCTTTCTTCGGTGAATCCATGTTCAGTCGCGCGCGGGATGCCTCCAAATGGGCGCTCTTTGCACTGGCCCGGCACTTGCAGGCCTGGAACTTCCGTCTAATCGATACCCAGTTCCTGACGGCGCACCTGCAACAGATGGGGGCTGTGGAACTTCCTCGCTCCGAATTTCTCCAGCTCCTGCGGCAGGCGACTTCCGCTGAAGCCGCCGCCCCTTGGTCGCCGTCTCCGGAATTGCTCGCAGGCCGTTCCGAGGCATGAATTTTTACCGGAGTCTGCCCCAGGCCTGTCCCTATCTACCGGGCCGTGAAGAAACCCTCGTCCTCAGCGATCCCGCCGAGGCCATCGGTGCCGAGCGTTACAGTCTCCTGCTGCAGGAGGGTTTTCGCCGCAACGGTGCGGTTGCCTACCGACCCGAGTGTGCGCATTGCCGAGCTTGTCTATCGGTGCGGGTACCCGTTGCGGAATTCACGCCCAACCGCAGCCAGAAACGTAACCTGCGCCGCAATGCCGACTTGCGCCTGGAGTTGCGACCCGCCCAGTGGGAGGCTGAGGCGGAGGCCCTCTTTCTACGCTATCTTCGCCACCGACATCCCGGTGGCGGCATGGACGATCAGGGGGAGCGCCTTTATCACGAGATGATGGAAGAAAGAGGCGGGGTGGAAACCGTGCTCCTCCAAAGCTTTCTCGGCGATCGGCTGGTGGCGGTCGCCCTGACGGATGTCCTGGCGGCGGGTTGTTCCGCTGTGTACACCTTCTTCGATCCCGATCTGCCGCGACGCGGCCTGGGCACCTGGTCCATACTGGCGCAGATCCGCTGGACCGCAGCTCTGGGCTTGCCCTATCTTTACCTCGGGTATTGGATCGCGGACAGCAAAAAAATGGCCTATAAGAGGCAGTTTCAACCCCTGGAAGCCTATCGACAGGGCCTTTGGCAGGTGCTTGCGGCGCACGACGCCCCATGATGGCCAGCACCCCGAATTTCTATTCCCCCATGGCCTTGGCGGGGCTCGCCGGGCTTTTGGGTTCGGCCTGGGCCCTGTCCGTCTGGCAGGGGCTCGGTGTCGGTAAGGATCTGCTCTGGTCGGCTCTGCGGGCGACGGTGCAGTTGGGTCTCATGGGCTTCATCCTGGCGTGGCTTTTCCGCCAGGACCAGCCGGCGCTGCTGGTCTCTTTTCTGGCGCTGATGATGCTTCTGGCGGGACGTTTCAACCAGCGTCGCGGTGCCGGCATCCCCCACGCCTACTGGATCGGCGTGACCAGCATTGCCATCGCTACCACCCTGACCCTGGCCTGGATGCTGGTCTCGGGTCTGGTCTTCTGGAAAGGACAATCGCTGGTACCCATCGGGGGTATGATCATCGGTAATGCCATGAATGCCGTGTCCCTCGCCCTCAATCGTCTGCGCAGCGAGGTGGATCAGCGCGAAGATGTGCTCCTGGCCATGCTCGCCCTCGGCGCAACGGAGCGCCAGGCCATGCGCCACCTCTACGCTACCGTGGTGCGCAGTTCCCTGATTCCAACCATCGACAGCCTCAAGAGCGTCGGTATGATCCACATCCCCGGCATCACAGCGGGGATGATCCTGGCCGGCATGGCTCCGGTGGCGGCGGTATCCATGCAGCTCGTGGTCATGATCATGCTCACCGCCGCAGTGAGTCTCAGCGTTGCCAGCGCCGTTCTGCTGGCGGCACCGCTCGCCCTGCGTTTTACCGACCGCGCGGGGGGCACGGCGTGAATCTTCCTGCCAACGAACGCTTCCGCGGATTCCTACCCGTCGTCGTGGATGTGGAAAGTGCCGGCTTTGACGCCCATCGTCACGCATTGCTGGAAATAGCCGCTATCGTCATCCGCTATGCCGATGGATGCTGGCAGCTGGGCGAAACCCACCATTTTCACGTCGAGCCTTTCGCCGGCGCCGAGCTGGATCCCGCCGCCCTGGCCTTCAACGGCATCGATCCCTATCAAGCCCTGCGCGGTGCCCTGCCGGAAGCCGAGGTTTTTCCGACTCTATACCGTTCCTTGCGCAAGGCCGTCAAAGAAGCGCATTGTCGCCGCGCCGTGCTGGTCGGCCATAACGCGCATTTCGATCTATCTTTCCTGCATGCCGCAGAAAAACGCTTGCAGTTGAAGAACAGTCCTTTTCACCCGTTCAGTGTGCTCGACACCGTTTCTCTCGCGGCTCTCACCCTTGCCGAGACGGTGCTGGCCAAAGCCGTACAAAAGGCGGGCCTCGCCTGGGATGGGCGTCAGGCCCATTCTGCCCTCTACGATGCCGAGCGCACCGCCGAACTCTTTTGCTGGGTACTCAACCGCTACGATCGTCTGGACGATGGTAGCGGCATAGGACCGTCCACCAGTACCTGCTAATTCTGCTAGAATCGACATCCGGGGTGTAGAAACCCGGATCTTTTTTTGCGCGCTGTTGCGGCGGTCGTCATCCCGGGCCCGCCGCAATCTGCCTGGAGGATGATCGTCATGCCGTTTCGATTGCGTATTGAACCCAGTGGCCACGACCTGGATATCGAGGCCGATGAAACCATTCTGGAAGCGGCCCTGCGCCAAGGCTTCAACGTGCCGTACAGCTGTCGCAGCGGCACCTGCGGCACCTGCAAGGGACGACTGCTCGACGGTCAGGTGGATTACGGCGAGGTCGATGAGAAGGTGCTGACACCAGCAGATCGGGAGAACGGGCTTGCACTTTTCTGTCAGGCCATGCCCGTTTCGGATGTCACTGTCGAAATCAAAGAGGTGGGGGCGGCCAAAGGCATCGTCATCAAAACCCTGCCCGCGCGCGTGCATCGCATCGAAGATCTGGCGCCGGATGTGCGAGCGCTTTTTCTGAAGATCCCGGCGACGGAGAAACTTCCCTTTCTGCCTGGACAGTACATCGATATCCTTCTCAAGGATGGGGCGCGACGCGGATTCTCCCTGGCCAATACCCCCAATGCCGATGGGATTCTGGAATTACACATCAAGAGGGTCCCGGGTGGTCGCTTTACCACCCAGGTCTTCGAACAGATGAAAGAAAAGGACATCCTCCGGTTCGAGGGTCCGCTGGGTACCTTTTTTATTCGCGAGGAGTCCACCCGGCCCCTGCTCATGGCAGCTACCGGCACCGGCTTTGCGCCCATCAAGGGCATGCTTCAATGGCTGCTTGAGCGCGGCGAGCAGCGCCCCGTGCAACTTTACTGGGGTGTGCGTCACCCTCAGGATTTTTATTATGAAGATTTGTTGCGGGAGTGGACGCAGGTGTTCCCCGATTTTACCGTCCACAAGGTCGTTTCCCGCCCCGACGCGCAGTGGACGGGAGCGCGGGGCTATATCACCGACCATATCCTCCAGGACTTTCCCGATCCCAGCGAATTTGACGCTTATATCTGTGGTCATCCGGACATGTGCTTTTCCCTGGCCGATCGTTTGCGCGCAGCGGGGCTGGATGAAGCACATATCTTTGCCGACGCTTTCGTATTTGCCAAAAGCAAATAGGGCTGACATAATTCCCGCTATGTTGTATTCAGCAACATAGAGTTTCAGCACAGTGGGAGCAAAAGACATGGAGACAACGGTTAAAAAGCGGCATCGGCGTACGGCAGAGGAGCGTCTGGCGGATCTCGAGGCAAAGCGACAGCAGACGGAAATGCGACTGCGCGAGCAGTTGGCCAAAATCGAGGCGCAGAAGCGCAGTCTACAGGAAAATCCGCGTCTGCGGCGGGAGCGTGAGGCACAGCGGCGTGCTCTGCTCGATCGTATCACTCGTTTGGTACCCGAGTGGGAACCGACCCAGATTCTTGCGGCCGTGGCCGAGGTGCGTGACCACAGTGGCAGCAATGAGGAGCAGCTGGAAGCCCTCAAGCAGCGCGGCGAACAATTGATGCAAGAACTGAAGCCCAAGCGCGGACGCAAGCCGCGCGCAGCACTCTAAGTGTAAGGGATACGGTTTCGGATCCGTGCCACGTTCGCGATGGGATCCGTTCGGTCGGAGCAGGTCCTTGCGAGCATTATAAAGAAGGCTCACGACCCTTGGCTGTGGGCCTTTTCAGTTGTCACTTATTTTATCGTACAGTCATCGCTTATTTGCTGCGCCAGCGCCGCAGCGTTGGAACGCGGTGTGCCATGTAGGCGCGTATGTACCACGGCGCATTGCGCTTGCGCAGCAGTTGGCGTACCCGCGCCTGCATCTCGTCGAGGCGCAGATCGGGGTCACGAAACGCGCCCTGGTCGTAGCAGTAACTGCAGTAGAGTGCACTCCGACTGCCGTCTGCCTCGCTACCGCCGCCCTTCGGGTCGTACTGCAAGGGCATGCCGCAACTCTGGCAGCGTCTTTTCTCCAGTTCCCACTGATGCAGTAACTTCTTCATGACCGCATTATACATCTTCTGGCGCTGTGAGTTCGAGGGCCTCTATGTATATGTGTGCCATTCCCAGCAGGAAGACGACATTGGGCAGGATAAAGATCAGCCCCGTCGCGATGACGAGTCCGAGCCCCTGGCCCAGGGCAAACAGGGAGCTACCGCTAGCATCGGTGCCGGCGGCGAGGTGCCCGAATACGTCACCGTTGCCCATCAACAGGGTGAAAACCTGCAGGATCCAGTCGCCAGGATCGCGCAGCACGTTGGCAAGCAGAGGTAGGGCGCTGCTCATGGCCATGGAATAACCGGTGTAGAGTACGACGGAAACGATCAGGCCAAGGCCCATACTGAGAACGGTCAACAGAAGCATCATCAGTAGCACCGAGCCGGGCTTGCTGCGCGCGATGCCAAGAGTGTGTCCGAGGCTCTTGGCCACACTCTCTCCGTGCCAGAGGGCGGGACCCGACAGATTGAAGACGATGATGGCGAGGACGAAGACCACGGCATCGATCACCACGGCCATGGGGAAGATCCCAAGGAAGAGATAGGGCCCGACTCCCGGTAACTTGCACAGGGCAAAGGCGAGGGTCTCCACCAAGAAAATGCCGAACAACAGCAGGGCCTCGACCAGTAGCAGGCCAAAAAGACGTGGCAATACCCGCAGGCCGAAGCCGAGGCTGGCAAAGATGCCCGGCAGCCTTTCTCCCCGCGCCTCGTAGATCAGCACCTTGCCGGCACCGAGATAACCGACCCCGATACTGGCGAGGAAGAAGAGGGCACCCACCAAGACCGGTAGTTCCGCGCGCGACCACTGGCTGAGCGCTTCCCAGATGGCGAAGCCCAGACCCGTAGCCAGGACATAGACCACTATGGGTTGCCACATGGTGATTCCGCGCAGGGCGCGCAGCAACAGAGAAAAGGATAAATCGCCTTGGCTGGGGGTGTGCTGAAACATAGTGGATTCCATAAGGAATGAGGACTGCACGAAAGCATAGCAAAAACGGTTGCGCGTCGCGCTGCCGAGCAGCTGTTCGCGACACTTTTCATCGCCTTTTGGCGTCATCGCCGTCTGTGGTGCTAAACTGTGGCCCTCGACCGGTTGGTCGGTCCAGCAGGGGCAGCCAAGAGGACGTGGGGCATGCAGGATGAGGGGATAGAACCCAATATCGGCGACGGGAGTCGCAGGATTCTCGACGCCGCGGAAGAACTTTTTGCCGATCGCGGTTTCGATGCGGTATCCATGCACGCCATTGCGCAGGCCGCGGGCATCAGCAAGGCCAATATCTATCATTATTTTCCCAACAAGGATGCGCTGTATCTCGCGGTGCTGCGCTCGGCGAGCGAAAACCTTCGCACCCTGCTGCAAGAGGCCATCAACTCCCACGGAAGCGTCAGCGAGATCCTGCACCACTTTGCCAACAGCCATCTGCAGGCGCTCCTGAAACGTCCGCGCTTGGTGCGTCTGGTCTGGCGCGAGATCCTGGAAAAAGGTGCTCCCCGAGCAAAGGAACTGGCAGAGCAGGGCTTCAGCGAACTCTTCAGCAACCTGGTAGAGCTTATCCGCAACGGTCAGGAGCGCGGCGAATTGCGCGCGGAAATCGATCCCGCCGTGGCCGCGATTCTCCTCATCGCCGGTAATGTCTTTTTCTTTCAGCATCGGGATACCCTGCGACATTATCCCGAGGTCGCCTTTGCCAACGATCCCGAGGCCTACGACAAGGCCATGGTGGAGCTCCTGCTCCTCGGCATCGCAACCCCCAATCCTTCGTCCTGATGGTAGATCTGCACCTATGAATGCTGTCGTCGATCCTGCGCTGCAGGCGGAAATCCTCACCGAAGCCCTACCCTACATGCAGCGTTTCCAGGGCAGTACCCTGGTCATCAAATACGGCGGCAACGCCATGACCGAGCCGGCCCTGCAGGAACAGTTCGCTCTGGATATCACCTTGATGCGCCAGGTGGGCATGAATCCCGTGGTGGTGCATGGCGGTGGGCCGCAGATCGGCCGCATGCTCGAGCAGCTGGGTGTGGAGACCCAGTTCGTGGACGGCATGCGCGTGACGGACTCGGCGACCATGGCGGTAGTGGAAATGGTACTGGGCGGCCTGGTGAACAAGGAGATCGTCCACGCCATCAATCGTGCCGGTGGTCGCGCCTTGGGGCTGACGGGCAAGGACGGCCACCGCATCCGTGCGCGTCGTCTGGAGCGGGCCGATGGCCGCGACCTCGGCTGGGTGGGAGAGGTGGCGCGCATCGATGCCGAGATTCTCCGTTTTCTGGAGGGCGGTGACATCGTCCCGGTGATTGCCCCCATCGGCGTCGGACCGGCGGGGGAGTCCTACAACATCAATGCCGATCTGGTCGCCGGGGCGCTGGCCGCCACCCTCAAGGCCGAGAAGCTCATCCTCATGACCAATGTGCCGGGGGTTCTGGACAGCTCGGGGCGACTCTGCACTCGGCTGCGTGCGGCGGAGATCCAGCAGCGTCTGGCCGACGGCAGTATCCATGGGGGCATGGTGCCCAAGGTGCAATGCTGCCTGGATGCAGTGGCTGCCGGTGTCAAGGCGACCCACATCATCGACGGGCGCGTTCCCCACGCTTTACTGCTGGAGATCTTTACCCGGGCTGGTGTGGGTACCCTCATCTCGGATCTGGACTGAGGGCTTGTGGCCGTGCGTCGTGTCCGCTGGTCTCAGGGAAGGCGAGGACGACGAACCCGGAGATCTGCGGGCTCGCAGGTCGTGCTCTCGCGACGTGGCTGGCGGCGGCGTCCCGTGCCCATCTTTCTTTTCGATCTGGATAATACGCTTTACGACGCCAATCGCCACTGCTTCCCGCACATGCACGCCTTCATCCACGATTACCTCATGCGCCGGCTCGGCCTTGACGAGACCAGAGCCAGCGCCCTGCGCCAGCATTATTGGCGCCGCTATGGGACCACGCTGGCCGGCCTGATGCGGCATCACGCCGTGGATCCTGTGGAGTTTCTGGAGGCCATTCACCCGCCAGCACTGGCGGCCACGGTCCCGCCGGATCGATCGCTGCGCCAGTGGCTGCGGCATCTGCCGGGACCGGCCTTCGTCTTTACCAACAGTGTGGCGAGTCACGCCCGCCGGGTCCTGGCTCGGCTGGGGGTAGAGGACCAGTTTGCCGGGATTTTCGACATGCACTTTGCCGACTATCGCGGCAAGCCCGACGCACAGGTCTATCGGCGTATCCTGCGATCGCTGCGCGTGCCGAGCTGGCGTTGCATCTTCTTTGACGACAGCCGGGCCAATCTGCGCACCGCTCGCTGGCTCGGTATGCAGACCGTGCACATCAGCCATCGTCGGCATCCCGTCAAGGGTGCCCTTCAGCTGGCGAGCCCAGCGCAGTGGGGCAGGCCATTGGAGGGTTTCGGCTGGGATCGGCGAACGGCCACCGTCCGGGGTCGATGACCGACCCCAAGAGGGTCCTCAGAGCAGAGGCTGCAGGGCCTTGACCCAGTCCGGCGCGCCGCCGGTATCGATGGTCACGGAAGCGCTGGTGCCGATGTGCAGCGGCTTTTTCGGGTCTGGATCGAGGATGGTGATGCGTACCGGCACCCGCTGCGTCACCTTGACCCAGTTCCCCGTGGCATTTTCCGGCGGCAGGAGCGAAAAGGCATTGCCCGCGCCACCGCTGAGGCTGGTGACGATACCGTGGAAACGATGGTTGGGGTACATGTCGATGTGTACCTCCGCTTTCTGGCCCGGGTGCACGCGGTTGAGGTCCGTTTCCTTGTAATTTGCCTCGATCCAGTACTCCTGATTGCCGATCAGGGGAAACAGGTCCTGATTGACGTTGACCACATCGCCGACGTGTATCTTGTCCACTTTGCTGACCACCCCGGTGAGCGGCGCGTAGATGGTCGTCTCCGACAGGTCGAGCTTGGCGCTGCGCACCGCCGCCTTGGCAGCTTCGATGCGGGCCTGGTTGAGGGCCTGCTGAGCTTGCTGGGAGGCGAGGGCGGCGCGGTCGGCGCTGAGCTTGGCCGCCGCCGCCCTGGCGGTGGTGGCCTCATTGTCCGCCTGCTGTGCCGACATGTATTTCTGCTTGGCCAGGGCGGCCGCGCGCTGCGCATTGCGGGTGGCGTTCTGGTAGTTGACCTGGTCGGCCTCGATCTGGGCCTGTGCCTGGGCGATGTTGGCACGGATGGCCGCGGTCTGGCGTTCCGCCTGGGTCAGCTCCGCCTCGGCACGCTCCAGAGCATAGAGATAGGCGCGCGGGTCGATCTTCAGCAGCGGCTGACCTTTGTGCACTACCTGGTTGTCGTGCACGTACAAGGCGACGATGTGGCCCGTGACCCGTGGCGCGATATTGACCATGTGTGCATGCACGTAGGCATCGTCTGTGCTGGGATAGTAATCGGCAATCTGGAAGTAGGCGTAGGCGCCAAAGGCGACCACAACGATGATGACCAGGACGATGAAACGCTTCAACCAACGCATGGCTGCCCTCGCTGCAAGTTTCGTCACGGGATACGCTATACTGCGCGCAAGCGTCGCGCCGAGCACGCTCGGCTTTGACAGCGGCCGCAACAGAATCGCATACTGACCGTTCGGTCGATACCATAGCGTAAAGTCGAGTTGTCGGCAAGTTCCTTGCTCACCAAAGAAGGAGAAGTGATGAAAAACCGTGTCAAAATAGCCCTATTCGGAGTCGCTGCCCTCGCTTTGGCGGGATCCGGCTCGATATACGCAGAAGGCTTGCACGTCATTCAGGGTGGCCCTGCCTATTTCAGTGCGGGGGTGGGCGTATTCAACGGCGTCGGCGTGCGTCCCATCCGTGGCCCCAATCCGCGCATTCCCGAGCTCAATGTGGAATATCAGAGCGCATCCAAGCTCTTTGGAATCGGCGCCCTGTACGGTCTGATGGTGAATACCGACGGCGGCATCATGGGCTATACCGGTTTCTATTCCGACATCGCCTGGGACAATGACCACTGGATACTGACGCCAGTGCTGGGTTTTGGTGGTTACGACAAGGGCCGCGGCAAGGATCTCGGCAGTACCTTCCAGTTTCGCCTGGAGTTGGGCCTCGCCTACCAGTTCGCCAACGGGTCACGCCTGGGTGTGAAGATTGCTCATATCTCCAACGCCAAGATCGTGAAGCAGGATCCGGGCGAGAATGAGGCCCTGGTCACCTATTCCATCCCTCTGTCCTTCGGCGATCATTCCTGATACCAGCAGGGGGCGGGCGGGACGTGGTCGGTCTTATGTCCTGCCCCGCGGCCTCAGCTCAGGTCGTTGGGTGTAGTCCCAGACGGCTGAAGAGCTGCTGATCGCGGCTCGGTTCGGCGTTGTTGGTGGTGAGCAGGCGCTCGCCCAGAAAAATGCTGTTGGCGCCCGCGAGGAAACACAGGGCCTGCAGGCTGTCGCTCATGCGCTCGCGACCGGCGGCCAGGCGGAGGTAGCTGCCGGGAAAGAGCAGGCGGGCGACGGCGATGGTGCGGGCGAACTCGATCTCATCGACCGCTGGCGCGTGCTCCAGCGGCGTTCCCGGGATGGGTACCAGGGCGTTGATGGGGATACTCTCGGGCGCGGTGGGCAGCTTGGCCAGCTCTTGCAGGAGGCGGGCGCGATCGCGACGACTTTCGCCGAGGCCAAGGATACCGCCGGCACAGACCTTGATGCCGGCCTTGCGCACGGCTTCCAGGGTTTCCAGACGCTCCTCATAACGGCGGGTGTGGATCACCTCGCCATAGAACTCCGGCGAAGTGTCGAGATTGTGGTTGTAGTAGTCCAGACCCGCCTCGGCCAGGCGCTCGGCCTGCCGGGGTTCGAGCATGCCCAGAGTCACGCAGGTTTCCATCCCCAGCGCTTTGACCGCGCCGATCATGGCCGCCACTTTCTCGATATCGCGGTCGTGGGGACGGCGCCAGGCCGCTCCCATGCAGAAGCGTTGGGCGCCGCCCGCCTTGGCCTCGGCGGCGGCAGCTCGTACCGCATCCAACGACAACAGATCCGTGACTGCCAAGGCATCGCTCTGGTGGTGGACACTCTGGGCGCAGTAGCCGCAGTCCTCCGGACAATTGCCCGTCTTGATGGAGAGCAGGGTCGAATGCTGCACGGCATTGGCATCGAAGTGCTGGCGGTGTACCTGCTGCGCCCGAAAGATCAGGTCGTTGAAGGGCAACTCGAAGTACTCGAGGATCCGGTCGAGGCTAGGGGCGGTGTCGGTGGTCATGGGGCTCCACAGGGGCAGACTGAGACAGAAGAAGATCGAGCTTTTGGCGCTGGTGGGGTCGGAGCGCGCTCAGGGTCAGGAGCTTGCGTCGCGAGCGCAGGCCATGGCGCAGCGCGATCTGTCCGGGCCCAAGGTCGAGACAGCGCGCCAGATACTGCAGCAGCGCGGCGTTGGCCGCTCCGTCCAGCGCACGGGCCCGGAGCCGGATCCGGAGGGCATCGCCGTAGTGGCCGACTAAGCCTTCCTCCCGCGCGCCCGGCTGCACCTGTACGGTGAGGGTGCCCGAGTCGACGCTGCTGGGGCGCCAAGGCGTGCTGTGTTCCCGGTCCTTCACAGGTTGTCAGCCACCCAGATTGAGGATGGCGCGCACCAGGAGTCCTTTCAAAAGTTCGATGAGCAACATGGCGATGAAGGGACTGAGGTCGATACCGCCAAAGAGTGGCACCACTCGCTGAATGGGATAGAGAATGGGCGTGGTGATGCGATCCAGGGCTCGGACGATGGGGTTGTAGGGGTCGGGGTTCACCCAGGAGAGAATGGCGCGGATGAAAATGGCCCAGAAGAGCAGAGTCAAAACGAGGCTCGTCAATTGGGCAATGCTGACGCTGAGGTTGCTGATCACGAATTGCCCTCCTCCGTGGCTCGGGCCAAGGCGCGACTCCGGTCGACGGCGGCCTGCACGGCGCGCTGGGCGAGCGTCCGCAGTCCCTCTTCCCAGACGGCCAGGGCCGCGGCCGTGGTGCCGGCCGGGCTGGTGACCTGATGCCGCAGCAGGCTGGGCGCTGTGTCGGCTTCTTGCGCCAGACGCGCGGCGCCCAGGACCGTCTCACCGGCCAAGGTGCGGGCGGTGGCGCGCGGCAGGCCCTGCAGGACACCGGCATCCTCCAGGGCTTCCAGAAAGAGCAGGACATAGGCCGGACCACTGCCGGCGAGAGCGGTGGCGGCGTCCATGAGTCCCTCATCCTCCAGCCACAGGCAACGGCCGACGGCCGCGAGGACGGTCTCCGCCGCTCGGCGGTGTTCTGCGACGACGGAGGCATCGGCATAGAGGGTCGTCATGCCCGCGCCGATTTGCGCCGGCGTATTGGGCATGCAGCGCAGGACGGGTACCTTGGGCCCGAGCAATCGCTTGAGGCTAGCGCTGGGGATGCCGGCGGCGAGCGAGAGGAAGATGCCCGGTCCGGCCTCCAGGGCGGCGCGCCAGCGTGGCAGGATCGTTTCTACCTGTTTGGGTTTGGCGGCGTAGACGACGATGCTGTCGGCAGCGACGGTGACGGCGTCGGCATCGCAGCTGATGATGCCGTAGTCCCTTGCCAGAGCCTCGCGCCGCTCCGGATGCGGGGCATGTACGGCGATCTCTTCACCGGCTACCCCCTGCCGTCGCAGGCCGGCGATGATGGCGCGCGCCATGTTGCCGGCACCGATGAAACGGATACGGGGTTCGCTCACGTCGTCTCCTGTGATCTGTGGCCAAAAAGGGCGGTGCCGAGCCGGACCTGCGTCGAGCCCAACGGCAAAGCCCGAGCATAGTCCGTCGAAGTACCCATGGAAAGCGTATCGATAGCTTGGTCGGGAAAAGCACGCTGCAGGGCCCGAAAGGACGCCGCCAGGGTGGCGAAATCGGCGTCGGCCTCTTCCGGACGCGGCCGGACCAGCGCCATGAGACCGCGCAGGCGCAGCTGTGGCAGCGCGACGATGACGCGCGCCAGCGATTCGACGGCATCCGGCGCCGCCCCGCCCTTGCTGTCCTCGCCACCGGCATTGACCTCGATGAGGACATTCAGCGGGGGCATGCCCACTCGGGCAAGATTCAGGCGCTCGGCCACGAGCTCGCGATCGACGCTCTCCACCCACTGGAAACTTCGGGCAATGGCGCGCGTCTTGTTGCGTTGAATGCGGCCGATGAAGTGCCAGACGATGCCCTCCAGGTCGGCGAGCGCTTCCTGCTTGTCCAGGGCCTCCTGCAGATAGTTTTCACCAAAATGGCGCAGACCATGCCCGTAAGCCAGACGCAGACGGTTCGCCGCCACGCCTTTGCTGACGGCCAGCAGACGGACCTCAGGATAGGGACGGAGCGCTTCCTGCACGGCACGCAGGCGCGTGAGCAGGGGATCAGAGACGGCTTGGGCGGATTCCATAAGCTCGACTATATTAGACCCCATGGCGTCGTAACCCAACTCTGTCGCTCCACACCCTCGGGAGAATCGCCGTGGACATCACCGAACTGCTCACTTTTGCCGTCAAGAACAATGCCTCCGACACCCACGTTTCCGCCGGTATGCCGCCCATGCTGCGTATCAACGGCGACATTCGTCACCTCAACGTCGAGGCCCTGGATGCCAAGGCAGTACACGCCATGATCTACGACATCATGAACGATGCCCAGCGCAAGTGGTACGAGGAAAATCTCGAGATCGACTTTGCCATCGAGCTGGCGGGGGTGGCGCGTTTTCGTGTCAATGCCTTCAATCAGGATCGGGGACCGGCGGCGGCCTTCCGTACCATTCCCGCCAAGGTGCTGAGCCTGGAGGATCTGAACGCGCCCAAGGTCTTCAAGGAGATCATCAATGTCCCGCGCGGCCTGGTGCTGGTGACGGGTCCCACGGGATCCGGCAAGTCCACCACCCTCGCCGCCATGGTCGATCACATCAATCAGCAGCGGGCCGATCACATCATCACCATCGAGGACCCCATCGAGTTCCTTCACACCTCCAAGAAATGCCTTATCAACCAGCGCGAGGTTGGGCCGCACACCCACTCCTTCGCCAACGCTCTGCGGTCGGCCCTGCGTGAGGATCCGGACGTCATTCTGGTGGGCGAGCTGCGCGATCTGGAGACCATGCGCCTGGCGCTGACCGCCGCAGAAACGGGCCACGTGGTCTTTGCGACCCTGCACACGAGCTCGGCGCCCAAGACCATCGACCGTATCGTCGACTCCTTCCCGGGCGGTGAGAAAGACATGGTGCGGGCCATGCTGTCGGAGTCCCTGCGCTCGGTCATCTCCCAGACCCTGCTGAAGACGGCGGATGGCAAGGGCCGAGTGGCAGCCCACGAGATCATGATTGCCAATCCGGCCATCCGCAATCTCATCCGCGAGAACAAGATCGCGCAGATGTATTCGGTGATCCAGACCGGACAGAACCAAGGCATGCAGACCCTGGATCAGTGCCTCGCGGATCTGGTCCGCGCCCATCGCATCACCCGCGAAGAAGCTCTGCGGCGGGTGCAGAACAAAGACAGTTTCGCCGCTGTCGCCTGAGGTGAAGGATGGCTGCTCTCGAGCAATTGCTGCAACTGATGGTCCAGAAGAACGCCTCGGACCTGTACCTCACCGTCGGCGCGCCGCCCACCCTGAAGATCGACGGCCGCGCCATCCCCGTCGGTCAAGAGAGCCTGCGGCCCGGGCAGACCCTGGCCCTTGCCAAGGAGATCCTGGGTCTCGAGCGCCTGCAGGAGTTCCAGCAGGAAAAAGAGATCAATATGGCCATTTCTGCCCCAGGGATAGGTCGCTTTCGCGTCAACGGCTTCTTCCAGCGCGGTGAGCTGGGCTTCGTGCTGCGCGCCATCAAGACCGACATCCCGACCCTCGAGCAGCTGAAGATGCCCGAGGTGCTCAAGAGCCTGGCCATGTCGGCGCGGGGACTCGTGCTTTTCGTGGGCGCTACGGGTTCGGGCAAGAGTACGTCCCTGGCCTCCATGATCCAATATCGCAATCAGAACTCCCCAGGGCACATTCTCACCATCGAGGATCCCATCGAGTTCCTCCACAAGAACTATCAATCCATCGTCAATCAGCGCGAGGTGGGCATCGATACCCTGAGCTACGAAAAGGCCTTGGAAAACGCCTTACGGGAAGCACCGGACGTCATCCTCATCGGCGAGATCCGTAGCCGCGACACCATGGACCACGCCATCGCCTACGCCGAGACGGGTCATCTCTGTCTCTCGACCCTGCACGCCAACAATGCCAACCAGGCCATCGAACGCATCATCAATTTTTTCCCGGAAGATCGCAAACGGCAGCTGTTGATGGATCTGTCCCTCAACCTGCGGGCGGTGGTGTCGCAGCGACTGCTGCCCCTGAAGGACCGTCCGGGACGCATGGCGGCCATGGAGATCCTGATCAACACTCCGGCCATTGCCGATTTGATCTACAAGGGCGAGGTGGGTCTGCTCAAGGACGCCATGGCCCGCACCAACGATGTGGGCATGCAGACCTTCGACCAATCCCTGCTGAAACTCTACATGGACGGCCTGATCCGCTACGAGGATGCCCTGCGGGGGGCGGACTCGCAGAACGACCTGCGCCTGGCCATCAAGATGGAATGCCTGCGGCGCGGCCTCGAGGATCCGGGGGCGCAGGCCGCTGGCGAGCAGCAGTGGCGCATTCAGGGCTGAGTGCGAATACACTCCTCGAGTGGCTCGCAGTCCTTGTGACCTGGGCGGCGGCCCTTGCCTGGGGAGTGCTCTATCTGGCGCGAGGAAGGTTCTGGCGTTGCGATGAGCGCCTGGCGCCAGAGATCGCGCCGCTCTCGCGCTGGCCGGCGGTGACGGCGGTGGTCCCGGCGCGCAATGAGGCGGCCGGCATCGGTGCCTGTGTCCGCAGTATTCTGGGCCAGGACTACCCGGGGGACCTGCGCCTCATCGTCGTGGACGATCAGAGCAGCGACGGTACCGCCGCGCTGGCTCGTGAGGCGGCGGCCGCCGCGGGTGCGGCCCAGCGCCTGAACGTGTTGCGCGGTCGCGATCTGCCCGCGGGCTGGGCCGGCAAGGTCTGGGCCCAGTCCCAAGGGGTGGCGGCCGCAGGCGAGGTGCCCTGGCTCTGGTTCACGGACGCCGACATCCAGCATGGGGAGACGGTGCTGCGCCGTCTGGTGGCCAAGGCCGAGGGGGAACAGCGGGTACTGGTTTCGCTGATGGTGGAGCTGTCCTGCCGGAGTTTCTGGGAGCGCCTGTTGATCCCGGCCTTTGTTTTCTTCTTCCAGAAGCTCTACCCCTTTGCCTGGGTCAACGATCCAGGTCGGCCCCTGGCCGGTGCTGCCGGCGGCTGCATGTTGCTGCGCCGCGACGCCTTGGAGCGTGCCGGTGGGCTCGCACGCATGCGGGCTGCTCTCATCGACGACTGCACCCTGGCAGGTCTGCTCAAGCCCCTCGGCCCCATCTGGCTCGGGCTCACCCACGACAGTCGCAGCCTGCGCGCCTATCCCCGTCTGGGCGAGATCTGGTCCATGGTGGCGCGTTCGGCCTACGTGCAGCTGGAGCAGAAACCCAGCCGCCTGCTGCTGGCGGTATCGGGGATGATCTTCCTCTACCTCTGGCCACTGCTGGCCCTTGTCTACGGCGTCGTGGTCCAGGTCTGGTGGCTGTGGTTGCCCGCCCTGGCCGCACTCTTGCTGGCCTGGCGCATGTACCTACCGATGCTGCGCTTCTATGCGCTACCCTGGTGGTGGGGCGCGAGCCTCTTCCCCGCCGCCTGGCTCTACACCCTCATGACGGCCGACTCCGGTCGCCGCCACTATCTGGGCCGGGGCGGCGCCTGGAAAGGGCGGCACTACTCCTGAAACGGCAGCGCCCCGCACAGCCGCCTCCCGGAACGGAGCGAGCCCCGCCGGGTCGCACGGTACTCGCTGCCGCGACGATCTCGTAAAACGGACTAGGCGCGATAGTGCAGCAGATAGCGCCACTCGAAGGCGCGCTTGGCCAGGTGCCACAAGGGGCTTGGGATGACCCGCGCCTGTTCCGGGCTGCGATAGACCATGAAAGCGTTGTCGATACCGTCGACAATGCAGACCAACTCGTTCTTGAAGCGTTTGTCCGGCGCTTCACCGCGCAGGAAACGGACGATATTGTGCGCCGCCGTTTCCGCCTGCAGATCCGCGGCGTGCCCCTGTTTGGGCAACCAATCCGGACTGCCCGCGTAGGCGCCGGCGTCGCCTACGACATAGACGCCGGGGAAGCCTGGGACAGCGCAATGCCCATCGGCCTGGATGAAGCCGCCGGGCGACAAGGGCAGGCCGCTGGGCAGGGCGAACTCCGGTCCGGTCATGCCCGGCATGAAGAGAATGAGGTCGGCAGGGATGCGTTCCCCTTCCGTTTCTACCGCATGGTCGTGGAAGGCAAGGATCTTGTTACCCAGGTGGGTCTGTATACCTCGACGCTCCATCTCCCCCAGCAGACCCGATACCGCCGCCGAGCCCAGCCGATTGCCGGGCTCGTGCATGGGATTGAAGAAATGTAGGCGAACCTTCTCGCGTCGCCCGCGTCGGCGCAGCCAGGTATCGATGCCAAAGAGCAGCTCAAAGATGGGCCCTCCGCGCACGGCCCCTGGCTCAGCCGGGTTGCCGGCAAACCCAAAAGCGATGTCGCCCGCTTCCAGGAGTGCCAGGCGGTCGCGAATCTGCTCCGCCGCCTCGATGCCGTCGCAGATGGCCAGCCCGTGCTCGATCCCCGGCAGCTTGCGGAGAGATCGTCCGCCGGTGGCAATGAGGAGGACATCGTTGTCGATCTCCTCGCCCTGATCGCTGCGTACCCGGCGCCCCTGCGCCTCTATGGCCGTCACCCGCCCGGAGTGGAACTGGACATGCTTGCGACTAAAAAAGCGACTCAGATCGATGCGCAGTTCAGAACCCTGACGCAGACCCGTGGGCACCCAGATGAGGCTCGGGTAATAGACGAATTCCGCTTTCGGAGCGAGCACGTGGATCTCGGCATCCGGTAGTTGCCGACGTAGGTGACGGATGGCAGTGAGGGCGCCGAAGCCAGCGCCAAGTATCGTGATTCTGGTCATGTTCTGTCTCCTGATGAGCCTATGATCCAAGCCGATGCGCGAAAGCCGCCCACGCTCGGGTCGGCCTTCGCGCTGGCGCTACCGTGTGTACCGGAGCTCGAGTTACGCACCGGAGTCGTCCCCAGCGAGGTTCTACACCAGCACGGGTCGATAATCCTCGGGCAGAGGGCTTGCCTCCTGCGCCTGAGCAAAGCCCCGCGCCGAAAAGAGGCTGACGATCTGACCGTGGCCCTGAATGAGGCGAGCGACGTTGGGGTCGTCGCTGCGCTCCTCCACCAGGACCCCATTGGGCAAAAGGGTAACCTCCATCTGCACCTTGTCGTGCTGGGCGAAGAGCTCGGCAAAGGCGGGGTCCCAGAAACGCAGGCCGAAATTCTCCTGGAGTCGCTGGTGCATGCTCGGCACGTGGTCGTGGAGCAGGCTGACCACTTCGGGATTCTCGGAGGTGGTCAGGCTGCGTATGCCCGACTCCGTCAGATGCAGCTCCCGTCGGATATCTGCGTGTAAGGCCAACAGGCGGTGGAAGACGTCCTGGTCGTGCCGATGACGCGCTTGCTTGGTACCGCCCAGAGCCATGCCGCGGCCGCGCCCGCCGCCGCGACGATCCTCTGGAAAGGTCGGGTTATGGATGGATTCAGACATGATGTTCTCTCCCGATGTCTTCGCGGCCGCAGCGCTCATTGGCAGGGACCGCGATGTGGATATGTTTGGGTTGCGCCAGGTCCAGCTGGCTCATGAGCTCGATGAACGCTTCTCGCGATTTGCCGGCCAGACGTGGGTTGCTGCGCTTTTCCTCGGCAATACAACTGACCCAGCGTCCGTGATAATCGTGTCCGGGATAGATCAGCGTTTCCTCGGGCAAGGTAAAGAGTTTCTGGGTGACACTGTCGTAGAGCGTGCCAGCATCGCCGCCCTGGAAGTCGGTCCGTCCGCAGCCACCGATGAGCAAGGCATCGCCCGTGAAGACTCGGTCGTGCCAGCGATAGCTCACACAACCGGGCGTGTGACCCGGTGTCGCCAGCACCCGGATGACATCGTCCCCCAGGACCAGGAAATCCCCATCTTCCACCTTGCGATCGGCACAGTCGGCCCCTGCTGCAGCGCTGATGACGACTTCGGCACGGGTGGTGGCGCGCAGATCGCCGGCGGCACTGACGTGGTCGGCGTGTACGTGTGTCTCCAGGGCATAGCGCAGGGTCAGGTCGTGTTCCCGCAGAATGCGCAGGATCTCGTCGCTGTGGCCCTTCACGGCATCGATGACCACGGCCTCGCGCCAGGTCAGATCTCCCAGGATATAGGTATAGGTGCTGCTCTCCTTGTCGAAAAGCTGCTTGAAAAACATGATGACGTCTCCTTTCGGTTCCGTGGCTTCCATTACTTGGATAGCCTAGCCCGAGCGGCGATCCCATGCATTGATATTTGTCAAAGTAGATCGATTTTGTCGGGTATTCCCGAAGGTGAACCCGTCAGGAGGCGCTATCCTCGCGCAGGGCTTGCGGCATCAGGATTTCCAGCGTGCCCCGAGATTCCCGCAACCAGCCGCGCCGTTTGAAATCCGCCATGATCCGGCTCACATGCTCGGTGCTGAGTCCGAGAAACTCGCCGAGGTCTTGACGAGTAAGGGGAAAGGGAAGACTGCGGTGCTGTGGGTAGGCCTCCGCCCATTGCAGCAGGAAAGTGGCCAGACGTGCTTCCGCCCGGCGCGCGCCGAGATCGACGATACGACTCTCCGCTTCTTCCCGTGCCCGCTGCCAGCGCC
>ERZ1669247.71-NODE-71-length-50962-cov-4.483607_pt1 | contig 50962 bp, 55 predicted proteins | sample MGYA00579297_ERZ1669247 | MGnify/ENA primary metagenome ERZ1669247 (study PRJEB41166, sample SAMN08046056) | hot springs metagenome | biome: hot spring; feature: acid hot spring; material: thermophilic sediment; isolation source: thermophilic sediment from acid hot...
TGGTCAATGGCAGTGTATAGGATTGCCGAAGCCTTAGTGAGGAAGATTAGTGGGAGGAGTCATTGAGTTTGATTGAAGGTTATAATTCAAGCTTACGAATACTTCCAAACACCCTTACCCCTATAATTATACACTATTGCCTTATATGCTGTAACATGCTCTAATGTGTAACCAAGGCCTTCTCTTCCTATTCCTGAATCTTTTCTGCCTCCAAATGGGTAGTAGCCTATGCCGTGTCTTGGGTAATCATTTACGTAAACAGCCCCAACTTCAAGTAGTCTAGCGGCCTTCCTTATTTTACTTACGTCATTGCTGAATATTGCGGCATCAAGCCCATACCTCCTACCGTTAGATAATTCAATAGCCTCATCCAAGTCATTAACCTTCACTAGTACTGTTATTGCAGCGAATACTTCCTTATTGTAGAGGTAAAGGTCCTTAACCTTGCTCTTATCAATCTCTATTAAAGTAGGCTCAATGTAAGTGGGGCCTAGTTTCCTACCACCGTAAAGTACCTTACCACCCTTGGATACGGCATCCTGGGTTGCCTTAATAACCTCATCGGCCGTGGCTTCATCGATTAAAGGCCCCATTGTTGTGCCTGGGTTTCTTGGATCACCAACCTTAACCTTAGATAACTCCTCCACTAGGCTTGCCTTAAGTTGATCATACACGTTTGGTTCAGCGAAAATGAACTTAACTGCATCACACCTTTGTCCAGCATAACTATATATGCCTATGGCTATCCTTTGAGCAGCCCACTTGGGGTCAGCATCATTGAGGACTATTGCTGGGTCACCACCCCCAAGCTCCATTACGAATTGCTTAATGCCGGCTTCCCTAATAACCTCAATACCTGTTTCAGTGCTTCCAGTCAGTGAAATTGCCCCTATCCTCCTGTCTGAAACCACCTTAGCCATATCTCTACCTGGTATGGTTAATACCGCAAGTGCCTTCGTTGGGAATCCAGCTAACTCAAGTACTCTGGCGAAGAGTATTGTTGGTAATGGGTCGGCTGATGCTGGTTTAATTAAGACAGCGTTACCGGCAATTGCAGAGTAGGCTATTTTATTCACAGTGTCGAAGAGGGGGTAATTGAATGGTACTATAGCTAACACGACACCAATAGGCTCCCTCTTAACTATAGCCTCACTCTCCAGGGCATCAACACTCCAGTCTCCAGGTACATAGTCACCGTGAACTCCCTTAACGTCAAAGTCCAGTCTCCTCAATCTTTCAATGGCTGAATTGACTTCACCATTAGCCGCGGAGGTTGTTTTACCAGCGTTGGAAACAAGAACATTAACGAAGTCTTCCCTAAACTTATCTAGTAGGTCAGCAGCCTTGTGAAACACATCCAGCCTCTTTTGACCAGGCATATCTCTTATAGCCCACCTACCCTCCCGATAAGTGGTTTCAAGGGCTTGTTCAGTTACGCTGCTTGGTAGTCTTGGTACCTTTGCTATTACTGATAAGTCTATTGGGGACTTAACGTCTTGCCAATTATCACCCATGTACCATTGCCCATTAATAAACGTTGGGAATAATGGAACACCTTCAGGTCCAGTTTTCAGTATTGATGACAACTCAGAGGCCTTAACCTCAACCTTAACCCTATCCTTAACCTCTACCATTGTTTAGCAGCCTTGGATAACGCTTTTAAGTTCAGTGGGTTTTCCGGGTTAGCTTTAGTTGACTTAGTTAAAAATTACTCCCAATTCTCCTTAAACTTAATTCCCTCCTCCACCTCTGCAGCCACCTATACACGGTGGAGTGCTGCCTACCATTAATCAACATAATTATTGCATCCCTCACAGCTCTAACATTATCATAATTACCAATTATACCCACAGTCTTATCCTTCACGGCTATTTTAGTTTCAGTCAACTCCTCCAGGTTTCTCTTAACCTTCCCACCTTCACCAATTATTATTGCCTTAATCCTACTTAAGTGGTTCTCCTTATCCTTACTAATGTAGTCGCTTAAATCCACCACATCAAGGTACTTCTCATCACTAAGTAATTCCAACGCATCCTCCCTTGAAAAGCCTATGGCTAATGCCTGTACTATCTGCCTAGCCCTTATTACCGAGTCAGGATTGGCATCCTGCATTGGCGTTAAGACCACTGAATCATCCTTAACCTCAACCTGCACCTTAAGATTCCCCTCAATAAGACCCTTAACCTCATCGGTAACTAGGACCCTAGCCTTCTCTAGAGGTATCTCAAGCGGTCCACCGAAGTAGTAATTAGCCATAATCCTCAATAGGTTAACCCACTGGAGTTAAATAAACCTTAACTCGACATACTAGGAGGGAAGGAGGTATGATCCTTAAACCATGTTTAATAAATAGAATTACTTTAAGTACCTGCTTCTCAGGATCTTGGCTGCCTCTGCCATTGAGTGAAGCTTCATGAATGCAATCCTCCTACTGTACTTCCTAAACATGCCTACGCCGAATCCGCAATCTGGGTTTAACCATACCCTAGTTGGGTCAAGTACCTTAAGAACCCTTTCCGCTCTATTAACTATTTCACTAGGCTCCTCAATCCTATTACCCCTAACCTCAACAACCCCTAACCCTATCTCCTTCTCCTGGGGCAATAGTTGAGCAAACTTTGCTGGATCACCGCTCCCTGGGCTTGCGTACTCTAGCACGTATTGCTTAACCTTTATGTCAACGACCTCTGGGGCGAGTTTCTCATAGCCTACCCCATAGTATGGTGAGTCTGGGTTAGGCCACCTATCCATGTGCATTCCTATCCTGACACCATCAATGCCCTTAATGGTCTCATTAACGAGGTCCCTGGCTAGGCTTAACTCATTTTTAAATCCCCTGTACTTTTGCCCATTCAGCTCCTGAAGTACCTTCCTGTACCTATCGGGTTCATTCTCAGAAGCCTCAACTAAATCACCCAGCATTGGTTCATCTAATTGAACGAAGTGGACCCCTATGTCCCTTAACCTAATTATCTCATTCCTAACAAGCTTAGAGTATTGCTCAGCTAACTCCTCAGGTTCCTTATAATGATCCTTAGAGTACTTGACGTGCCAAGCCTCCCACATTATTAAGTATGGGCTTGGTATCGTTACCTTAACCCTCCTATTAGTTATACTAAGGGTGAATGAAGCCTCATCTACCGTGAATGGCTTATCCTCAATTGGGCCTACGGCCACCGGCCTATAGTAGGTTAACTGAGCCTTATAGCGTTTCATTATTTCTATCCCCTGTGGGTTTATTTCGGATATGTGCATGACCTTGAAGCCCGGTATCTTCTGGCCTACGAAGGCCACGAAGCTAGTCCTCCTCTGTTCACCATCCGTTAATACCTCTACGCCTGCTAATTCCTCCTCCTTAACGGTTAACTTAACAGCATCATTAACGTACTCCTCGTATTCATCCTTATCCATCTTACCCTTATTGAATAGCTCAAAGGCTTCAATAAGCCACTTGGGCCTTGGGAAACTACCCACAACTGAGGTTACGAAGGCTTCCTCAACCATTAATAATGCGCGTTCCAGGTAATTTAAAAATATTAATACATGGTTAAGGGTGAGTAGGCTCAGATCGTCGTGAGGTCATCAGTGGTCAGGTTTGATACCCATCATCACTCACCACTATAGCCACCGCTGCTTATTAACCATTACTACGATTAAAAAGAATTATAACCCTCCCAGCGAGGGAAAACTAGAAATGCCAGCTAACCTGCCAGCTGAGGCTAGGGCTAAGTGGCTTAAGGTGCTTGAAGCTAAGACACCTGAGGAGAAGCTTAAGGCCCTTGAGGAATTCATATCAGCCACACCTAAACATAAGGGTACTGAGAACCTGATTCATTGGGCTAGGAGGAGAATGGCTCAGTTGAGGAGGGAGATTGAGTTGAGGAGGGAGAAGGAGAGGAGTAAAGGTGGTAGTGGCCTTAAGGTGTATGTTGAGAAGAGTGGTGATGTTCAATTAGCGGTAGTTGGGCCGCCAATGTCAGGTAAGAGCGCATTATTGAAGTGTTTAACTGATGCTAATGTGGAGCCAGACCTCATACCCTACTCAACCATTGAACCTGTGCCAGGAATGTTCATAGAGGGTAATGTTTATTTTCAGTTAGTTAAGGCTCCATCAATAAGTCTAGGTAAGGATAGCGATTTAAACAACATTACGTTATCCATAATGAGGAATGCTGATGGTGTACTAATTGTGCTTAATTGCCTCAACGGTGACGTGAAGCAGCAGTTTGATGCAATAAGTAGAATGGCCCTTGATGATGGTATTTACCTGGTTAAACCAAGGGGTATTGTGAAGGTGGAGCCTAAGACAGGCATGGGGGTTCAGGTAATTGGTAAGCTACTTAACGCAACGCATAATGATGTTGTTAAGTTACTCACAAGCTACAGGATATATGGGGCAATTGTTTACATAGATGGTGAAGCGACCCTAGATGATATTGAGGATGCCTTAATAAGGTCCCCTACTTATAAACCAACAATACTGATTCTAAACAATCATCACCTATGCGGTAAAGTTGACTTAACAGACTTAAGGATACCTGTGATTCCAGCTAAACTGGATGAATGCATCATAGATAGGGTTAAGTTATCTGAAACGATACTAAGGCACCTTGATTTAATAAAAGTCTACACTAAGGAGCCCTGGGCAAGCAAACCCACTGATAAACCCTTCATCCTTAAAAGAGGCTCAAGCGTGGGTGACTTAGCTCAAAGAATTCACAGTGAATTATACAGTAACTTTAAGTATGCTAGGGTTTGGTCACCTTCAGGATTCTATAGGAGAGTTGGATTAAACTATGTGCTTAATGATGGGGATATTGTAGAGATACATGCGTAACCAGTTAAGTTACGTAATGCTTGATTGAAGTAAGGTACCTTAGCTTAAGGATTGACATAGTAAGTTAAGTAAAAGTGAATATTTAAAAGTATAATGTTGCGTTAGGTTCCATGCCCTTGACCCATTAGTGAAGAGGATAGTTAATGAGTTTAACAAGGTTAAGCCTCAGATTTCTAAGCTGCCTCTCAGTGAGCTTAAGAAAATGAGCAGTGCATCATCCTTAACTCAACCTAGAAGGCAGATACACAAGGTTTTCGATAATTTCAATACTGGGAAGTGAAGTTAAGATTCCCGCAAGGGTTTACGTACCTAGGGAAGGTAATGACCTTGGTGTACTTGTGTACTTCCACGGTGGGGATTCGTATTTGGCGATGTAGAATCCTACGATTCATTATGCAGGGAATTAGCCACTGCCTGTGATTGCATTGTAGTGTCTGTTGATTATAGGCTCGCCCCTGAAAATAAGTTCCCAGCAGCTATGGTGAATGCATTTGATTCAACGAAATGGGTTATTGAACATTCCAGTGAAATTAATGGGGATTCAGAGAAGATTACTGTTGGTGGTGATAGTGCTGGAGGCAATTTGGCTGCAGTAGTGGTTATAATGGCTAGAGATAAGGGGTTAAGACCAAGCCTCAAGTATCAGATATTTAAGAATCCATTCGTAGGAATAGACGTTGCGTCATATACTAAGGGCGTACTTCACTGGTTTTCTCCTTGGATAAGGAAGACATGGAGTTCTTCAATAAGGCCTATTTAAGGGACCCAAATGATGCATTAGATCCAAGATTCTCACCAATACTAGTCAATGACCTTAGTAATCTACCACCAGCATTAATTATAACGTCAGAGTATGACCCATTAAGAGACTCTGCAGAAACATATGTAGTTAGACTTACAGAAGCAGATGTATCAACGGTAGTTGTTAGATTTAATGGTGTTATTCATAGCTTCTACAACCTATCAATACAACATACAAGGGTAGCTATAGGGCTCATAGGGTCAGTGCTAAAGCAGGCATTTTACAGTAAGCATTAGCATGAGGAATTATGAGTATTGAATTTGGTTAATTGTTATATCTAAGTTAATTCAAAATCAATGATAAATGTTAGGTTTCTGCGATTACTGTTAATGTGGTATACCCTAAGTAAATAGGACTATATATGGTACTAATTTTACTAAGATAGAGTTAATAAAACCCAAGGTACCTGACTAGGTGATGGGGACTATTAGTAGTTGGCAATCCAGGGTAAACCCATTCGGTGAAATAAATCAGTTAAGACTAGGGTGGAGTCACATTAAGATATGGTTTACTGCAGGTATGGGTTTCTTTACTGATGCGTATGATTTATTCATAATAGGTGCTGTATTAAACCTATTCTCAAAGGCATCTTTACCAGGCTTTGAACTGAAGGGTACATTAATGGGATTAACTTTAACAGGATTCCTGGGTGCTTCAGCAATAATAACAGCAATAATTGGCCAATTACTCTTTGGTTTATTAGGTGATTATTGGGGTAGGAAGAGGATTTATGGTGTTGAGGCTGTGTTGATGGTTGTTGGTGCTTTGCTTTCCGCCTTAGCGCCGAATATTTACTGGTTAATAGTCTTCAGGGGTATATTGGGGTTAGGCATTGGTGGTGACTACCCAGTATCCTCAGTAATAATGAGCGAATACGCCAACACAAAGGATAGGGGAAAGTTAATAGCCCTAGTCTTTGCTAATCAGGGATTAGGTACATTAGCGGCCATATTAGTGGGCGTAATTTCAGCTGAGGTACTGCCGCCAGCAATAGCATGGAGGGTGATGTTAGGCGTAGGTGCCATACCAGCTCTTGCTGTAATATACCTAAGACGTAAGGTACCTGAAACACCAAGGTATGCACTACTCGTCAAGTGGAATAAGAATGAGGCTGAGAAGGCTGCTGAAATCCTAGGGGCTAGAATTAAGGCTAACGTGGTGGCTAGAAAGATGCCCTTAGGTGAATTCCTATCAAGGTATTGGTTAATGTTAATTGTTACTGCTGGTTCATGGTTCCTAATGGACATAGCCTACTACGGTTCAGGAATATACTCAGGCCCAATAGTATCAACATTCATACCAATAAGTAGTAGTTTACCAGTACAGGAACAGGTTGTTAAGGAGATTATAGCAAGTGGTTTACCATTCCTAGTGGGTTTTCCAGGCTACTTCTTAGCTGCAGCATTGATGGATAGGCTTGGTAGGAAGACTATACAAATCTTGGGCTTCTCAATGATGGCTACACTCTACTTAATTGTGACTAATTTAATGATAACACAGGGCACGAAGATATTAGGCTTTATAATACCAGCCAGCTATGCTCTAGCGATATATGCATTAACATTCTTCTTCATAGACTTCGGCCCAAACACCACAACCTTCGTAATACCAGCTGAGGTTTACCCAACATCACGTAGAACTACTGGTCACGGTATCTCTGCGGCAGCAGGTAAGGTAGGAGCCGCCATAGCCACACTGCTCTTTCCAACACTTCAAGCTATAATTGGGGTTAAGGGTATCTTAATAATATATGCAATAGCCGCGATTGCTGGAGCATTAATATCAATCCTATTAAAGGAACCTAAGCATATAGACTTAGAGGAGGTTTCAGAGGAGGAACTAATACCAGTTAGTTAAAAATCTTTAAGCTTTTTAAATAAGTTTTTAACTAATTTGCCTAACTATATCATTAACTTCATAAGGTGTATTGTTAAAATACGATTATCCTATTTTAGATTAGAGACTATTGCTTTGGAGCGTTAACTGAGGGCTCAGCCATTGTGATTAATCATTTATCACTAAGTGTAGTAATTGTGTAAGGCATGGTAATCAACATTTGCATGAATGAGTTTAGTGAGAATGCGGAAAAGTAACGGGCCCGGTGGGATTCGAACCCACGCCCTACGGGTTGCTTCGGTTATCACCTTAAAAGCCCGCCGCTCTAACCTGGCTGAGCTACGGGCCCTTGCCTAAACTCGGGGTTTAGGTATCTTATAAGTTTATCTCAATGTTAATCATGAATCCGCTTAATTATCATCATAAACCATAGTAAGACAGTGGCATTAACTAGCTGGTTAATGGGTAATAGGTAGTGTTCTCCACGTAATCCCTTAGTACATTTATCATCAATGGATTCTGACTTACACCAAATCCACAGCAGTCATCCCAAGCCCATATGCCTATGTAGGCTGGTTCCAATTCACTTACCTGGTTAAGTACCTCAGCCAGGTATAACGCTGGAGCAGTACAGTTGTACTTAATAAGTATGCCAGGATTTGCCTGAGATGGATTATACCAAGCATTCGCATCACATACTCTGAACCCAATCTCTCCCACGATTAACGTAAACCCATGTTGCTTCACTATTCTAAGATTACTTAATAAGGATGGGTTAACGTAAACCATGTTCCCTTTATGTACGTAGGAGTAAATATCGTAACCCAGTATAGTTACATTGGCCTCCTTAGCGAAATTAATCATTGTATTGACATCAATGCAGCAATCATAGTAGTAAAACCCAGCCTCAGGGAATTCCCTCTCAAGCATGTGGTATGTGTTCACTAATGCTGCTTCGCAGTTGAGGGATTGTAGGCAACCCCACTGTTCACTGAATCCTATCATTAACCCCTTACCACTTGGGTCAATTACCTTCAGGTAATTCACAATGTGAGTTAAGTAACTGTAGTTGAAGTAAACTGGGTTATTTAACCTTCCTCTATAAGTCCAGTAAGTTGGGTACAGCGCTATGAAGACTGGTTGGCTAATATTTAGGTAATACTTGATTAATGCCAGGGAATTATTCAGCGTCTCAAGGCACATCACATCAGTACCACAGTAATAAACCGTGACAATACCAGCTAAGGCCCATCTAGGTATCGTTGTGTTAGGCATCCATGGTTCAATCCAAATTAGGATCCTGCCTCTTGTTAATTCAGTGTGCTTAATGTTAATGAAAGTAATGAAGATAACTAATACAATGAGAGTCGCAGCGGCTAGAATTAAGTATCTAATGTTCATAATACTTATAAGTTCAGGAGTGCATATTTAAAAGGTTTCTTCAATAATTAATACCTACCATACGCATTATGCTCAAGTGCTTCCCTATGTTAAGGAGGAACTTAGCTCCATAATGGCCGCATTATGATGCAGTGATTATTTAAGTGCCTTAACTGATTTAATTACTATTAATTCATCGCTTGATTCTATGACGAATTCATCACTAGGATTTATTAATACTTCATTATTCCTTAAGATACCGATGAGTATCCCTGCTTCTCGTTCTCTTACCTTAATTAGCGCATCCTTAAAGCTTAACCCGGCATATTCACTTGAACTTATTACTGAAATTTCACTATTTCCCCTAAGGAGCCTCATTATTGCCTTTAATGATCCCTTATAAATGGCTTCAGTCGCTATGGCAACTGTTGTTAATGAACCTACGGCAATAGTCTCATTAGCTCCAGCCTTGAGTACATATTCTGCATTACTCTCATTAAGAAGCTCAGCTATTATGTAAATGCTTGGATTAATGCTTCTAGCCACTATAACTTCCATAAGTGTTTTAGCATCGGCTGAATCGGAGTCCCCCTGGGGTAGGATTATTAATACTGCTGCCTTATCAACCTTAGCTCGAATTAACGTATCCTTAAGCGTTGGGTTACCTCTAATGAAGTCGACATCCTTAGGTAAGTTAGGAGGCTTATCTAGGTCACTAACGTAGACTATATCAATTAGTTTACCTGAATCCTCCATTAGTTTAATTAAAGCCTTAATTAAATTAATCGCCCTCTCTGGTTCACCTAAAATAATTATGTGATTCCCTCTACTAACCGGTCTAACACCGCTTGCTCTCTCCATAGCTCTTTCAGTTAATAACGTGGCTATTGACGCGGTTAATATGCTTATTACAGCTATACCAACCGGCATTATAACCATATCCACAACCTTACCTATGGTGGTTTGAGGAACAATATCTCCATAACCCACAGTGGTTATGGTCTCCATGACGAACCAGACAGCATCAAAGAAATTCCTAATGCTGGGATTATGGCCATGTTCAACTAGGTAAATACTTAATGCCCCAAGGAATAGCACTAGTATAAACATTAATATGACGTACATTACTAAGCTCCTTAACGCCCTCCTGATTCTCTTCATTAGCCTATACGTGTTCAATTGTATAATAGGCATAGTACCCTATGCTGGTTATTTTTAAACCAATAAATGTTTTAACAATCTTGTTAGTTAGGGAATATAACGTAGGGGTTATTTAATGTGATGAGTTTTCGAATAATAAAGTACCTTAGGATTAACCGGTGGTTTAGGTGACGGGAAAGGAAAAGTGATGCGGCCGCCGGGATTTGAACCCGGGATCTGCGGCGTTCCACGCGGGCGGTGCGTCAAGGGCATTACTTTATGGGCCTTTTAAACATTTCGTTAAGTACCTGTAAGAACCAATATGCCTTACATTACTAGGTATGATCGAGGAATAAACCATGACTAGGGGACTAGTTTTACTACTGGGTCTTCCCGAACCCTAGTACATCTGCGAAGTTACCCAAGTCCAGTAGACCATGGCCACTGAAGCTTACCAGTATTGTCTTCCTTTCACCAGTTCTCTTAGCCTCATCAGCAATCTCCTTAATTATAGGTAATGTATGGGCAGTCTCTGGAGCTGGTATGTAGCCCTCCACCTGGGCAAAGACTTGAGCCATCTTAAATACGGTGTCCTGGTCATAATCCCTTCCCTCCACGTAACCCTTATTCATTAGGTATGATAATGTTGGGGCAACCGCATGATACCTAAGTCCACCAGCGTAAATTGGCGGTGGAATGAAGTCTGAGCCTATAGTGTACATCTTCAACTGTGGTAGAACCCTACCGGTGTCTGGGTCATCATACTTATAAACACCCCTAGTAACCTTAGGCACCTCAGAGGCGCCTACCGCAATATACCTCCGCCTAACCTTCCCGTTCCTAAGCTCATCACCCATGAATGGGTAAAATGCGCCACCCCAATTGCTACCACCACCCACTACCCCTATCATTACATCCGGATCCTCACCTATCAGTTCAAGTTGCTTTTTAGCTTCAAGTCCGGCAATGGTCTTAAACATTATGTCCGTGTTTATGACGCTGCCCACAACGTACTTACCATTATTACTAAGTGCGTACTCTGCTGCTTCAGTTATAGCCACACCTAGGCTACCTGGGTGATTAGGATTCTCCCTGAGGAGCTTCCTCCCGAATTCCGTTAATTCACTTGGGCTTGCGTGAACCTCGGCACCATACATTTGCATTTGGAACCTCCTAAGTGGCTTAGCATTATAGCTTGCCCTAACCATGAATACGTGGGCCTTGACCTTAAATAATGCAGCCGCCAAGGCAACTGCAGCACCCCATTGCCCAGCTCCAGTCTCAGTAGTCACTAGGTTCGCCCCATCCTTAAGAGCATAATAGACCCAGGCTAACGCTGAATTAACCTTATGGCTTCCAGTGTACGTGTAGCCCTCCATCTTAAGGTATATTTTAACTGGGGCATTCAAGTACTCCTCAAACCTCCTGGCCCTAATCAATGGTGTTGGCCTACCAACTTGAAGATACCTCTCACGCACCTCCTCAGGCATCTTAATGAACCTCTCCGTGGAGGACTCAAGCCTAAGGGGCTCAGAGGGTATAACCCTCTTAAGCAACTCGAGTCTCCTTCCATTATCAGGATCCTGAGGAGGTGGGAGTGGCTCAGGAAGGTCAGCGAGGATATTGTACCAGTGGTCTGGGATTTCATCTGGAGGTAGGTCTATCCTGTACTGGCTTAGTGACTTACCCAAATAGTGACCACCTATAGGGTATAGGTCAGCTTAGTTTATAAGCATAAACCCGGGAATCCGCAGCATAGGATGATCAGTGGGTGAGGGTTTTTAAAGCGGTTTAACCGGCTTAGTAGGGTGTACGTTAGTAGTGAAGATGAGAGGTTACTTAGGGAGGGTGGGTGCTTGGCTAAGGCCCTTGAAACAGTTATTAAGGTTGGTGAGGCTGTAAAGGCCGATAGGCTACTTGACGTTGACACGGTGCACGTTAGTGGCGTTAGCTACCTAACAATTGGTGAAGCTGGACTAGAATTCCTAAGGGACATTTCAAGCAGTGGGGCTAGGTTCAGGGTCTTCACTACCGTTAATCCAGCTGGGGTGGAGTACGGTAACTTGAATTTACCCGTTAATGAGGGTTTTGTTAAGAAGCAGATGGAGATAGTTGATTACTTAAGTAAAATGGGGGCTAGCCTATGGTTAACCTGTTCCCCCTACGAGTTCATTAAGCCTCAGCCGGGTTCAATACATGCGTGGGGTGAATCAAACGCAATAGCTTACATTAACTCGGTTAATGATGCATATACGGAGAAGCTTCCTGGGCCATTCACAATAATAGTGGCCATAGCCGGTAAGGTACCTAGGTTTGGGCTTTATGTTGAGGAGAACAGGATACCTAAAGTTATTGTGAAGGTTAATGCTAAGCTCACTCCAGTTAAGGCTGGGTTACTTGGGAGGGTTACTGCAGGTAAATTAAAAGGTGAAGTACCATTCATTGATTATGATGGTTGGGATAAGCAACTGCTTAAGTCATTCTTAGCCAGCTATGCAACCTACTCACCCACCCCACTTGCGGTAATTAAGGGTGTTAACCCGAATTGGCGTAGGTACTTAGGGATGGTTGATAAGCCTGATTTCATAATCATTGATGAAGCCGAGTTAAGGTATGAACAACCCAGTGACTACGATGCATTATTCATAGGGTGCCCTCATGCAAACCTAGAGGAAGTAATGAGTATTGTTAGGGTTCTTGAGAGGCATGGATATAGGAAGCTCATGAAGCCGCTTATAGTGTCAACCTCAAGGTTCATTAAAAGTTCACTAAGCCCTGAACTAATTAATAGGCTTAGGGAGGCTAATGTATATTTAATCACTGATACTTGCCCCATGGTGTCACCAATACTTCAGGGATTAGGCATTAGGAGGGTAGCAACGTCATCATCTAAGGCAATATTTTACCTGCCTAGGTTGGTTAATGTTAACGCCATGCCATGCAGCATCGAGGATTGTTTAGAGAATGAACTAAGTAACTATTGATTCCTTATTTTTACATATAAGTCTTTTAAAAGAACAGGGAGTACAGGGTCGTGGTACTACTTAGGTACAAGTGCCCCTACTGTGGGAGTAGGTTAGTAATGTTCAGTAGGCTTGATGTAATAGTTATTGGGTGTAGTAAATGCGGAATATACGTGATGGTTGATGCGGAGGAGGCCGTTAATGAAGTTAAGACTGAAGACGTGGGTAAGCCTATTGAGAAGGCCTTAGCTAGGAAACTGTATAAGAAGTACCTAATGTACTCGGTTAAGGCTATGGCTAGGAGGGAGAACGCTAAAAGTATTAATAATTCCCCAAAGGATAGGTGATTAGTGGTGGAGATTAACGCCAGTGAAGATTACGCAAAGAAGATGAGAGCATTCCTACTTGAGCTTTCAAATAGACTAGGTGTTAGCCTAAATTGGGTAATTGACGTATACTACTGGCTCTCGGATAACATTAAGTCAAGGGAATTTCAACTAGAGGGCGAGGTAAACAAGCCAACAAGGGCAGAAATAATAAGGATATTTGATAACGGTGAGGAGGTGACTGGGGTTAGGTTGAGGTTCTCCTCGGATAGTAGAAGAAACGAATACTACTACACCATAGTGGGTAAGTATGGGGCTAAGTGCACTTGTGAACGTAACATGATTAATGGTAAAGTGTGTAAACATATAGTGGCTGGGTTAATATTAATGAACGTGATTAATGTTTTAAAGTACGGGAAGGTGATTAATCTAAGTAGTTATGAATGGCTCAATGAGGGAGGTAAAGGAGGCGTACGAGAAGATAGCAGGGGTTTATAGGGAATCAAGGAGGAGTCCATGGGTAACAGTATTCGATAAACTACCGGTTAGGCAATATGATGTGGTTCTCGATGCCGGCTGCGGTAATGGTTCTAATACGCGTTATGCAGTCTCAGTAATTCATCATAAAGCATACGTGGCTTGCGACGTGGCATACAACATGGTTAAGAACCTTCATGATGAATTAGGCGGTGCGGTTGAATACGTTAATTGTGATGCTAGATTATTACCCTTCAGATCATCATCAGTGGATCTTTACATGACCATTGCAATGCTTCACCACTTAAATAGGGATAATAGGGAATTAGCCTACACTGAGGCTAAGAGGGTACTGAAGAATAATGGAGTATTCTTAGCTACTGTGTGGGGTTGTGGTGAAGCTAATTGCGATAGGATTATTAAGTGGTCATGGGGCCTTAAGGAACCTGTTGAAAGATATTACCACTTATTCACTAAGGGTGAATTAGATGGTGAAGTATCAGTGAACCTAAAGGTCATATTCACTACTGAGGTGCACATTGGACGTAGGGTTAATTACCTAGTCTTAGCTGTAAAGGGAGATTAACTAAGCCATTAAACCACCTTAGTGGAATGCACTTAATTATTGGTGTATTACCTATGTTATTATGTTTAAACTGAGTTTCAACTAGGCTTAACTTTCCTCACGTAGACACTACAGAATACACTGCATTACTTAAGTTGATGCGTCTAACTAATTCATAATTATGAACCTCAGCGATAATGTACTTATCCCTAGCTAAGTCAGCCAGAAGACTCATTAAGACATCCCATGTTTCATTGCTCATGCAGTAATCCAGGTTATCCACTAGGAGTATATCACCCCTATTCATTAGTATGACCTGAGTTGAGACAGCTAGGATTGTTCTAAGGTGGCATGGTAATTGAGCCCCAATCCTGTAGATACCTTTATTATCCCTAAAACCCAAGGTTAAACTTCCATTGAATAAACCAACCCTGATGGATCTATAGCCAAGCTTAGCCATAGCTTTCCTAAGTAACCCAACGTCACTATCAAACTTAGGATTCATGAAAATCTCAGCTAAGGCTCTAATAGCCCCTTCCCCATTCTTCCCAAGGCTCTCAACATGGCTTAAGGACTGGTCCTTACTCTCATATTCGAAGTAGGGGCCAAGCATGTGAACCTTATGGTTCAATAACTCACTCCTAATTAGATTCATTAAAGCCCTAGATGATTCTAAAACTTCCTCATTACTACTTATTAGCACTGACGCCTCCCCTTCAGGCACCCTTAAGGTGTCTTCACCAGCCAAGTTCCATGCATCAGTGACAGGGGCTTCAATGGGATGAGTAATCATGGACCTTGAATCATCAGCCTCAGTAACCAGTAAAGTCTTGTCCCTGGTTTTAATAATCTGCCTAAGTGATCTACCATTATGCTCAATTATGTACTCTAAGTGAGCCTCAGTATCCTTTAGCTCTAGCCCAGTGATCTTACCGGCTATCTCATTACTAATCCTAGCCCTAACCATTATGCTAACCTTACCAAGCCAATTAATCTTAGCCTTAACATTACCACCTATGTTGGAGAATGTGCTCCAAAGTATGTTAATTAACCTAGATTTACCTGAACCTGGAGTTCCAGTAATTAAGGTTACTGGCATTAAGTTAATGGTGGCTGAGACACCATTCTCCTCTTCAACGCTTAAGCTCACTATCATTGCCCAAGGATCTAATATGCCTTTAAATGCTTTAAACTAAGTGATGAGTAATTAATCCGATGTAGCTTACCTCATTGCACTCATGTGTTAAATACTTTAAATGTAACGAGGTTTAAGGATTAAAGTGAGTTCAACAATAAATAAGATAGCCTTACTTAACGGGATGAGGGCACTTGGCTTTTCACTTATCTGGCCCTACATTGGCCTAATACTATATAAGTTAGGTTTACCGTTCTGGTTAATCGGCATTTACTACAGCGCGCAAATGCTCATTAACACAATCTCACAGGTAATTGGCGGTGTCTTAACGGATATTCTGGGTAGAGTTAAGTTGATGATTATTGGTAATGTCGGGTCAGTTATAGTTCTCTTGTTAACATACTTCTTAATAAAGTTCAACGTCATAGTGGTGATGGTGCTATTGTTAACTCAGTCATTATTCAATAGTATGTTTGCAGTAGCCAGTTCAACAATTGTCGGTGATCTTGAGAAGGGGTTAGGTAACTTAATTAAAGCATACTCCAGAATTAGAGTGGGGGCTAATGCTGGTTGGGCATTGGGCCCATTAATAAGTGGCTATGTAATGTATTACCTGGGTTATGGTTACGTATTTTTAATAACTGCATTAATGGCATTGGCCTCTACACCATTAATACTAATGCTAAGGGGATTAGAAAGGAGGATAGTGTCATTTAAATTAATTAAGGTTAATGTCCCCTTCGCCCTATTCCTAATACCAACAATGCTTCTCTTCTCAACAATGGGGTTGCTTGGCTTCGCCTTAACCACATACTACAATGTTGTGAAAAATATTAAGATCTCCGACATAGGACTAGTGTATGCACTTAATGGCTTCATGGTTGTGGTTCTACAGGATAAAGTTGGCAACTTTCTATCAAGAAGGGATGTGAGGTACTGGTTAGTGTATGGTTCATTAATATACTACTTCTCGTATAGCTTAATATTCATCATAAGTAACATATACGAGGCACTACTCGACATAGCCCTAGTAACTACCGGAGAAATCATTGTTTCACCCATAGTGCTGGCGATAGCTATGAATATGGCTGAGAGTGATAAGAGGGGTCAGTATATGGGTGTTTTTGGGTTAGTCTCCAATATTGGTAGAACCATGGGCTCAGTCATATCTAGTGAGGCTATGCAGTACATGATTAATAACCCATTCCTACTATGGCAGTCACTATCATCCCCAGCCTTAGCCGCCTCAGTAATTTACTTAGGCTTATTTAGGATTAACCGCAGGTTAACCAGCATGACTAGGCAACTTCACTAAATGTAAGCTACTCTTACTAGCCATGCGGCCGTTAATTGAGATTAATTACCTAAGCTATGATGTTCCCATACCTAAGTAGCATATCCTTCATTTTCAATGCGTCCTGCTCTAACAGGGGGGATTCACATATTATTGTGACTTCCACATCCTCCTTAGCTAATTCCTGCGCCAATGGTTCAAAGGGTGGGTTATTAGTGTCTATTGGTTCATGTTCATCAATCCATTCTCCATTCCGATACTTAACTGCAGTGAAGTGAGTGTGCATTGGTTGATTACCGAAATACTCCCTCCACATGCTTAATATAGCCCTATAATCTATGTTACCCCCATTTCTCGCATATACATGCCCCCAATCCACCACAGCTACTACCTGAGGGTTATTAACCTCCTTAACAAGCCTGAATGTCTCCTCAAGCCCACCGAACTGGTTCCTCCTAGCCATTACCTCCAGGCCTAGTTTAACGTGACTGATCCCCTCCTTACCCATTAATTCAATAATCTTAATCACAGACTCCTTAACAGCATTATAGCATCCCTCCGGCCCTAATTTACCGTAGTACGCTGGGTGAAAGACAACCACCGTGGCCCCCATTGCCTCACCCCTCTCCAGGGATTCCATAAGCCTCTTAATGCTTGCCTCAACGGTACTGTTCTTATCACTGCATAGGTTTATGAAGTATGGTGCGTGAATAGATAATCTAACCCCAATTTCCTTAGCTAATTTTCCAGCATTTTCAGCATCAGCCACACTCATCCTAACTCCTCTAACGAACTCAATCTCCATGGCATTTAGCCCAACGTCCTTAACGTACTTGATTCCATCTAATGTGCTTCTCTTACCCTTTAAGCCTATTGGTATTCCAGCAGGGCCTACGTAAACTTTAGCCATTTAAGTGAGGCAGGCATTATGCTTTAATTATTTTTGCCTGAGCCGCGATCTTAAGCATTACTAAGTCATTAAACAAGCCAATGAGGCTTCTTGCTCATGAATGCTAGTGCGATATTCCTCAACTCAACTGGTAACTCATTAACTTGAGCAGTATTGTTAAGAATCATTATTTTACCTTTAAGTAGGGAATCCTTTACAACACTACTTCTAACGGTCTTAAGCTCCTTAATGACTGCATCCTTGATGCTTCTAGTTCTTCTAGGCCTAATTACGAACCATCTGCCATCCCTTATGAATGGGCCCACAATATTACTAGCGTTAATGTATTTCTCAATAAATACATCAGCTTCACTAGTCCAAACAGGAGGACCCACGTGAACCTCATATTCTGGTAACTCAGGTTCCTCAACCGTAAGCATTACTACAATGTACTTATCCTGCGGTGTATAGAGACCCATGTCAACTGGTTTGAAACCACTATTACTTACAGTGCTCCATATGGTTGACGCCATCCTCCTCAATTGACCCCAGACAATGTCTTCAACGTAACCCTTAGGGTACTCCCCATACATGACTAGTGTCGGTGTTGGCAGTGTCAGTGATGCTGCGGGTGATTGCATACCGCTGGTGAAGAAAGCCATGCTTGGTTTCCTGAGGAAGTGCTTGGATGCAGCTATGAATGTTGCCATAGAGTCTAGGGATACTGCAGCAGCAGCGTTTCTGCTTGGGTCAACTGGGTCAATGACCACTAGCGGTGTGTTAAAGTTACCTTGCCCTGGGGCCTCGAGGGTTATTTTAACTTTAAATGGAACCCATTTTGAGGCAGCCTTAAGCACATTCATAAAGCCACCATAGGCTAGCGTTATCAATTCTGTTAAGTAACCGCTAAAGCCCTGAACCTTAACCTCTGCACCATAAACATTAATGCTCTTCATCATTAATTTAAGTAACCTAACATCACTCTCAAGGCCACTTAATTTGCTCTTTAAGTAAAGTGTGTGAAGAGGAGTCCTATCGGCTGCTGTTACTGGTTTTTCACCAAGCTTAATTCTTATACATGGAACTACATCAATGTTAAAGCCATTATACATTAATGTTAAGTACGGGTGTTGCGCGTAATTCATAACCCAACTTATGCCTATTTCAGAAAATGCAGAAGCTAAATTCCTCACTAATTCCCCTGACTTAACAAGAGTAATGTACTTATCGTTACGTGGGAAAATTAGAAAGATATCAATATCCCTATCTCCAGGTAACCAAGTACCGTGGGCAACAGAACCCTGTAAAGTAACCTCAGCCTCTAAACCTAATTCACGTACCTTACCTTCAAGTATACTTATTACTTCTGCAGCAGTATCATTAATTACCTTAACCTCATCTTGACTTGGGGTAACGATTCTAAGGGCCTCCTCAATAATGTCCTCAACGCTAGGCACGTTAACTCGCCAATGGTTGCTTTTTAATTCCTTACCCAACCCTGGAATTAGCGTTTACTTTTTATTAAAGACGCCTTGTTCATTAATCGCCTTATCGGCTTCCTCAAGATCCTTAAGTGTGTCTATTGACTTCCAGTAAACGTCACCATACGTAACGCCTACGAGTTTCTTATCCCTAGCTAGCTTAGGGAACGTATGAACCTCAATATCACCCTTCTCCGGTAAGTAATCCTTTATGGAGGTCTTCAATGCGTATACACCTGCATTAATTAGGTAAGGTAACTGAGGCTTCTCTTGGAAGTTTAATATGAAGCCATTCTCATCAACCTGAACTATACCATATGGACTCTTAAGTGGTGTTAAAGCAATAGCCCCAATAACACCCCCCTGGAGGGAATCCATGAGTTTCCTTACTCTTAAATTAGTTATTATATCACCGTTAACAACAATGAAGCCATCATCATTAATGTACTTTAACGCGTTTCTAACAGCACCCCCAGTCCCCAATGGCTCCTTTTCAACACTGTAGTAGACCCTAATGCCGAATTGCGAGCCATCACCAACATAGTCGAATATCTTACCGCCAAGGTAACCAACAGCTAATACAACATCAGTAACCCCCTGTTCCCTTAACCAATCTATTTGCCAAGCCAATATTGGCCTACCAGCAACCTCAACAAGGGGCTTAGGTCTATCATCAGTAAGCGGCCTAAGTCTCTTCCCAAAACCACCTGCAAGTATTACAGCAAACATTGTCATTAAATCCAGAACTAGTGAGGGTTATTAACGATTACTTCCATTTAAGCAATGAATCCACGTAATCTATCTAAATGTAGGTGGTTTAATTATTTGCCTAGCGCTTAAATGATACGATTACGTGGTTATTGAACCTTAACCCTATGTATCTTAACCATGCATTTATCGCAGACTAGTATTTCCTCAATCACCGGCTTCTCGTATATTAATGACCTGTGGGAATGCCTATACTTAATTAGCATTTGGGATCCACATTGTGGACATGGCCCATCAGGCTCATTAATGCTTGAAACCTTGGAGGAGAACGTTGTTAAGGCTAAGTTAAGAGTCTCCTCAAGCCTTTCCCCAAGCCTATAAATGTCAACTGCGTAAACCTTAACGTTAAGGTACATTCCATTCCAAACCCTAACAGTGTCAATGAGTTTACTAACCTCATCAGCCAGGTAAAAGGCCCTATATGAAACAACCATAATGCTATCAACCTTATTTAATCCCATTCTTTCAACGAACTTAACTGGGTCATCAATGAGCAAGTAATCCTCATTAGGTAGCCAAATAAGCATGCTTAATGAACCTGACTTAGCAATATAGGCTTCATCATTAAGCTTACTTAGGGTAAAGCCCCTCTCCTCCATTATTTTACTTAGATCCTCAATAATCTCCTCCTTCTCCACGGGCTTAAGCATTGTTTTAATCAGTTTAAAAGCTTACATCTATGCCTACATTATGGAGTTAACCTTTAGGTAGAGCTTGGTTTTCCCCGTGTATTTCATTATTCTGTTGTTTTCTTTTATCTAGTGAATGCTTCTAGCCTGTTAAGTATCCTTCAGCTTCATCGTTAATTGAAGAAACCATGAATCCACAGCACACTAACCTCACCGGCAACATTAAAGGATCAGAAAGCAGTCACATAGGAATACTAACAGACTATTGGGCCTCAATCCTAGTGCACTTAGTAGGTTCCTCATCAGTGAGGATTAGGCTTATGGATTCCTCATCCATTACTGAGCATAAATAGGTTTTAATCCCCATTTCAGCTAATTCAACAGCGTGCCTAAGTTTACCCATTAAACCTCCTGTGGCATCAACCCCCCTACTACCGTATGATACGCGGATACTTGGTTTAAACACCCTAATTAACTCACCCTTCCTAGGTCCTCCGGTGTAGACTCCCTCAACGTCCATTAGGAATAACGCGTACCTTGGCTTAAGTCGTTTAGCTAACTCAACCATTATCTCATCACCACTTAGTATGCTGAAGCCTAATTCATGATCATGAATAACGTCACCGTAAAACACTGGGACTATCTTAGTCTCCACTAGCCTTCTTGTTAAGTCTACTGCTTCGTTACTTAACCTAAGTCCACTCAGTGTTCTTACAAATACCGCCCCTGTCCTTATAGTGTATGTGGGTAATCCTATCTTAGAGAATATTGAGATTATCCTCTCATTAAGTAGGGTTAACGCTAGTGACGTAAATGATACACCGATTAACTGGGCATCATCTCTAATTCCCTTATCTAACCCATAAGCCTTAGCAATGGGGTGGGCAAACGATCCACCTCCATGAATTAAAACGGGTGTAACACCATGCCTCTTAATCAGTAATGCTAAGTTTCGCACCGGCTCCTCATTGAACGATAATGGCTTAGCCTTATCACTGAATGCTGATCCACCTAACTTAATTATTATCATCACGTTCACGTTGATTTTTCGCTTTTAAGTAATTCCCGTAAATGTTACTAAAGGTGATTAATCATTCCTCTTAACTCTTAGTACTGTGTAGGCGATTACTACGGCTACTGCCGCAGCAGTAATTGCAATGACTAATGTAGGCCACTGGGTGCGCGCTGGCTTAGTTATTCCCACTGCTTTAAATGTGATTGGCTGCTGTGAACCAGCAATTATTGAGTATAATTGTACCATTGCTGCAGTCCATATTTCCACATCATCAGGATTGATTGAACTTAATGGCTGACCCATTGTTATTAACCCAGTTTCAGGATCCCTATAGGTCACCCACGTATTGTTGACGTACGTTAAGAGTAAATTCCAATACATTTTAGAGAGTGTACTATTACCACTTACCTCGATGACTTTTTCAAGGCTTCTGAAGTATATGGCGTTAAACTCAGGGGGTTGTGAATATATGGCTCCTTGACTAAAGTAGCTCAATGATGCGTATGCGGTTTCCTCCGCTAGAATTAGGTATGATTCATTGTGCGTTGCCTCATATATTAACGCTGCCGCTGCTGCGGTAGTGCCTTGGTTATAGCTCCATATTGTTTCATCAATAGTACCATCTGGGTTAATGTGATCGTAATACAGCCCACTGGGTGATCTTAAGCATTCATTAACCCAGTTAAGTATTCTAATGGCCCACTTTAAGTAACTTGGGTTACCAGTCACCATGTATAATTCAACAGCCACCTCAGCAGCTGGGGAATTGGAGCATGTGTTTCTCGATAAGTCACCAACCCTCCAGTATATTCCTCCAGGACATTTTAATGATTCATTAGTACTCCAGCCACTTACTATAAAGTTGAATAGTTCCTCAGCCCTCTTCAAGTACCTAGTATTATTAGTTACTAGGTACATTCTTATTAAGGCTAACGTAACCCACTCATTATCATCATAATACGTGTCACCACCTGGGCCAATTGGCGGGGTTACTGCTGACTCATACCCTGATGATGGGTTAAGTGGATTAGAGTAGTAACTTAAGCTCATGTAGTATTGATTAAATAGGCTAGTGAAGTTACTTAGGCCAGGTATCAAGGATAAGTATGTTAATGCTGATAAAATCTGGGAGTAGGTCCATAGGCAACTGTATTTTCCACAGGTAGAACCTTCGTATAAGTTCAAGTTACTTATATAGTAATGACTCTGAAGCGCATTAAATGTGGCTACAGCCCTCTTGGCGTATAGTTCCTTTAAACTTAATGCTGATGCATCACTTAGGTTAACTATGCTTAATATTATTAATGCCACTGCAAGTAAAGCAGCTAAGGTTAGTTTACTTGCCATAACTTATCGTTACTGAATATGCGTATAAGCTTTTAATGATTAGTAATCCATAACTCCTATGGTGGTTTATGGTTTATTCAATCACATTACCAAGCAAGTTTATTGATGAGGCGCCGGTTATCTTAATTCTCACAAATGAGCCTAAGCGGCCTTCATTAACGATAACTGGCCTATAGTCCATTAACCTGGCCATAAGCCCCTTACCCTTAAACCCAGTTGAACTAATTAAGCCTTCGTAAGTACCACCAACGTACTCAAGATTCCTGGAGTACGCAACCTCAAGAGCCACCTTACTCAGTAAGCTGCTCCTCTGCTTCTTAATATGATCAGGTATTTGACGCATATAAGCTGCCTCAGTAAACGGTCTTGGACTATACCTAGCAACGTGTACCTTATCAATACTCAGTTCCCTAACTAGCCTCACACTATCCTGAAAGTCGGCATCTTCCTCTCCAGGATGGCCAACTATAATGTCAGTGGCTATGAATGAGTTGTGGAAACTCCTCCTAATTAACCCAACTTCCCATTTAAATAAATCCACAGTGTATTTACGCTTCATTAATCTAAGTACCTTATCACTGCCGCTTTGCACAGGTATGTGGAAGAACCTGTAGATTCTCCAGTCACTCTTAATCACATCGATTAACCTATGTATGATTCCCTCAAGCTCTAATGGCTCAAGCATTCCTAACCTAATCAAGTATCGTCCATCAACATCCCTTAATACGGCTTCAAGTAAGTCAACCAAGTCGTACCCCTTATCCTTACCGTATGCTGAAATCTCCTGTCCAGTTAGGTAAATTTCCCTAGCACCCCTAGTAACGGCCTTGGCTATGGATTCCTTAACCATATTTAAGTCAGCACTCCTAACCCAGCCCATACCACCCCTAGTGTACTTTATTATGCAGTATGAGCAGTTCCCAAGGCAACCCACTTGAATAGGGACAACGTAAATATTGCTTAACTCATTGTGTTGAGGAATCCTCACCATTAATCGTTCACTCGAATTACCACCATTTCTTAAAGTCTCAGCAAAATTCTCAACTGAACTTGGGTTCACTAGCAGCGCATTAGGGGCTAATCTCATTATTTCACTAGGCCTTGCCTTAGTTAAGCACCCAGCCACCACAAGTTTCTTACCTAGCTTAGAGTACTTCTCAATAGCCTTAAGCTCCCTAACCTCTGAATCCTCCCTAACAGCGCACGTGTTTATCAGTATTAAGTCAGCTTGCGTAGGATCATTAACTTTAACGTATCCGATTCTCCTTAAGTCCTCCTCCATTAATTCTGAATCAGCCTTATTCAACCAGCAGCCGTAAGTTTCAATATAGTACATTGGCACAATACCTTCAAACATAAGCGATTTAAAAACCTTTAAACACAATTATGAAAATCCCCAACTGAGTTTAATCATCAATGCTGGCTTACCTTGACCAGCAACTTAGATTAAGGCGCTTTATTTGATTTTCCACTTTAATGATCTAAGGGGTACTTCTATTGATTTTATTGATTGCCTTAACTTCGTAAGCTTCCCTTACTACTGCTCCTCCTCTCCTCAATGCTTCTACTGCCTTCTGGAAGTAGCCTTCCTTAGCCTCATAGATTAGTAGTGCCATTGCTAATTCCTCATTAATAGCGTATAGGTAGGTTAAAGTTAGGTTAAGGCCTAATTCAGCCAACGCCGAAGCTAACCTAGCCAAGGCACCAGGCCTATTAGGCAATGCAATAAAGAATACGAACACACCATTAGGTGAGGATAAGATACTCCTATACACCTGCCCAAAAACATTACCAACCTCACCAAGAACAGTGTTCAGGGATCTTAGGTTGTTTCCATGTATGCTTATTAAGTTATTAAGCATACACTAGTAATACTTAAGTATTTAATAAATTTTTGCTCATCATATTAACTTTAGCATTTAACTATATGCAGTTATTAAAAAGATCAATAAATATATTGATAAATCTAAAGAATTAAAATTACATACAATGATACTATATTTCGATAGTATATAAGGTAAGGTAACTTAAATGCGGATTAAGGGATATTATCGGATGCATGGGTTTAAGTCCCTGATCATTATCTCATGTAGGTAACCTGGATTAGTAGCACTCACCTCAGGTATTTATCTTCCCCTTTAAGCCAATCCTCCCTGATTGGACTGTATACATCTATCACTATTGAATCCTCCAGTGCTTCAACCTCATGCTCCATGTTTGAGGGTATGTGAACCACATCTCCGGCTTCAGCAATGTATTCCTCATTATTTACCCTGAACCTTAATTTGCCTGTTACTATTACTGAGAATTGTTCATTAATGTGAGTATGCTTCTTAACTCTAGCCCCTCTCTTGAACATGAACTGTGCGAGTGTCATTCTTTCGCCGTTAATATACCTCCTTATTGTTAATGCATTAACCTCCTCTCCCTTTATGTTGCTTAATCTGTAAAGGGGCATAATTATGGCTTCAGCACCAAGTTATAAATGTTATTCATTAGTTTAATTCCCACCAATGTTACCGTTAAGTCGGATTAAGCGCAACTTCCATTCCCCTACTTACCCTATCACCAATACTGTAGCTAGCGTGCCTTATGTCTAACTGAGTGAACTTGTAGCCACAGTACGGGCATCTACCCCCAGTCCTCTTAATTAGGAGTTCCCAGATTTCACTATATGGCCTTAACCTCTTAAATACCATGACTACTCTACTGCAGTTGGTGCAATACAGTGCTATGACCATGATTTAGTATTCCCTTAGCGATATATAAGGCTATCGTTACCATATTTGAGAGAATATAATACTAGAAAATTATTTATACATTATCAACAATGAAAGTTATTGACTCCTTGCCGCCAACCCTAGTGCCTTCACTAACCTTCACGGTAAGTACATTACCCTTAACGTTAACTTCACCTGCCATTGATACTTCAACAACATTACCAGGAAGCCACCATAATATGTCATAAGGGTACTCGGTAACCTCCTCCTCATACTCGTCCTCATAATTATTAACGCCACTCCTCAGGGAACCCTTAAACGTTATTAGGAACTCTATGAAGGGTAAGTTAACTGTTAATAACCCAACATTAACGTAAACAACCTTGGCATGAACCCTAACACCATTTATCCTAATAACCTCCTCATCAAGGAACTGCTGCATGTTGCGTCTTAGTAGGCTTAATTCCCTCCTATACTCATCCTTAGATAAGTTAGCGTAGTAGAATTTAGGGTCAGTATAGTAGAATACCGTGTACTGTCTAACAGTACCGCTTAAATCCATTGTGAAGAAGCCCTTAGCGTAAATGGGCTTAACCTCCTCTGACATTAAGTTAACTGGGAGTGAACCTGCACTTAACGTTACCCTAATCCAACGGCTTAGCCTCCACTAGGAAGAACCAACCACTGCCACATTGCCTCTTATCAATGATTTTAACAACCTTTACCCTACTTGGTAAAGCCTCCTCACTGGGGCATGGATGACATATGCACCATGACTTGTCGAATAATGTTATTGAACCCTCGATAACGTAAGGTAGCTTAATGGGTAGTATCAAGTCCTCCTCCTCTACGACCACAGGCACCATTTCATCACCATTAAGTAGGCACTTATACGGAGACGGATACCTAAGCGGCCTAACTTCAGTAATTCTGTAAACCCTCCCAGGCCTTAACCTACCCATACATATGTTGTAGAGTTTACACTTATAGCATTCCTCAGGTATTTTAATTACCCTAAAGTTTCCTCCAACCCTTGCCTGAGGCTTACTAATCAGCGTTACAGTGGCCACTACTTAGAGTGAGCTGCAGCAGACTAAAAAGTCTTATAATCATGTTATTTTAGCTAACGCATCATCTAGTACCCTTATGGCCTTTCCCTCCTCACTTGGATCATTATCAACAATGGTTAAAGCGTAATCATTTCGCTTAACGTTTAATATGAATCCCTTATCGGAGCGTATTATAGTGTACATGTGCTTATGATTATCCATAGTTAAGTTAGACATTTCCTTAACATACGTAGTACCTAATGCGGCTAGCGTTGCCGTTAATGCGGCCCATCGATCCGGATCACCTGCACCATTGTAACTAATTAGAAGACCATCGAGGCTAGCTACATATATGCCCAATAAACCTTTAAGTTGCTTCCTAATATACATAATGGCTTCTGATAAATCCTTGGCATTTTGACTAGCGACACTCATTGATTTTCTTCCTACTGTCGATTTTTAAGCATTCCAAGTGTACTGCGGCTTTTAAGCTCCATTGAATTGCATATGGAGTACTTAAAAGGCTAATTAGATAGGCTACTTAGTGGTGTGTAATGGAGTATGATGAAGCTATTAGAAGAGCCGTTGATGCTAACGTGCCTAGAACCATGAATATCCTTGATAAATACCCTTACGTAACTGAGTTAGCTAAGGAGCTTAGGAAGGCTAAGGAGGAGGTTATTAGAAACTTAGAGTACTACGTAGATAAGACTATTAAGTCTATTGAAGCCATAGGCGCTAAGGCCTACTTTGCAAGGGATGGCGATGAAGCCAGAAGGATAATAAGTGGCATTGTAGGTAAGGGTAATGTTATAGTCCTAGGTAAGACAATGGTTGGTAATGAAATCGGGCTTAGGGAGTACTTAATCAGTATTGGTAATGAGGTTTGGGAAACAGACCTAGGTGAATTCCTACTTCAGTTAACTGGGGATAAGCCAACTCACATAGTCGCCCCTGCACTGCACATGACTAGGGAGAGGGCTGCCAGGGTTATTAAGGAGAAGCTGGGTGTTGATGTTAAGGCTGATCCATCTGAAATAGCGCAGGCCGCTAGGAGGTTCTTAAGGGATAAGTTCTTCAGGGCTAACTTTGGGATAACTGGGGCAAATGCGGTTGCTGCTGACACTGGGGCTGTGCTACTGATTGAGAATGAGGGTAACATAAGGTTCACTACCGTATCACCACCGGTGCACATAGTTTTAACGGGCATTGATAAGATAGTGCCAACCCTGCACCACGCCTTCATGGAGGTTATGGTTCAAAGCGCCTATGCTGGACTTTACCCACCAACGTACGTTAACTTAGTTGCTGGACCATCAACCACAGCTGATGTTGAGCAGACCAGGGTTTCCCCATCTCATGGTCCCAGGGAGGTTCACGTGGTCCTCCTCGATAATGGTAGATTAAAGGCATCTAAGGATGACTTACTTTGGGAGACGCTACTCTGCGTTAGGTGCGGTAGGTGCCACTTCCACTGCCCGGTCTACAGGGCACTAGATGGTTCATGGGGTGAATCCCCCTACGTGGGGCCAATGGGGGTTATGTGGACAGCCGTGGTTTACGGTATTGAGAAGGCTGGCCCACATGCAATGTTATGTATGCATGCGGGTACATGTCGTGAAGCATGCCCAATGAAGATTAATATTCCTGAAATAATACAGGGGATTAAGGCAAGGTACGTTAGGTTAGTGGCTAAGCGGTGAAGGGGTGTTGATGCATGAGGATTAGTAATAAGTTTGAAATCTCAGGTAACATTACATCAATAATAATGAGTAATACAGGCATAGGGTTAAGCAAGTTATTTTACGGAGAATACGTTGAGGGTGAATTAAGGGGTAGTAACGCTACATTGCTTAGGAGCTACTGGGATTTCGGGGGAATTAGGAGGTACTGGAGTAATGGTTCTTTTGAATTCACCTCAGTGTATGGTGATTTAGCAGTATATGTTGTAAGAGGCTATAGGGGGATCATTCAAGGTGAGTTCAAGGTAAGGGGCTTTGGTGGTATTAGTGAATTGAGTGATGGTTCAATTAATGTTAAACATGAGGGTGGGTTCATGAGAATTAAGTCTAATCAACCCCTTAACTTAAAGGTACTGGATAATGGATTCGCAGTGACTATTAACATTAATGGTGAATTAAGAGTAGTTACGGCAGGGGGTGATCAAGTTAATGATATTGATAAGGCACTTAGCGATGAATCACAGGTTGAGTCTAAGAGAAGACTATGGTTAAGCACATTAATGAGCAATGTTAATGGGGATGATTTAATTAAACTATGCTGGTACGTGATATTAACTAATAGGTGCAGTGTACCTAATCACCAAGCCTTAAGGAAGCCTTTTAACATGCCTAGTAAGTACGTTTTCAAGCATCAATGGCTTTGGGACTCCTCATTTCATTCAATAGTCCTCAGCCACTACGACGTTAACATGGCTATGGAGGAGTTGGAGAATTTGTTTACTAATCAGAAGCCTGATGGTAGGATTCCGCATGAGATATTCATGTCTAAGGAGGCGTGTAAATCCTTCTGGGGTATTGATGATTACTCACCTTGGACAACCCAACCCCCGGTGTTGGCTGTAGCCGTTGATAGGGTTTTATCAGTGAAGTGGGATGATGATTTCGCTAAGAGGGCTATTAATGCGTTAATGAAGTATGATGAATGGTTCAGGAGTCAAAGGGATGGGGATTCAGACTACTTGTACTCCTACTTTGATCCATTGGAAAGCGGGTGGGACAATAGCCCTAGGTGGGATGAAGCAACCAGGAGGTTTAATGAGAATCCGCAGCGGTATGGGAAGTATGGGAAATTAACAATGGCCCCTATTGAGGCTGTTGATTTAAATAGCTTAATTTACCTTCAAAGAAGAATAATCGCTAAGTTGGCTAGAAGACTTGGTGAAGTTAAGGCGGCTAACTACTATGATGAATTGGCTGATGAAACCGCTAGGGCAATTAGGAGAATCATGTGGAATAATGAAGACGGCTTCTTTTATGACGTTTATGAGGAAAACCATGAGTTAATCAGGGTTAAGACACCTGCAGCCTTCCTAACACTATTTAGTGGGATAGCCACTGGTGAGCAAGCTGAGAAACTAGTGGTGCATTTGTTCAATCCAAGGGAGTTTTGGACCATGTTCCCATTACCAAGCGTAAGCGCTGATGAACCAACCTATGACCCAGCAGGCTACTGGAGGGGTAGGTCATGGATTAACCTAGTGTGGTTCACGTATCATGGGTTAAGGAACTATGGTTACTATAATGAGGCGTCTAGGCTGCTTAATAAGGTTCTTGAAGTAATGGGTAAATCAATGACTTGCAGCGAGAATTATAATAGTAGTAATGGGGAGCCAATGGGCGCCCCTGATTTCGGTTGGTCAACACTAGTGATAGACATGGTTATGAGTGAACTAGGTAAGGGGAGCTTAGGGCTTACAGGTTCATTATGAAACTTTACTTAACTTAGTAAATATTTTTACGTATTTCCGCGGCCTAAATAGAGCTTAATAGCTAAACACTGAATAACCTTTATTAACACCCTCTCCTCTGAATTCTAAAGAGGAGGCGGGAACTGTGGAACCCCAAACATGTGATAAAGGTGAACTGGAAGGTTTAGTGAACCAATTGTTGATTGATGGTTTAGTTAATGGTATTCAAAACATTAACCCAAATGAAACTAGGGTACTAGCCTCATTCGCCAAGGATGACTTCATAATATACGTTAGAACACTTCACGGAAGCAGGTCACTAAACTACTTATGCAGACTCTATAGAAATGGGGATTTAAAGAGGTTTGTGAATGAGTGGATTGAATTGTGGGTTGTTAAGTGGAGGCAGAGAGTTAAGTTAATGTTCCGTGAGAGTCAGGAGGATCAGGGTACGGAATCAATTGATGACTTAAAGCTTTTAGGTAAGAGGGAGATTGGGAAGATGAGTAGGTTAATTAGGAGGGCTCTTGTTGAGAATAATGAAATATGCGGCATTGATGCAGTATCCAATTACTTAACCGTACAATTCCTAAAGGAGTTAGTGGACTTATATGGTGTCTCAAGGGTTAATCAAATGATTAAGGATAATGACCCAACACTATTATCATACGTAGTTTCAAGAGTTAATGATATTGCTAAAACCCAGCAGCCATTAGTAATATTGTTCCTTAAGATAGATGAAAGGAAGCAATTATTCATGTATTAATGTTAATTTCTTAATTTGAAGCTACCTGTCTAATTCTTACTCCATAATGCTTAAGCCTTTCAGCGTTGGTTGGGTGCTCCTTAATTATCACTATCCATGGGTTATCCCTAAAACTATTAGTGTACTTATTCACATGGCTTAGGTGATTTAAGTGTATTTCAATATAGTGTTTAAAATAACTAATAACCTGATAAACTCTAAGCCGGAATTTAAAGCCGATGGCCTTTGAATTGAAATTAACGCTAGACTGCCCCCGATGCGGTAATAAACTCACGTTAAGGGAATATAATAAGCATGTCCAGTTATACTGCGATAAATGTAACCTAAGCGTTACTATTCGTAAGAGGATTATACTAATGAAGCATGTTGATTATGATGACGATGTATTAGACTGGTCAAGCGCATTAGACTTCCTATACTCACTGTTAAAGGGTAAGGCCACGGCGTCGTATTGAATCATGAGGTAGTAGGCATAGGTTTATAAGAGACGCGCATAGGAGGTGCCTCACCATGGAGTATAGGTTTATTGCCGCGTCAATCGCATTACTGACAACATACAGCCTAATAGTGTTAAGGGGAGTGTCGAGAAGGTTTGATGTGCCGGCATGGGTAGCTATGCTAATTGGTGCATCAATAATGATAGGTACAGGAGTCGTAACCCCTAGTGAAGCCTTAAGTTCAATTAACCTGGACGTAATAATATTCCTTTTCTCGCTGTTCACAATAGCATCAGCACTTGAGGTTAGCGGCTTCCTATCCTACGTGGCCTACAGGCTTGTATCATCAAGCAGGAAAATGTATAACCTAATAGGTAAAGTATTCCTATCATCAGCAGTATTAAGCATGGTTATTTCCAACGATGGATTAGCGGCCAGTTTCACGCCTATGATTATTGAAAGTGGTAAGGCGGCGAATAACATTGATGTTAAGCCCCTCCTCTATGCGCTTGCATATGGAGTCACCATAGGTTCAGTAATGATGCCGATTGGCAACCCGCAAAACCTTCTCATAGCAATTGAATCGGGGATACCTAGGCCATTTGTAAGTTTCATCATGTACTTAGCGATACCAACATTAATTAACCTAGCAGTAACATATGCCTTAATGCTTGTCCTCTTCAGGAGGAGCGCCATGGATGACTTAGAGGTTAAGAGTCTAAGCATAAGTTTAAGTGACCCAGCCTTATCTAACCTAGCGTTAATAATGCTCATCCTTATTGTTGCAGTGCTTGTTGCGTCAGATTTAGTTGGCCTAAACCTAAATGCAGCATTAGTTGCGTTAATTGGGGCAACTGTCGTGTACGCATTAAGCAGTAGGAGGGGGGAGGTCTTAAGTAATGTGGATTGGCAGACGCTGGTATTCTTCATGGCCTTATTCATAGTGAGTGAGGGTGCGTATACTTCAGGTGTTTTAAGTTACCTGGCGCATGCATTACCAGCACCCACAACTCTCTGGGGTATTTTTGCCGCAAGCATACTGTTGAGCCAAGTCATTAGTAATGTACCCATGGTGGCCTTATACTTACCCCTAATGTCAAGCCTAGGTGTTGGGCCAGGGAATGTTAATGATTGGGTTGCCTTAGCAGCGGCAAGCACAATAGCAGGTAACTTAACGTTAATAGGCGCGGCAAGTAACATAATAATACTGCAGGCAAGTGAGAAGAGAGGGGGTCCACGTTTCAGTTACATTGAATTCCTACTTTACGGTATTCCAGTAACACTAGTTAATGCAGGCATTTACTATGCTTACTTAAAATTCATCTAATAACATAATCCAATGCATGAGGAGCGGCTAAGCGCCTAAGCTTGATTATTATTTAACGGAACTTTACCAACTGTATGAGTATTTTATTAAGTCTTTAAGAGTTATTAAACCAGGCCTAGCCTCGGTGACCCTATCAGCTAGATTAACAACAACGGCAGCGGTAGCTGGATCACCTGGTGTTCCACTACTCCTCCAGGTTATGGTTGGTTCACCTTCAAGACTAACCTCCTCATAATCCTCACAGGCGACACATGCCCTTAATTCAACCTTAATGACTTCATGACCATTAACTAACCCAACCCCGTAACCATCAACGCCACGGACTTGGCCAGGCTCAATCTTAAAGTACTGGGTTTCATAATGCTTATCAGCTATTATGGCCTCCTGGTTCTCCTTAACCTCAGTGAGGTTAATACCAATGATGCTTGCAGTAAGTAATATGGATTCAGCGAAGCCAACATGTGCAGTTATTTCCCCTCTACTTAACGCTTCCTTAAATTGACTAGGAGTCATTCCTAAGCCAATTTTCCTCTGGAATGACTGTCTCCTTTCGGCGGCATTAAGTGACCTAATAATGCTTATCTTATTAAGCCTCACCAGTGTTATGGATAATACTGCTGGTAATGCATCGAAGATGAAACCTGGATTAACTCCAGCACCAAGTACGGTTGAGTCATGGCTCTTAGCGTAACTATCTATTAACTCAGCTAAGTCAGGATATCTGTACCACGGCCATGCCAACGTCTCACATGTGGATACCACGTCGGCGCCGACTTTAATTGCCTTAACTAACTGTGGGTAAACCCTATCAAGCCATGTGCCAGTGGAGTGAAGTACAACATCGGGTCTTGAGCTTGATAATACCTTATCGGCATCACTTTCAACCTTAATACCCACACTCTTACCTAAACCCAATACTTCACCAATATCCTTACCAACCTTACTGGGGTCAATATCTATTGCCCCAGTGACCTCCATTCCTCTCTCTAACGCCACTTTAGTTATTAATTGACCTATGGGGCCTAAGCCATATACCACAATCCTTAGATTACTCATTAATTCTTAACAAATAGTTAAAGGTATTTAAGCATTAAGCCTACGCCTTCTCCACTTAACCTAAACCCCACATATAGGTGTAATGCATGTTATGTGTACTACTTATAAAGGTTTAACGTTAGTTAAGTAACTATGTGTAGGTTCGCAGCCTTAGTAGTAAGTGACCCTAATTTAGTTAAGGAGACCTTACTTAAGCTTAAGGAAGCTGCAAAAGCAGACCCAATGGGGCCCAGTGGCGTCGTTACTCATAGTGATGGGTGGGGTTTAGCGGTAATACAGGGTAATCCCAGGGATGGTAAACTCACGTTGTATAGGGCTGCTAAACCCATTTATGATGACCCAAGCTTCAATATGGTGCTTGAATCATTAACCCAATCGATGGGTGTGGTCTACAGTGGTGTTATGCATGTGCTTAATGCTGATGATAAGAATGTTGTAAGTACAGTTACTGTGCATCCTGTTAATGCGCAGGTTAATGATGGGGAATTGTACGTTGTTCATAATGGTGTTGTAGATAAGTTTAAGGTTTATGAATACTTAAAGAGCAGGTACGGCGTTAAGCTTAAGGTTGAGTTAATGAATGACACCTACGTATTAGCCCAGTTACTGGCCAGGATTTACGATGATGCTAGTGATTTAGGGTATGCGCTAAGTAAGTTAGCGGGCTTAATTAGGAATGGTGATTGGCTTAAGTCAGCTTTAAACGCAGGTTTCCTACTCATTAAGCCAAGCGACATTGAGGTATACGTAACATTAATGTATAGTTCAAGTGTTTTAAACAATGAGAGGAGGAGAAAGTACTATAACTTGTTTATGATTAAATCAAGCCTAGGTGTAGTCATGGCATCCAGTACACTTATTAAGGCTTATGGCCTAGGTAATGGCACTGCTGAGGAGATTGAACCTAAGGGTAGTGAATTAATACTATGTAAGCTAAGCTTAAGTAGCATTAACTGTGAGGAGGCTTAGGCAAGGGTCTTCTTAGCTGGAGGAAATGTTTTTAGCCTTGCAATGACTACGCCCTAGTGGAGTATAATCCGTATAGGGCATTGATAAGTGAGTTTAAGGGCATTGCTGCTAAGTTAACGGGAGTGGAGGACTTACAGGTTATTAAGGCTAGAGCCGGTTTCGGGTACTTATCCATTCCACTTCATGACTTAATTAGGAGTAGACCTAACCTAAGTAGTGAGGTTAATGAGGGTATTAAGGGAATTAAATCTCATTACCTAATGGACCTAAGATTCATTAACGGCTTCCTGAACGCTAACGTTAACCTAGTTAATTACGGTAAACTTGTCCTTGACTCAGCCATTAGCCTAGGGCCAGATTACGGTAAAGTCCCAGGCATTAAGCAGCTTAACATAATAGTTGAACACACTAGCGCTAATCCGCTTCACCCGTTACATATAGGTCATTGTAGGAACATGGTCCTTGGGGATTCACTGGTTAGGCTACTTAAATTCATGGGGCATAACGTCTCAGCAAGGTTTTACCTAGATGATACTGGAATCCAAGTAATGTACCTTGCCTTAGGCTACAGTAAAGTTAGGGAGTTAGCTAAGGAGCGCATTGAGGCTGGTCAAAAACCTGACCACGTAATGTGGATTATATACTCCGTCACTAACGCCGTTGCTGAAGTGCAGAGGATCACTAAGTTGCTTGAAGGTAAGAGTGAGGAGGAGTATAGGGGGTTAATTAAGGAGAGGGACGAGTGGGTTGGGGTTATTGCGGATTGGTTAAGTAAGGATAAGGAGCTTGTAAACGCCCTTGTGGAGTCTTTATCAAACATTGACGTTAATGCTGAGGTTGCCAGGATGGCTAAGGCGTATGAGGATGGGGATGAAGGTGTTAAGGGCATTGTCAGGGAGGCGGTTAACCTGGTCCTTAAGGGTTTTGAGGAAACCTTCAGGTTATTTAACGTTAAGTTCGATTCCTATGATTGGGAATCAGAAATAGCGGTTTACAGTGGCTTAGCTAGACGCATAATAATGGACCTGGTTAAGGCAGCGCCAAGCTACGTGGAGTTTAAGGATGGTGTATACGTATTTAGAGCCGATAAGGCCGCCTCAGAGCTTAAGCTTTGGGATGAGCTTAAACTACCTAAGTTCATACCACCAGCTACATTAAACAGGAGTGATGGAACCACATTATACTTAACGAGGGATGTGGCGTACGCCGTATGGTGCCTAACCAACTGTAACCCAAACACTGTAATAAGGGTCATTGCAGTGGAGCAGACTCACCCGCAGGCTCAGTTAAGGATCATGCTTAAGCTGCTTGGTTATGATGCATCCCGTATAGTGCACTACGCCTACGAGATGGTTAATCTAGGTGAAGCAAAGATGAGTAGCCGCAGGGGGCAAGCCGTAACAATTGATGGCCTCCTTGAGGATGCTGTTAAGAGGGTTAAGGCAATAGCCTCAAGTCGTGGCGGATTAAACACTAGTGAAGTTGCCTATGCAGTGGCGGTTGGGGCTATTAGGTACTATTTCGTTTCAGTATCACCAAGTAAGCAAATAGTCTTTGATTGGGGTAAAGTACTGGATATGAACCAAAATAGTGGACCATTCATACAGTACACTTACGTGCGGGCATTCTCAATACTAAGTAAGGCAGGTATTGAACCATTACAATACACAGTACCCAGCACATTAAGTCAAGAGGAGGGTGACTTAATACTTATGATTGGTGAATTCCCTGAGGTGCTATTGAGGGTTTCAGAGGATCTTAAGTTAGAGAATCTAGTTAGCTTCATGAATAGGTTAGCCTTAGAGTTCAACACGTTCTACGAGAAGTACCCAGTCATAAATGCTGAGCCTGGGCTTAAGGAATTTAGACTTGCGTTGGTTAAGGCTGTTAAAATAGTCCTAGAGAACTCAATGAATATACTGGGTATACCAGTGTTGAGTAAAATGTAAATGCCCTATTCGGCCAACTTAACATTAACCTTAATCCCACTCTTAATGTAGTACTCGTCTAACCTACCTCTAACGCTAACTGTAACAAGGAGTTCAGTATCCACTGGGGTTCTAATTCCTTCAGATAACTTAACCAGAACCTTATCTTCACTTATTAGAACTGACCCTATTGATGGATCCTTCAAGGTTGCGTTAATAATCCTAAAGTAACCCTTAATCATGCTCCTCTGGTACAGTTGAATAATGGCGTACTGCTTAACGTTAACGGGATTAATCATAACCCTCTTAGCCATTATTCTCTTAACCGCTGAAACCAGCCTATAATCACTCAGTGATTCAACGAATATCACGAAGCCAAGCACAATTATAACTAGCGAGAATACTATATCCAGGAACAGTGGGGAAATGGCTATGGTGCTCATCACCTAACCTAACCACGGTGAGCTTAATAAACTCTGGCTTCCACCTTAAGTTTCAACACTACTTAAGGAATTGACTAGCATGATAATTAATGAATGTGTTCTAATCCCTTGTACGCACTGTACTATGAGGTAGCTAAAATAACTCCAGAGTAGCAGCACCAACTATGAAGGCCAGTAGTTTAGCGGTAGCCCTAATACTTGCGGTAATGTTGGCTGTAGCCGTAACGTTTCTAGTCAGTTCTCATAGTGGCTACTATGATGCAACTAATGATGGTGCCTTAACCAGCTGCGCATTAAATACTACGGTTAACGTGGAGGGTTCGTACAGTGTATCAATACCACCAAGTGGTTTCACTGTAAGTTTAACAATAGAGACACCGGCACCAGACATGAATGCCACTAGGGCTTACATCAATGTGGCGTCTAGGGCTGATGATGCAATTACCCTAGTAAGGGGGTTTGGATTAAACTACACTAGTTCCTTTTCACTGAATCCTCAGTATGGTTCATACGGCACGTTCGAGGGCTATAAGGCAACCTACACAATGACTATAATAGTCCCACTGAACCAAACACTATTAGGAGAGTTACTATCTGGCTTAGTCAGCATTGGGGTAGACAGTGTATCAATAGGTTCCTACATAAACCCAGAATTATCTAATGAGGCTCGATTATACGCCCTAAGAATGGCCGTGTTAGACGCCTATAGTAAGGTTAGTACTATTGCTAATGCATTAAATGAAACCATAGTTTCAGTTAAAGTGGTTAATGAACAATACTACTTCACTCAACCAATCCCCTACCTATTAGAAGTAGCATCCTTAGCACCTACATTACCTCCGCCACCTCAGATTAATCCAGGTCCAGGGTCAGCCAGTGCATCAGTAACGATGATTGCAGTATTGTGTAAGGGATGATTTAAGCAAGTTTCTTAACAGGCTTAAAATCAATGTTTTAACCTATCAGCCTTAGAATAGCTTTGATTTAAAGTGACAATGGCCAATATTACTCAAACTGGACTAAGTACTAAGTTAAATGATTCACCTTAACTGCATGGTAACTGATTAACTTTAGGAGTTGTGTAAATTATTTTTCAGTTTAGGACCACTTCATCAGTGCTCAGACGTACTCCCTCACATCACTTAAATGTTTTTCCAGCAGTAAGTTATTAAGCCTTGCTTGAATTAAGTTTAACTGTTAAATGAAGAGTATTGGTTTAGTTAAACCATGTGAGGTTAGTGGAGGAATTGTTTACGTTGACTCTATGCTTGGTTGGTTATCTAGGTGGCTGAGGATGATTGGGGTAATGACTGTCTACAGGGATGATTTCAGTGACGATGAGTTAGTGAATTTAAGCGGATTAGTCATAACTAGGGATAAGGGTTTATTTAATAGGCGTCGTGGCGACACACTACTTCTATTAACTGACGATCACATTCATTGGTTAACCGCAGCATTAATAGTACTTAATGTTGAGCCACTTATAGGCGATAATTCACTATGCCCAATATGCGGTGGTAGGTTAACTAAGGTTAATTCAATGGACGCCATGGGTAAGGTACCATTGAATGTTATTAGTAGAAACCCAACACTACTCAAGTGTGAAGGATGCGGCAGGTACTATTGGATAGGCAGCCACCACAGAGGTATTAGTTACACATTAAGCCTAGTAAAGGGACTGATGACCAAATGCACAATTGAGCATTTGGATGCGGAGTGTGTCATCAATGTAGCTTCATCTTAATCTTATACTGGCAAAGGACCCGCCCTTTCTAATGCAGGGTGAGTTGCCTAATGATGTCAAGGTGGACCCCATCTCAAGTACCTATTACCCATAATTAGCTGAGGCAGTGAAACACTAGGATGAATCACGGCATTAGTCTTGCTTAATCATTAAGGTGGGTTCATGGTTTAGTGAGAATGAGTGGTGACTAGGATCGTTGAGGTGTGGGGGAAGAGGGAGTGAGGTATCCGCAGTTTGGGCAGTACCATGTGTTGTATTGTTCATCCCACTTCAGCTTGTGGAAGCACCTTGGGCATGTGCCTGGTGGTGGTGTTAATGCACCATTACTGTACAGTATCTTCCTAACCTGCCTCTCACTTAGCCCTAGTTTACTTGATATTGATCTTATTGATTCACCATACTGGTAAAGGACGGTGACAGCCCTAGCTAAGCTTGGGTCGACCCTAGTAGCCTTAACCACACCCTTAGCCCTAAGTGCGGCCCTAGTCCTCTCACGAATCAGATAACGTTCATAATCAGCCGCCCAGGCTAAAATACTTAAAACAAGCCTCCTAACCATTGGGTTAAGGTCCTGTAGGAACTCCTCGCGAACACTAACTACGCCAATACCATCCTCATCCAATTGCCTAAGTAGGTTAAAGAGGTCTGTGAAGCTCCTACTAAGCCTATCCAGGCTGTATACTAGGAGTAGGTTAATGCCATTAGCCTTAGCATACTCAACAGCCCTCCCAAACCCCTCCCTTTCAAACGCTGGGATACTACCGCTCACACCCTGATCAATGAAGAACTCCCTCACTGAAATACCCCTAGCTGAAGCGAACTTAAGCAAGCCATCACGCTGGGCATCAAGACCAAGCTCCTGCTCCTCAGTGGAAACCCTGAGGTAAGCCACTGCGTTAACCATCGCACCCCAATAAGCAAGCAGAATAATAACACTTATGTTTAAGTGATAACCTAAGGGGAGTAGTTTAGGACATGTTTCGCATTAGTTTTTGCCTAGTGTTATTATCAAGCATGTTAAGCACTCTACTAATTATTGCAGCATCCCTATCGGCAAGTCTCTTATCTAAACTTGATACTACGTTCCTCCTAAGCGTTAAACCAGCCTTAACCACATCATCAGGGTAACTGGCTAGAATCCTCATTGTGGTTAAGCACCAGTTAATGTACTCTTGGTCAGTAGCCCTTTCTGCTAAAGTCTGGATTACTGATCTTAAGGCCTTAAAGGCATCATCCTGCTTCATTTTAAAGAGCCCCTCTAAAACACCCTTGATGGTGCTTTCCCTTTGACCTTCAGGCATCCTGGCTACTGATATTGGATCTAGTTGTGTTGACATACCTTAATATATGATTTTACTGTTTAAATACTTTATGCTTCATGTATAATGTTACATATTGTGATTATTTTTCATGAACTCTTTAATAGGAAATTCTAGGTTATTCTATTATGGGGAATGGTTTATTAATGGGTCAGTATCGATATCGGTATGGCGCTTAACCTAAGTGAAGATATGTTAAGGGACTTACTTAAACCAAGTAATTCAATTCTGGTTGTCTGGGATGTGCATAAGGCACTCTATAATGCAATATTCAATAAGGATGAATTCTTAAACGCATTAACCAGGGTTATTGAGGCCGCCAGGAGAGTTAAGGTGCCAATAGTGTTCACCAGGATAACACCGTATCCAAGGGGTTTTGAACCATTAACAACTAGGTTAATGCAGTGGAGGGGAGGATTTAGACCTGAGGATATGGAGCTGGTTATTCAGCCTCAGGAGAGTGAAATAGTGCTTAATAAGAATACTTGGAGCATATTTGTTGGTACAAACTTTGAATTGCTGCTACGTAATTCAGGGAGGTCAACCATAGTATTCACTGGCATAGCAACTGAGATTGGTGTTGAGACTAGTGCAAGGCATGCGTATGCATTAGGCTTCATACCAATCATAATTAGTGATGCTGTTTCCTCACGTAGTAGGGATGGGCATGAAAGATCACTACAGAACATGAGGTCATTCTTCCCAGTAATAACCTCAAGTGAGTTGACTAAGATATGGGCGTAGTCGCATTAAAAGGTTAGGTTTATATTTTTCAGCTCATGCTATTACCCTGTAATGACTAGTTTCATTGTTGCTAAAGCCATGGAGTTCCTAGACAAGTGGATTAGGGAAAATGGGCTAGTGGAAATGGATAAGGGTGATGATTACATAGTGTGTAAGGAAGGCAACAATACGATCATGTATAAGGGACTTTACTTAGAAATACCCACTGAGGGTGATGTTGCTAAGGAGATTGCCTTAATGGCTAAGGACAGGGTTCTCTACAACAAGTACTACATAGTCACCACACCTGAGGTTGTGAACTTCATAGATGGTGGCTTAGTTAAGAAGCTTGGTATAGGAGTAATGGTTGTTGATGAATCATCAATTAAGGAGGTTATGAGAAGTATACCTATTGAAACCGCATCTAGTAAAGGACAAGGAATGGATCAGAGGGTAGAGTACTTGGAGAGGACTGTTAATTCTCTTGAAAGTAGGGTTAAGGAACTTGAGGATAAGATTAATCAATTAACGCAGGTGATTAATGAGCTTAAGCGTAGTACTCAAAGAAGCGAGGAGGTGGCGCATACTAGGGCAATGGGGCAGGAGGTTAATATTCAAGTACCCGATAATGTACCAAGCTTTGTTAAGGATAACCCATGGTTAGGTATACTCATGAGTAGGAATGAGAATGAGTCAGCTTAAGATACCTCCAACCGATATCAGGATCTACCTGCTCATAAATTCCCATAATCCCCAATAGCCTGATGTTGTTTTTGGTTAACCAGGGATCAGCTACTTCACTTAACTCTCATGGTTACTCATGTTCATTATTGGTAATGCTTTAAAACTAATATTAGGGTTAGCTTTAATGAGTTTAAGCAACCTAGTTTCTAGTCTAATAATCAGCTTTGATGACGGCTCAACCTGCGGTGTGAAGGCCCCCTCAGGTTTATTCAACCTCTGTGGTTATGGTTCAGGTGAGTTAAGGATCATTAACGATGAATCAGCATCAATAATAGGCATATCCCTCAAGTCAAGTAAGCGGCTCAGTAAGTACCCAGTATCAGTGATTCTTAATCAACCCAAGCCAAGTAGGGTGCTTTCCTTAACCTTCCTAGGCTTAGCGGGACCATTCATAGGAAAGGCCTTTGGTTACTATAACTACGTTGCTCAAGGTAAGCAACCTAGGTCTGAGCCGCCGTCTGATAAGCCGGATTACCCACCAAGGATTAAGGTAACTGGCCTAGTTGAGGGTGATCCATTGGATTGCTGGTCCTACCCAATGCTTACTAATGACTATAATGAATTATACCCCTACACTGTAATGGCACTTACAGATTTAGGTGATGGGAAGTACACTGCATTGTTTACCTTCTCTAATGGTCAATTAACCGCATGGCTTGATAAGGGCCTTATAATAAGAACCTACACCAGTAAGCCTAATGATGAAGTTAACCTAAGTTACGTAGCCTCCATAGCCACTAGTAGTGATCCATATGATGCCATAGCTAAGGCAGTTTCCTCAGCCTCTAGGGTGGCTGTGTTTAAGACAAGGGATCGTAAGGCTAAACCACTGTTCATGAATGGTCTAGGGTGGTGCAGTTGGAATGCATTGTTAGGCGAGGATTTAAGCCATGATAATGTGGTTAAAATTGTTAAGGGACTTAAAGATAAGGGTGTACCCATCAAGTGGATTATAATTGATGATGGTTGGCAAGACCTTTGGAACGGTGTAATTAACAGTACAGAGCCCAGTAAAGTGAAGTTCCCAAGGGGCTTCAAGGCCCTTGTGGATGAATTAAAGAACTTAGGCATAAGTAACATTGGCCTTTGGTTCACCATAAACCTGTACTGGAATGGTGCATCTGAGAAGTTCATTAATGCACTTAACGCTGAGGGCTTCAAGACAAGTAGGGGTTACGTACCTAAGCCTAATCTTGAGAGTGCCTTCAGGCTTTATGACGCTTGGTTCAAGGTACTCAAGGGTAATGGCTTTAGTTTCGTTAAGGTTGATAACCAGTGGTCAATACATCACCTATACAGGGGCTTCGCTAATGATGCGGAAGCCACTGCAGCTGTTGAACTGGGTCTACAATTAGCATCCACTACTAATGGTTTAGATATCTTGAACTGCATGAGTATGCTTCCCGGTAATTACAGCAACTACGCGATTAGTAACGCCTTGAGGATTTCAATAGACTACATCCCAATGTGGAGGACAGACGCTAAGCTTCACACAATGTGGAGTGTCTACAATAGCTTACTGTATAGCCACTTCGGTTATCCAGATTACGACATGTGGATGAGCTATGATCCATCAGCCAAGCTTATTGCCGTAACAAGGATATTTAGCGGAGGCCCAGTATACATAACTGACCGTGAACCCGAGAGGGCTAACGTGGAGTTAATTAAGTGGATTACGCTCAGTAATGGTGATGTTGTTAGGGTTGATGAACCAGCATTGCCAACCAGGGATGTCTTATTCAGGGACCCCTACAATGAGGCAGTATTGCTTAAACTAGCCTCAACAGTTAACGGTTACCCAACGGTAGCCTTCATGAATGTTAATAAGGATGGTGTTAAGATTAGTGAGGAGTTTAAGCTAAGTAACATGCCAATGAAGCTAATGGGCCAGTACGCTTACTATAAGGTTGTGAGTGGAGATTGGGGTATTGTTGACCCAGCAGGTTCACTGAGGATTGAGCTAGGTGATTTAGAGACTGAAATAGTGATACTTGCACCATTAATTAATGGTAAGGCAGCGATAGGCATTGTGGAGAAGGCGCTACCTCCATATCCAATAAAGGTAGGTAGAATTAATGATGAGTTAATAGTTGAGGTTAAGGAGGAGGGAACATTAGCTTATGTAAAAAATGGCGAGATGCAGAGGATTAAGGTAAAAGCAGGGGAGCAAAGGAGAATATAGGTACTAAATCAAAGGCTATTTCATCTTACCCTTGAGTAATTAATCACACAGCATGATGAGCAATCATCCTTAGGTATAATAATTAGCCATAGTGAGAGTGATCCATGAGGGTAAAGGGTCTGATTACCACTAGGTACTAGTTGTTCAGGTTTATTAACAACCAGGTAGTACCAAGCATCCATCATTAGTATTGTGACATTGCCCACCCTCCACGCGTTCACTTGAGGTGACTTTACGGCTAATATCGGTATAACGTAATTATACGTAATGGAACCAACCCTGCTATTACCCCTGTATATGTTTAATGTTACTAGGTAATTGCCATTGTAGTAGGTGGTGTTGAAGATCTTTACATTAATCGTGTATTCGCCCATGGTTACATTACTGAGCCAGATTAGGGCATTGTTGATTGAAAGTTCAATTGGGGCATAACAATAGGTTAAGTTACCTATGGTTAATGAGTCAGAGTTAATTACCCTAATACTCAATAGACTGTTAAGGCTAATACCATGCAGGTACTCCTGGGGTGAAGATGTGTTTATAGCCTCTAGGAGTAGAACCTTAGTTTCGTTAATGCTCCAGGAGATTAATGAAGTATACATTAACTGTGTGTTATTAACCGGATGTCTTATTGTTAAAACCGTTATACTAATCGCATACACACCAACTAGGAGTAAGATAGTTAGGATAACCGGCATTACGTAGAAGTTAACTGGTCCTCGTTTAGCCATATGTTAAACCCAGTAGGTGCTTTTAAACCATTAACTCCATGATAACAGGTAACTCGACATAAGCAGCATAGTAACTATGGTGCGTGAGTAATGGTTTTAAAGTTTAGGTGCTTTAGTTAGCTTGATTAATGTGCTTAACCTGGGGTTGGAATTCCTGGTTGATGAGGTCATACCCCTAATTAAGGCTGAGGTGGCTAGGGAGCTTGCTGAAAGAGGCTACTCTCAATCTAGGATAGCTAAGGTACTTGGGGTTACTCAACCAATGGTTAACAGGTTGATGAATCAGTATGATTACTACCTTGAGAAGGCTAGGAAGCTTAACTTACTGAGTCTAGTTATTAACGTTAGTAAGGCTGTGGTTGAAATGATCATTAATGACCGTTATGATGAAGCGTCAAGATACATTATGAGTACCCTGTTACTGGACCTAGCTAGCCTAAGGCTCTGTGATGCCCATAGGATGATTAAGGCTGACATACCCACTAACTGCAATGTCTGCTCAATAGTAATAATGCCGAGGGATGCGGTGGTTATGAATGTGGAGGAGGCAATTAGGATTCTTGAAGCTAACCCTGAGGTCTCGTTATTAGTACCAGGTGTTCTAATGAACATAGCTGAGGCAATACCCAACCCAAGGGATCCAAGTGATGTTGCCGCTGTACCAGGTAGGATAGATAAGGTTGAGGGAAGAGTGAAGGCGTGGAACCCCCCAACATACGGAGCCAGCAGCCACCTAGCAATGATACTTATAGGGATCTCACATAGTGACCCATCAACTAGGGCTGTTGCCTCAGTTAAGTGGGGGAATGATGTGGAGGAGGCCATTAAGTCACTTGGATGGAGTATGGTAAAGACGAGCGGGTCAATGAAACCTACTGAAGAGGAAATAATAGGTAGGGTCATATCAGCCTACGTAGCCAGTAAACCCAAGGTAATTGTAGATATTGGAGGTTACGGTATTGAACCAATAACATATGTATTCGGTAATAACGCCGTTGAAGTAGCACTCAACATTGTTTCATTAGCTAAGGAAGTGGCTAAGTTAACCAAGACAAGTAAGTAATGCATCTTAGTGTTTCCCATTTGCCGTGATTTCGCAGCGATTACGTTTCCCGCTGGCCTCCTCACTGTGGTGGTTTCTCCTTAGTTGCCCTAGGGGATTGGATTCAAGGGGGATAGTGATGCTGCAGCAATAACCAGCATTATCTAATGGGGTATTAATTAATATTTAAGGTGCCGTTACCGTTTTCGTAAGCATGAACTTCACGTTCTCAGCCTTAAGCCCATTAAGCACTTGCCGTAAAACATCCCTATTCCTAACATAAGCCTCCTCAATTGGAACTAAACCACTACCTACAATAGCCTTCTTAGCAACTAAATCAGCAACTATAGCTGCAGTGAACCCAGTTAACCTAGCCATTGAAGTGAATCCCTCCCTCGCATAATCAATCCCCTCGAATGCGATCTTGGCAGGTTCACCATTAATCATGCCCTTTGCCTCCACGATTGTTAGTGAAAAATCCTCAACTCCAGGCTTAAGGACATTGCCTAGTGATTTAACAAGCACATCGGTATTGTTGAGTAAGCCAAGGTCCTTAAGAACCCTCATTACCTCCAAGTGCCTGCTCCACCTAATGGTCCTCTCATACATTGTTTTAATGGTTCTAAACCACTTAGGCATAGTGACGATTAGGGTTGATAGGCCATCAGTGTAGAATTCCGAGAAATCACCCTCAATAAGCCATGTCTTGAATGGGTAAATGAATGATAATGGGTCAACGTTCTTTAACTCACCGTTAAACATAATGGTAGCTGGCCTCACGTACTCTTCAATAGTGCTCTCAACCGAGAAGAGCAGGTCATAGTACAGCGGTGGCCTTGGGTTCACTGGATTACCACCAACGTGGATACCCACCTCCTCAACCATATCCAACTCTGAGGATGCTGCGACTGCAAGCAGATTAGTTAAGCCTGGGGCCCATCCACAGGCAGGTATTACAAGAGGCCCATTCTTAACCCTACCCGCCACCTCATCACTGAACTTCCATAGGAATATTAAATCAACAACGTTAACTCCATAATCATGAAGCTTAATCACCAGTGAATCAGCAATGGATTGTGGCACAGCAGTTAAGACGACATCAGAATTACTTGCTATCTTCTTGGTGACTGAATCATCCATTACATCAGCTCTGACGGCATTAGCCCCCAAGCTTAATGCATTGTTAACAACCTCACTTGATTTATCATAACCCCACACCTCATGATTAGTGTGCTTAAGCAAGTAGTATAAGGCAGCCTTACCCATTGAACCTAAGCCTACCACAGTGACCACACCCATAATTAAGACCCATTTAACCTTATTAATAGGGTTCTAAAAAGTATTCTCATCAATTAGGATAATGCATATTGAGAATAGTGTTAAATAAAGATAAATAATTCTTTAGTGAATTTTTATGAAATAATTAATGAAATACAGTAAAATTAATTATCATTTAGCCAATGCGGGTGATGAATGCCTAAGTAAAATTCATAAAGCATCTGGTGTCGTAGATTTAATAAATCAACTAAAGGAACCAATAGTAAAGATACGGAATGAATTAACGAACGCTAGTGTTGACATGAAACCCATGAACTTGCTCATAACTTTTAGATTCGCTATGAGATAAGTATGCACCTCAGATGCGATTGAGTGCTCCATGAAGCTTAAGAGGAGTATATTGATACTGAATGATCCAATATGTAGTGATTTAACTGTTATAAAGCTATTAATGATTAAATAATAACCCTTAATACTTGCGTCTTAAATTAACTCCATAGAGATTGTTAAATTCATGCATTTAACCGGCCTAGATAAGAAATGTAAAAGCATTATTGGTGTTATCAAGTTTAATATAATCATTACCATCATATGCGTGTTCAATGGTTATGTAAGAATTGCAAGAAGCGTGGGTAGAATTAGCTTACGGATACATAGCATAATGCTTATTTACTTATCCTATTAACTCAAGTATACCCAAGTTAAGGTTCCTATTAATTACAGTATCATTATTCACTCTATCTCTACTAGTAACATACGCTTACCTCTACCTAAGTCCATTACCCTATATCCGGTCTATGAGCGATGTGAATGGTTTAATCGCATCCTGCGGCAGGTACATTGTGCTAGGGTATATTAATACTAGCAGCACGCAATTTTGGAAATTCACGATTTTGATCTAAGTAATGGGTGTATAATGAGAGTTTACCCACCAACGGCGGTAAACACTACGGATATATTCATAGCTTGGCCTCAAATGAAAGTTAATTGTATAGACAGGGCATTAAACATAGTGTATACGTGCATAAATAGAAGCAGTATTGTTAATAATTATGTCCCTGGAATATGCCTGCTTAGGGTTAATGAGAGCAATGGAGTAACTCTGAATTATGGCTTCTTCAGTTCAATCTACAGTAATAAGAGTACTATATGCATGCTTTACATTAATTTCCCTAGTCTAATGTTCAACATTGTGAATAATAGTGTTTACGTAATATCAATGGGGTCTTCTTTAACCTGGTACTTTAGTAAAATTAAGTATTAATGAAAATGGGTCACTTAAACTTAATTGGGAAGTACCAATGGCGCAGTACGTGGATCTTTCATGGGTGTTTGGAAGAACCTCACCTATGTTAGCTACAGTTAATAACTACGTAACCTTACTTTACAGCGAATATAATAATAGTAATGTGCTGTTGCTTATTAATGATTCTAATGGATCAGTAATATACCGTGAAAACCTAACTAACATGGAAAGTGAAGGTATTTACTACTCCACTGTCGTGGATAGCGTACTTATAAATCCTTGCTACGGCTCATCCTTATGCGGCATAGATCTATTAAGTGGTAGGCCAAAAGTTGGTTTCCTAATCAATAACCTAAGCGGCACTTAATCCTATGGATAAAGGCATAACGGTGCTCGTAGTGTATCTTATGGTGTTTATGGGTATAAGGAGTTGGTAGCAATCATGAACGTAACAAGCGGTTTCGTGATGTTTCGTGATTCATGAATTCACTAGGTCATTGAAGCTACCTATAATTAAACACACCAAGCCCAGACTCCATACTACCATACATAACGCCGGTGTTCTTGGTGAATGATAAGTACTTCCTCTACTTCTTTGATAACTCACTATACATAAGCAGTGAATCGCAGTTAATTAATGACTCTTGGTATTACATTCTCTTTGACAATGCATATACAATGATCATACTGTGGGTTATCACTATTATAACTACGATAACTATGATAATTACATATAGGAGGAAGCATCTAAGCAATCTTAATATATGATACTGAGTCAGAATTATTTAAGATTGAGAACTATTAAGATAATTTGAATACAGCTACTCCTACTGTTAAGGTATGCCCCTTACATTATCATGACCGTTCATTCTATGAGTGGGGTAATATTTAAATACTAGTAATTTTTTAATTACACAATGGACAAGCATGGTGGAGGTGAACTCCCTAGAGGAGCTGGCGAGGATAATGGATGCCCTAGGTCATCCAATGAGGTTAAGGATAATAGCATTACTGAGGATGAATGGGCAACTTTACTTGGCAGACATAGCGAAGAGGCTTGGCGTAAGCAGGGCATTAGCAAAAGTACACTTAAACAAGCTCCAGAAAGCCGGCCTAGTAACCTCAAGGGTGGAGTTAGTGCCTGGGGAAGCGAGGGCTTTGAGGTATTACCAATTAGTGGACTTCAAGGTAACCGTGTACCCAGACTACATAGTGAAATTAATGGGTGGCAGCCGTGAGCAGTAACTTAAGCGAGAGGGGTCTAATAATAGTGACAGCCATAGTGTGGGCAGCCCTAGCCGTGGTCGGAGCCCTAGTGGTAATGTACACCGGCATTGATGGTGTAGTATTCGACTTCATAGTCTTTATAATCGCGATAAGTGTATGGGCGAGGGTTATTAAGCTTATGGCTTGGAGAAGTGTTGAAGCCGGTGGCAATTTAGAGAAGCAGCTAAGCGAGTTAAGTAGTAGGATTAGTGAATTGAACGCTAAGATTGATGAGCTTAAGAAGGCTATTGAGGAGTGAGAACATGGATTTGGTTGTGAAGGCAATAATGGTGATAATAGTAGCCATTGCAGTGGCATATCTACTTATATATGTGGCGCCGAACATGCTGAGTCACGTCACGTATGGCTCAAATTACTCGGAAACACCTGTAATTGCTATTGAATCCAAGGTACCGGGTATTGTGCATATTGATGAATATGATGGCCAAAGCACTGAGGTCAACTTAACAATAATATATACACCACTAATGCCTAAACCAACAGTATACTACACGGTTAGTAGGATTGGTGAAGTAACATACATTAATATCAGCTCAGCAACATGCCCAAGTGGGCAGTTTTATCCAGTATACACATGCATAGTAGGTATTAGCATTTACGTGCCGTCAAGTACTGCTAGTGTTTCATTTAAAGATTCAGCATCAGCCATTAATCTAAATATTGATGGTTTAAGAAACCTTAACCTACATTTATCAGCCTCAGCCATAACTATGAAGATATCAAACGTAAGTAACGCCTCAATAACCATACAATCCTCAGAAGCTAATATCAGTATTAAGGGAATGGGACACTACCACGTAGATTCAACGGCTTCATCACTAAATGTAAGCACGCCAACAAACACATGCCTACTAATAGACGCAACGTCAAGCACAGTAAGCTACCCAGGAAATTCAATAGCAGGAACAGGAACAATCAATGCGACGAAGCCAGGCTGCGGAATAGAATTAATCCTAGATTCGATATCAAGCAGTATTACCATAAACTAACCTACGCCTTATCCCTACGCTAATTTAGTCTCGTTTACTCAACATAACCCACTAATTCCTAGTTTAGGAAGTGATGTTGAGTTGCATGGTAAATGATAAGTCTTCTCCATATACTGCATCTACACTTGTTAAGACGTCAACTGGTATTGATGTACCGTTATACATCCCTATGAGTATGGTGAGGAATATTACTCGGTATATAGTATTTTTAAATGTGGTATACTTAAGAAGGTAATTAGTGTTTAAGTATGTTAATTTCACGCATAATGGTACTGTTAAGTATCCCCACAGTGTAGGTCTCGTAACTAATAATGCTTACCCCCTAGATCTAGCATTTCCCAGGCGTAGTGAATTTACCTAAATCACATCGTCCACGCAGGCCTATGCCAACGGGACTACGGCCCTAGTGACGTTAAAAACGCCATTTAAGTTAACGTTGATTACCTTATACCAATCCTCAAAGGTCATTTTTAGGAATGGTTTAAATGGATATATTCCAGCGTTATTGACCAGAATATTGATGCGCCCATATTTACTGAAAACTGCATTAGCAACTTCCTTAGCCATTCCCCTATTGGTAACGTCTAATCTTAAAGCCATTCCCTGCCCACCTAGTCTCCTAACCTCCTCAGCAACCTCATTCTCCTTACCCGTAATATCGGTGATAA
>ERZ1669247.72-NODE-72-length-50604-cov-22.455894_pt1 | contig 50604 bp, 54 predicted proteins | sample MGYA00579297_ERZ1669247 | MGnify/ENA primary metagenome ERZ1669247 (study PRJEB41166, sample SAMN08046056) | hot springs metagenome | biome: hot spring; feature: acid hot spring; material: thermophilic sediment; isolation source: thermophilic sediment from acid hot...
CTTTAGCTTTTCTAATTCTGACCATTATTTTATCATCTTCTGCGTTTTATTCTTACGGATGGAGAATCCCTTATTTACTAGCCTTTATAGTTTTAATAATTGGGGTATTCATAGGATTGAAAATTCCTGAGATCCCAATATTTGAGGCAATAGAAAAGGAAAATAAAATTCAAAAATATCCAAAATTCGGATTTTTTTTAAACATCATAAAACAAAACTTCTATTTTCAACCTTTATTGTGGCTTCATCAGGGACTATTTACTATATAGGTGTATCTTTACTTCCCTCATTATTTGAAGTTGAAAAAATTGTGACAGCTCATCTCGCCAAATTAACAATTATAACTTTTGCATTTGCAGAATAGGAAGAGTATTATCAGATCGTGTAGGAAGAAGAACAATGGCAATAGTCGCAAATTTAATATTCCTTGTAATGGTATTTCCATCCATACTTTATAAATCTGCAGACGGTTTAATAATATTGCTGATACTCTATGGTATTTACCATAGGATTGGATAAACTTCTAAAGGTGCAATAGTTTCTGAAATATTCCCGACAAATGTAAGGTATACTGGAAACTCATTTGCATATCAATTCGCAAACGCATACATAGCGGGTCCGGCACAATACCCCTAAATTGCAGTTGGTGATAGGTCTTTTTTTTATATATACTTTATACGGAATTATATTTTCTTTCATAGCGATAGCTTCTGTAGCTAAAATAAAAGAAACAAAGGATATACCTCTCGATGACTCTAAATCAAAGACTTAAAAATTTTATTTTTTACTTTTTTTACTTAAGTCAACATGAATGTTATGGCAAGAAATTATAAGGTTAGATAATATCTGAAATCTAATCAAGATTTACCAATAACTTTTTCAAAAGAGCTTTTATTTATTTTTTATGAGTGGAAAAAAGGAAAATATTTTCGTTGGAATAGATATCGGTGGTACGTTTACTGATGTTGTAGTTTTTAATTCTAAAACAAAGGAAGTTGAATTGTTAAAAATTCCCAGTACACCAGATAATCCAGAAAATGCCGTAATAAAGGCACTGGAGTCCATTCAAATAGACCTAAATAAAATAAGTATGATTACGCATGCCAGCACAGTTGCCACGAATGCTTTACTTACTAAAAATAATATTGCAAAGGCTGCACTAATAACAAATAAAGGGTTTAAAGATATTTTAGAGATAGGGAGGCAGAGACGATCTCAAATTTATGATCTAGAATTCTCGAGACCAGAACCTTTAATAAAGAGGAAATTCAGATATACAATCTCAGGAAGAATTACTTTCGACGGAAAGGAGATAGAACCAATTAATAGAAAAGAAATAGAAATTTTAAAGAAAAAATTGGCTCAAAACAAGATAGAAGCAGTAGCAATATCTCTTTTGAATTCTTATGTAAATCCGAAGCATGAAATGATGGTTAAAGAATATCTCAAGGATTATAATGGATATATTTTCACATCGTTTGAAACAAACCCAGAATTCAGAGAATTTGAAAGGACAAGTACAACAGTAGTTAATGCAGTTCTAGCTCCACTAATATCAGCATATTTACAAAATCTTAAGAATGATTTAGATAAGTTGAAAATTAAGGCTCCAATATATATTATGAGCTCTAATGGAGGACTTAACTCAATTGATTACACTTCCAAAAGTCCAATATCTATTATAGAGTCAGGCCCTTCGGCAGGTGTTATGGCATCTAGTTATATATCAAATATTCTTGGCTTAGAAAGGGTCATTACTTTTGACATGGGCGGAACAACAGCAAAGGCTGGCACTATAATAGGAGGGAGGCCTGATATATCATCAGAATTTGAGGCTGCTGGAAAAACACATAGTGGAAGATCCATAAAAGGGAGCGGATATACAGTCAGGTTTCCGTTTATTGATCTGGCAGAGGTCAGCGCAGGAGGAGGTACAATAGCTTGGGTTGACGAGGCAGGGGCCCTCAGAGCTGGACCTAAAAGTGCAGGGGCAGATCCAGGACCGGCTGCTTATGGACTTGGGGGGAAGGAACCAACGATAACAGATGCAAACATAGTTCTCGGTAAATTGAATCCCGAATATCTTCTTGGGGGTAAAATGAAAATATACAAACACCTCTCAGAAGAAGCTATTGATAATAATATTGCCAAGAGGATGGGAATAGATATTATCTCCGCAGCAGAAGGAATAATTAAAATAATTAACAATTCAATGGCTAAAGCAATATCCATTGTAAGTATCGAACGTGGGAGAGATCCAAGAGATTTTATGATGATTTCCTTTGGGGGCGCTGGCCCAATTCACTCTTGCGATTTGGCTGAAGAGATTGGAATCAGCGAGATACTTGTACCATTAAATCCAGGATTATTCTCAGCTTATGGACTTTTGACAGTTGATATAGTTAGATCATTTTCGAGATCGGGAATTGGTTTATCTATGGATGAAATTAAAAAACAAATAGCTGATCTGGAGCAGGAAGCTAAAAGTAATTTAAGTAAAGAAGGATATGAAAATTTAGAAATTGAAAAATCTCTAGATATGCATTATGTAGGCCAATCTTACGATCTTTCAATACCCTTGTCAGAAGAGACCGATCCATTTGCAGCTTTTAAGGATGAACATAAGAAGATGTATGGGTACTATTCAAATGATCCTATTGAAATAGTGAATACAAGAGTGACTGCCAAGGTAAAGGTACCAAAAATTGAATTGAAGGAAAGCACTAAAAATGATTCAAAAATTAAAAATAAGGAAAGAATGGTTTATTTTAATGGGAAACAGTTAAAGACTCCTGTTTATACAAGGAAAGATTTAAACACAAAATCAAAAGGTGTAGGGCCATCTATTATTGAAGGATATGATTCAACTATAGTAGTTAATCCAGGATGGAGTTGGTCAGTAGATAAATACCTAAACATAATATTAAGGAGGGATTGAATTGGAGCAGTTCGTAAATCAAATTATTAGAAATTCATTATTCTATTCAAGCGAGGAAATGGGAATAGCTTTGAGAAATTCTGCGTATTCCCCAAATATTAAGGAAAGAATGGATCATTCTGCAGCAATATTTGATTCAGAGGGAAGATTGCTTGCCCAGGCCGAGCATATACCTGTACACTTAGGCTCTCTTCCATGGGGTCTTAAGAACACTATTGAGTACATGGAAAGAGAATCGTTAGAAATTGAAAAGAATTCTATGATTATTGTTAATAATCCTTATATCGCAGGTACACACCTTAACGATGTTACTGTTATAAGACCAATTTTCTCAAATGAGAAACTGATTGCATTTTCAGCTAACAAAGCACATCATTCTGATATAGGTGGTAAAGTTCCTGGAAGCATCTCATTTGACGCAAAATCTCTTTATGAAGAAGGATTAATTATAAACCCAGTATTACTTATAAGAAATGGTGAGTTTAATAGAGATGTTTTTTCATTGTTTTCTATAAATTCAAGAAATCCATATGAAAGGGGAGGAGACCTAAAGGCACAAGTAGCCGCAAATTTGACTGGAGAAAAGAGAGTAAAAGAGATTGTAGACAAGTATGGAATTAAAGCATTTGAAGAAGCAAATATTTCAGCATTTTCATATGCAGAAAAAATGACTTTATCAAAAATAGAATTAATCAAAAAAGGAAATTACGAAGCACAGGACTTTCTTGAATCACCAAAAGGAAAAGACATAAAATTGCAAGTTAAAATATCTATAGGAAATAGGGAAATAAAGGTGGATTATAACGGGACAGATATGCAAGTGGATTCTCCACTGAACGCAGTATTTGGGGTGACAATTTCAGGAGTTCATTTTGTATTTAGAAGTTTGTTTGGAGAGGATGTACCCGTTAATTATGGTACATTTAAAGCCATAAAAATTATAGCAAATAAAGGTACAATTGTTAATCCAATTTTTCCAGCTCCGGTTGCTGGCGGAAATGTAGAGACCTCGCAAAGGAATGCCGACCTTATTTATCTAGCTATGAGCAAAGCTCTACCCGATAAGGTTCCAGCAGCTGCTGGAGGTTCGATGAATAACATCATGATGGGAGGGCTATATAAAAATAAGACTTGGGCCTTTTATGAAACTATAGGGGTGGGGCTTGGAGGAAGAAAGAGCATGGATGGAATAGATGGAGTTCACTCAAATATGACAAATACTATGAATACACCAATAGAAGAAATAGAAAAGAATTTACCTCTAATTATAACAAAATATGAATTTAGGACTAACAGTGGTGGATTGGGGGAACACAGAGGTGGATGCGGTATAGTACGAGTATATAAAGTTAGAGAGGGCTCTGTCACAGTTACGGTACTTTCTGAAAGGGGAATACATAGTCCATGGGGACTTCAAGGGGGGTTGCCAGGTAGCAGGACTGAAGTTATACTGACTAAGAATTACAAAAGAAGAAAAGTGAGAATAAAGGGAACTTATAATCTTAATGAAAACGACTCTTTTGAAATTCGGACTGCAGGTGGAGGAGGGTATGGTAATCCATCAAAGCGACCTAAGGACCTGATAATAAATGATTTAGAAAATGGATTTATTTCATATAATAGGAGACGAAGACAAATATAAATAAAATTGTATTATTATTTAAAAAAAGACGTGATTTGGTCAAAGGAAAAAATCAGATACCTTCATTATTTAATATTAAATAGAATTTAATTTTTATGATTTTAAATATTTCAAAAATTTCATTGAAATAAGTATCTTAAAATGGAGATAATATTGTAAAAAATTATTAACATTAGATTACTTGAAGAACGTAACTTAGCTCTAATGAAAAACGCTTGGATTTAGTAAAAAAGTTATTATAGAAGGGCTAAATAAGGAAATGTGCCATCATCATATTATCAGAGTATTAAGAACAGGCTAAAACAATGCGAGGAGAACATGCAGGTTAAAGAAAATGAAATCTCAAAGATGAAAGATGAAATAAAGGAACTGAAAGAGCAGAATTTACGTTTCAGTGCGGACGTAGAGAATATGAGAAAGAGAACTGATGATGAAATAAGTTTGAACAGAAAGTATGCTGCCCAGGATATAATAATTAAAATACTTCCTGTCATAGACAGTCTTGAAAATTCCAACGACGAACCAAATAAAATAATCTTGAAACAACTTATGGAGATACTCTCAAAGGAGGGACTAAGGGAAATAAATGACAGCGGAACAAAATTTGACCCGACGAAGCATGAAGCAATAGGTGCGGAAGATGGTGGCCAGGAAAATACAATTAAGAGGGTTATCAGAAAAGGATACTTTTTTAATGACAAATTGATAAGACCAGAAATGGTTATAATAAATAAGGGGTGAAAATATGGAAAAAATTATAGGTATTGATCTTGGGACAAGTAATTCACAGGCGGCTGTAATGATGGCTGGAAAACCGGTAGTTATACCAAGCTCAGAAGGAACAACAATCGGAGGTAAAGCATTTCCGAGTTATGTAGCTTTCACTAAGGACGGTCAGTTATTGGTTGGTGAACCAGCTAGGAGACAGGCCCTTACGAATCCAGAAGGAACTGTGTATGCTTTTAAAAGGAAAATGGGGGAGGACTATAAATATAAAATTTATGGAAAGGAATATACACCGCAGCAATTATCTGCATTTTTGCTACAGAAGATCAAGACAGATGCTGAAAAATATCTGGGAGAAAAGATCTCTAAGGCCGTCATAACAGTTCCTGCATATTTCAACGATAATCAAAGACAAGCGACAAAAGATGCCGGAGCTATAGCCGGTCTGGATGTAGTCAGAATAATCAATGAGCCTACTGCAGCCGCGTTAGCATATGGATTAGATAAGAGCGAAGGTGAACATAGGATAATGGTATTTGATTTGGGAGGAGGGACACTTGATGTTACAATAATGGAATTCAGCAATGGCGTCTACGAAGTACTCTCGACTGCTGGTGATACAAAACTGGGGGGCACAGATATGGACGAAGCTCTCATAAACTTCATTGCTGATAAATTTATGAGAGAAAATGGAATAGACCTCAGAAAGGATAAGAATGCGTATATAAGACTTAAAGACGCAGCTGAAAAGGCCAAAATAGAATTATCCACATCACTATCCACAGAAATTAATTTACCTTATATTACAAGCGGAGCAGATGGTCCGAAACATTTACAGATGAATATCACCAGGGCAGATCTAGAGAATTTAGTGAAACCAATAATAGAAAGGGCAAGAAAACCAATGGAGGATGCACTCAAAGGAGCAAAGCTCTCTTCAAATGATATAAGTAAGGTTATATTGGTTGGTGGGCCAACAAGGATGCCAATCGTTCAAAAATTTGTGGAAGACTTTATGGGGAAAAAGGTAGAAAGAGGTGTCGATCCAATGGAATGTGTGGCAATCGGTGCATCAATACAAGGAGCAGTTCTTGCAGGAGAAGTTAAAGGAATAGTATTATTGGATGTTACTCCTCTTACTCTCAGCATAGAAACTCTTGGTGGAGTTGCCACTCCATTGATCGCTGCTAATACTACAATTCCAACCAAAAAATCACAGATATTCACTACTGCTGCCGATAATCAGACAAGCGTGGAAATACACATAGTTCAAGGGGAAAGACCTCTGGCCAAAGATAACGTTTCCCTTGGAAAATTCATGCTCGATGGAATCCCGCCAGCACCAAGAGGAATACCTCAGATAGAGGTAACATTTGATATAGACTCGAATGGAATACTGAATGTAACTGCCAAGGACAAGGCAACAGGAAAGCAGAAGGGAATAACAATCACATCAAGCCACAAATTAAGCAAGGAAGAAATTGAAAAGATGAAGGAGGAGGCAAAGAAATTCGAGGAAGAAGACAAGAAAAGAAAGGAAGAAATTGAGACTATAAATAACGCAGAATCTCTAGCATATTCCGCAGAAAAAACAATTTCAGATTATGGTGATAAAATACCGCAGGATCTCAAGGACAACTTGAATTCAAAAATAAGGGATCTAAGGGATTCTATAGAAAAAAAGAACATAGATGAAATAAAAAGTAAAGTAGAAATCCTAAGCAAGGAAATACAGAAAGTCGGCGAGGTAATGTACAGTAGCGCAGGCAACACATCAGAAGGATCGCAGGGACAACAAAGTGCAGAAAGTGAAATACACGAAGAGAAAGACAATAAGGAACAATGAAATAAGGGTTCCAGATGGGCAAGGATTATTACAAGATACTAGGAGTAAGCAAGAGCGCAAGTAAGGATGATATTAAGAAGGCATACAGGGAGTTGGCCAAAAAATATCATCCAGACTTAAATCCCGATAATAAGAAGGAAGCAGAAGAGAAATTCAAGGAAATCAGCGAGGCATATGAAGTCCTCATGGACGATGAGAAGAGACAGAGATACGATCAATACGGCGAGGAAGGTGTTAATTTCTCAGGAGGTTTCGACTGGAACCAATTCCATCATTATCAGGATGTTGAAGATATATTTGGAGATATATTTTCACAGTTTGGTTTCGGTAGGCCTTCAGGTCCGCCAAGGGGAGAAGACTCATATGTGGAAATACCTATAGACATAAGAAGAATAGCAAGGAATGAAAAAATTAATGTTGTATATCAAAGAGACGTAAAATGTGAGGCTTGTGATGGGACCGGTTCTGCTACCAAGAGGCAAAAAACATGTCAAAGATGTAGGGGGAGAGGGTACATAGAAAGATCATCGAATCAGGGCTTTATAATGTTTAGAACCACGGAGGTGTGTCCTGTTTGTCATGGGACTGGAAAGATACCTGAGGAAATATGCAAAGTTTGCCAGGGAATGGGATTTGTAAGAAAAAAGGACAGCGTGGAATTTTCTATTCCCCCTGGAGTTAATGAAAATGAAATTTATGTAATGAGGGGGAGGGGGAATTATAGGCCCACTGGTTCAGGGGATTTAAGGGTAAGGTTCAATATAGATTACCAGGAATTTGTCAGAGACGGTGATGATCTCATCAAAGAAATTGAGACAGATTTTGTAGATGCGATAATAGGAGGGAAGCTGAAGGTGAATCTCCTATTGGGTGAAAAAGAGATAACCATCCCGGCTGGAACACAACCCAATGAATCTATAGTATTGAAATCAGAAGGCATCCCTAGAAGAAATGGAAGAGGAAAAGGGGATTTAATATTGAAGGTAAAAGTTAACCTCCCAAAGAAGATAACCAAAAGGCAGAAAGAATTATTAGAGGAATTTAAGAAGGAGAATGAAAAAGGTTTTTTCTCTAAAATAATTCACTCCTGAGACATACCTGAAAGCGTAAAATACATTCTTTTATTGTTCTTCCCTTTATTCTCTATTTTATATATTTTCAACTCACCAATCTCAGAAGTATTCTTCACATGGGTTCCACCATCTGGCTGTATATCAATATCCCCTATCTTTACAATCCTAAGAATTTCCAGATTGGGAATTAATCTTGGATCTACCTTGACGGATCCTTCCATATTCAATATATCTTCCCTCCTCATGTACCCCCACGAAACCTCATGATTTTTTGCAATTTCTTCATTTGCCCTTTTCTCTATTGACTTTGAGATATCAGAATTCCAATCCTGAAAATTGAAATCTATTCTGGCCCCTGTATCACCAATCTGGTTTCCTGTGATCCTTGCTTTAAACTCATTCATTGCAATTGCAGATATAATGTGGATGGCGGTGTGTAGTCTCATATGGGCATACCTCTTATCCCAGTCAATCATCAATAGAACTTTCTCATCAATTTCTGCCAATTTATCCACTTTATGTATAATTTCCTCTCCCTTCTCCACTGAAATAACCCTATAATCATCTTTCCCTTTCATCAGGCCAGTATCACTAGGCTGGCCTCCAGAAGCGGGATAAAATATAGTTCTATCGAGAATAATTCCATCCCTAATTTCCATAACCTTGGCCTCTATTTCCTTTAAATAGGAATCATCCAAATAGATCTGTTTAGTTTGCATATTATCACCCATCATAATGGAATCAGGAATGAAAATATTGCTACACTGAGGAAGAATATACCAACAAAGATATTTGTGGATACAAAGAGTTTCATTATTCTTTCATCAATTTTAATGAATGCAAGAAGATATTCCAAGAAAAGATAAACTGACATCATTATGTAAACTGAAAATATTGTAAATGATAGCATTTCATTGAAATATTTCATAAAGAAGTACCCTGATAATATGGTGGTAAATGACGTTAAAATAGCGACAGGAAAGAGGACCATCATTGTTTTCTTTGGAGTTAAAACAACAGGAAGCATTGGAACCGATGCATTAGAATAGTCGTCCCTGTATCTTATTGAAAGTGACCATATGTGTAATGGAGTCCATAGGAAAATTATGAAGAACCATAATATTATAACAATGTTGAATTTATCAGTGAAAGCATAAAAGCCTGCCAGTAGGGGGGCTCCTCCAGAATATGCGCCCAGGATTATATTCAGGGTAGTTTTCCTTTTGGTGAGTTTTGCATATACAATATCATAGTCAATAATTCCTGTGAGCATGAAAAGGAAAGAAAGGGGACTATAAATATAGGCCATCAATAAACTTAGTGCCACCAGAATTAAACCACCATATAATGCCTCTTTAGGGCTCATTTTACCAGATGGAAGCGGTCTATTCTTCGTCCTATTCATTTTCCTGTCTATATCAATGTCTATGTAATTTGAAATTGATTCAGAGCCCATCAGACCGAATGCGATATATATGGCAACAAATATGAATCCAAAATAGTCTAGCTTTTTAAGAATGCAAAGCGAGAATATCTCCCCCGCAAGACCCGTTATCAAGAGAAATATCCAGACCCGGGGTTTTGTCATCAATATGAAATCCTTAACGGCATTACTCATTGAAAGGTTAATGTTTGGGTTTATAAAAATATTTGATTTAATTTGGAATAAGTAATTATTTAATATGGATATGCATTTCCTCACAAGGGCTGATAGATCAGTGGAAGATCGCCTCCTTGGCATGGAGGAGGCCGGGGGTTCAAATCCCCCTCAGTCCATGGATATCCTTATAAGGATTTCTGATTTGTAAACTTCCCAATTTTAACAAAATCCATTTCCAGCACCTTAAATCCTATTCATGATTTTTGGCCGCTATCTAATCCAAAAGAATTTCATTTATCTTTGGGTCAATAAATATTTCCTGCTAAATTTTGCAAAAAGTAAGGAGTAAAAATCATGTCAAACATATAGGTGGAAATTCATACATTTAAATACGTAAAAATTATAGCTATAATATGAAAAAATCTGTTGTTATTATATTAGTAATAGTCATATTGCTTATTGCAGGCGTTGGTTATTATTACCTTGCGAATTACAGCAACGGAAATATGAATATCAGGGTTTCAGACTCTTCAATTACAGGAATAATGGCCGTTTATATAACTTTCAATCAAGTCGCAATACATGGTAATAAAACTGGCTGGACCAATTATTCTTTTTCTTCTCAGACAATTAACATCCTGGGTCTTACAATTAATAATTCCAAATCTATTGGTAATTTTTCACTTTCAGCACAAAAATATACAATGCTAAGGATTTATATACAATCAGTTAGCGTTACAACACCTGCTGGAAATATTACATTGAAATTATCCTCGCCTTTCGTTTTCATAAATCATCCCATAAATATTTCTGCGCATTCTACAACCGATGTCGTTATAGAATTCAATCTTCAACAAAGTATCAATATGGAATCAAAGGTATTCACACCATATGTTGGAATATTTATTCAATAATTTAAAAACTTTTTTTCTACCATCAATTTTTTTAATTCAGAGAAATTTTTTACTACTGCATCTGCAGCAGTTTCTTTGAAATTATCCGACATCAATACAGCAAAAATTCCCATTTTCTTAGCACCGCCAACATCTCTTCTTTCAGAATCTCCGACATGCCAGAATAATTTTGATCCATCACAGGCTTCCATAGCTTTCTTAAATATATCTGGAATTGGTTTGGGTTTTCTAACTTCCTCCGCGGTTATAATGAAATCAAAGTAATTCCTGATTCTCAGAGCATCCAGAGTTCTATATGTATAAATATTATCGGCATCTGTGACCAGGATCACATTTATTTTTTCTTTAACATCTTCAATGAAAGGAATAAAGTCATCTTTTAATTTTAAGAATGACTCGTGGAATCTATAATATTCTTCTTCATGGATATTCTTTACGTGATAGAGCTCATCAAAGACTTCTCTATTTATTTCAATAAATGTCCTGAAATTGGTTTCCCTATCAATTAATTTTAGGGATCTCAAATTTGTAAATTTATTATATAGGTTGTTATCTTTTATATTCTCAATTTTTGCAACAAATTCCAAATAATTTTTCAATGCGTTATCTTCAGATTCTACGGTAGTTATTGTGTTAGAAAAATCTAGCATCAAAGTATTGCTATAAACAGACCTCACAGGTTCAAATCAAATCATACGGTAAATATTTTTATCTAGAGTGATTACGGTATTATGGCCGGGATGGGGTAGCGGTGTATCCTTGGGGACTGTGGATCCCCGGACCCGGGTTCAAATCCCGGTCCCGGCCCTCTTAAAAAATAGTAAAAAATATTGGATAATTTTTATATTATGCATAGAATTGACTGTTAGCAACGTGTCACGTTCATTGCAGAATCATTTAATGATATTATTATTGATTATTTTGTACCCGATTGATCCAAACTCTCTACTCTGAAGAATTAATCATTTAAATAAATAAAAAGAATGTATAAGTAGTAATATCTTATCAATATTTAATGATAGATCTTACGGCTATGAATTATCTTGATCTGGCGATAACATTTGTGATTGGTCTTCTGATGGGCTTATCTGTAAAGAAAGGACTGGTTGCATTTATTCTTCTATTCGTTGCATTTATTCTGTCGGGATTTGTTGGACTGACATTTTTGCCCACAATCCCTCCATCAAAATTCATTAATCTGGCAAGTAAATATTTCTATGAAATAGTAAACAATCTTCATCTAGGACTACTTGTGGTATCATTATCTATAATACTCTTTCTTGCAGGATTGATTGTTGGAATATTAAAAGGATAAAAATAAAAAAATTATTTCTTGCTGAATGGCAAGGCAATTACTGATCCTATTAGTACAATTGCGAGATTAACCATCAGGGCCAAGAATCCAATGAATATTGGTCCGACAGAGTTATTTATAGGTAGCAACGTAGTGGTCCAGGGTCCAAACTTATTTGCAACTTCCATCCAGTATATTCCCGTTGCTAACCCAGCCAATAATCCCGCCATCAGTGCATATTTATTAAGCCTATTTGTTATGAGGCCAAGGAACAGAGATGGGAGTGTCTGAAGTATGATAATTCCACCCAGGAGCTGGAGTTGGACTGAATAGCTGAGTGGGAACATAAAAACGAACCCAAGTGCTAGGAAAATAAATAGCACTGCAGATATTTTTGCTATTTGAGTTTCCACTTTTGACGAAATATTAGGTTTTATCTCCTTGATTATATTCCTTGTAAGCAGATTTGACTGGGATATAGCCATTATGGATGCAGGCACCAACCCCCCTATGAATATACCTAAGAATGCCATCCCAACGAGGGGCGAAGGCAATGTATAGAAAATTAGCCCAGGAACAACGTAAGTACCACGGGAAGCAAGTGGGAAATTTGACAGGAAGCTCATTGCACTAGAGTCCCCTCTTACAAGTATTCCAAATAACGCAAGAAGAGCAAGTCCTACACCGTATAATGGTAGCAGGGACTGACTCGTCCTAAGAGTTTTTGGAGATTTTGCGCTTAATGAACCAGTCACCGCGTGCGGATAGAGATATAATGCCAATGCACTCATAAGAAACAGGCTCCAATAGGCATTTACCTGAAGTGGAAGTATGTGGTAATATTTCAACGGGAGATTAGTAAATGCCTTGCTAAATCCTATATTCATAAGTGCAACAACTATTACTATTGCTACGCTTAGAAGGATCAGAGCATCCTTGAAAATTGCATTCAAGGTAGCTCCTCTCAGCCCACTGAAATATGTGAAGAATGCTAGTATGATAAATGCAATTATTAAACTTACATCCTCTATAAATTTTATATTCCCTATGCCATAAAGCATAACTGTAAGCACAGAAAACATTCCTACAATCTGCAATGCAATATAGGGTAATTCAGCTATTATTCCAACAAATGCAATTAGTATAGCTAAGCTTCTACTGTTAAAGTTTCCCTTAATAAAATCGGAAGCTGTTACATATCCCTTCTCCTTAGAAACTTTCCACAGTTTAGGCATAGCCCACATCGCAATACCGAATGTCACAGCCACATAGGGTACAGCATAATAATATATTGCTCCAATGCTGAAAACTGAGGACGGAATGGCAATAAATGTGTAAGCAGTATAAAGATCAGCACCTACGAGGAACCATACCACAAAAACCCCGAACCTTCTTCCTCCTAGCGCCCACTCATCTATTTTTGTAAGATCACCTTTCCTCCACCTTCTACCATAGAATCCAAGTACAATAAATACTGCGAAAAGAATTAGGAATACAGCCAAACCATAGCTGGATAGCATATTTAATCTCCCCCAAATCTATTCCAAAGAACTGCTGCAATGAAAAAAAGTATGGCAGCTAGGAAAAGCCAAAGCATCTGGTACCAGTAAAAGAAGGGTAAACCCCCCAGTTCTGGCTGTGTTTTTACATACGTTGGGACCATTATCAGGAATAAAAACGGCATGAAAGTCAATATTCCTGCTATAATGGACACAACTTTCCTGTTGCTATTATTAGAGCTCATGTTGTATCAAAGGTGATTATGTTTTATTCGGTATTTATAAATTACGAAGTAAAATTTTCTTTTTTTTTATTTTTCTGCAATGGACAGGAAAAAAATTTAAGCTTAAGCTTTAAATTATACAAAATGAATCTTTTCTACGTGTTTCTTATTGGTTACCTGATGGGCATATCACTGGCGGCCCCTCCAGGTCCTGTTAATGCTATCATGGCCAATGAATCTCTAAAAACTTCTATTCACGGTACTAGCGTAGGTGCGGGAGCAATGACTGCAGATGCAATATTTATGATCATAGTATTTTTCCTGAGATCTGAAATTCCTTCCTTTGTCTTGAAATATTTCTACATTGCTGGAGGTTTAATTATGATATACCTTTCCTATGCAATAATCAAATCAAAAATGCCAAGTAAATCGAAAAGTGGGAATTATATTGTTGGATTGACAATGGGAATCACTAACCCCTTTCAGATTACATGGTGGTTGACTGCTGGCCTATTCCTTCTAAACGTTCTTTCCTGGATATCTGTAATTGGATTTTTTTCCGCTATTGTAACATGGATAGTTCTTTTTCCCACATTGATGAGTAAGATAGAATCAAGGTATGCAATCTACGTTAAAATAATCTCAAGCCTCATACTGATCATATTTGGGATATACATGCTGTATTACGGAGCAAATCAAATGATCTGATAAAAGATATCTACTAATAATAATTCAGGGGTGTGATCAGAAGAAGAACGAAGGGAGAATTGTTTATACTGGGATTTGCAATGTTTTCCCTATCATCCTATTTCCTTTCTTATTATCTTTCCAGAACAACAGAATTCATCTTCATCCTAGGTGCAATATTTCTCCTTAGTGCGGAACTGTCACTCAAAGGTAGGAAAAGTCCAGGCAAAATAATTGTATTCTTGATTCTATTTTCCATAGGGATCTATTTGATATACCTGAGCGCCACAGAATTCATCATCGTGATAGAACAATCTCAAGTGAATTATTTGCTGGGCTTCCTGTATATAATAGGATGGATATTGATGATAATCTCAAGCGGAATATTAAAATTAAGTAAAATAATATAAAATAAAAAATTTATTTATATTTTACTTTCGATGAAGCACTGAAGTGCAGCTTGTTCTTTGCTGGGACCTTTATAATCTGTTTTGTTCTTGGGTTCTTGGCATTCCTAGCCTTTGTCTGCTTTCTTGAGAAAATTCCAAACCCAGCAATTCTTACCTTCTGTTTTGCGTTGACTTCATCAACGATTTTCTTGAAGGTTTTCCTTATTACGGTCTCCGCGCTCTTTACAGAGACGCCTGCTTCTTTCGCGACATCTCTCGCGATCTCGTTAATTCCGACCATGTTATGAATATATTATTTTATTATATAAAGTTAGCGCTAATTTTAGGAATATGTATAATCCGGAGATTACTTTTTAAATACAAAATATCTTATGAAAAATTGTGAATTTATTTTATGAAAAATTTATCATGATATTATAAAACCAACTGAATTTCCAATTTTTTTATGCGTTTCCATTATGCATATACCGTATATTATATCCAGGCCTAATTCCTGTGACATTTTAATTACTTCATCACTTTCTGCTCCCAATTGAAGCCAAACTACATTTGGTTTAATTTTGGCTGCCTGCTTCAGCACTTCCTTGGATGCCTCCGGATTTCTAAAAACATCCACTATATCTATTCTTACTGATTTCGGAATGTCCAACAACGAGGGGAAGCATTTCCTACCATAAATTTCATTTACTTGGGGGTTGACAGGTATTACATCATATCCTTTGTCAATTAGGTATTTGCCAACCTTATTGGAATCTCTTTCAGTATTTGGCGACATTCCCACCACAGCAATAACTTTGCTACTTTCTAGTACCTTCTTTATTTCATCTGGCTTGTTAATAATCATAACTTTACATCAATATGACCTTAAAAATATTTTGTAATAATGTGTTCAATAATTTGTACAATATCTTCAAACGAATCGTAAATATCCTGAAGAAAAACATCACTTGAAAATGAAACTGTGAACACATATTTGGAGGTGAACGCCTGCCATATCCCAGGGCCACCATTGTTCACGTGAGCTATGGTACCTCCTGCAAAATCATTAAAAGTGAATAGATTCCCTGCCTTCCTGAGAGTATAGTAGCCATTGGGCATACTATTGACAGTGGATGCAACATCTACCCAGAACACTTTCCTGAGGAAATCCTCACTGAATATCATTATCACCTCGTGTACATAACCACCAGATTCATGCATTCCAAGTGAAGATGGTCTTGAATTGTTTATTAAAAAATCCTCTTCCGGGGGTTGCCATTTCATCCTTGCGATACGGTCCTCCTCAAACCAGGAAGTTCTTGAATTTCTTGCAAAAAAAGACCTTTTATGAAAAGGGTAATTCCTGAATCTTTCTTCAAAAAACAAAGGATAGAGAATGTTGTTTACATCTTTTAGATAAGAAGGGCTATCTCCTTCAATTTCTATTTGTGTTCCCATAGCATAGCAGGAAGAAGCATTCATCCCTTTGTAATCCAGTCCGATGAATATTTTTCCATTGATACTTTCCTCAATTTCAACTGGTGAATATGATTCTACAAATGAGCTCATCAAATTTTTAGGAAATGAAGTATAGAACCAGTCCAGAAAGAATTCCTTTACCCTGAAGTTGTTCCCCTTGAAATCTATGAAGAATCTTAGTGTTGACCATTTATCTCCCTCATCCCTGTAAGAAATATCATGAATTTCATATTCTCTAGGTAAATAGAATAGAAAAGGAGAATTCTTTTGCAGATTTTTAAGGTCATCTAATTCCATGTGAAAAATATATAAAATGTGAATAAAGTTTTATTCATTAATTTTTTTATCTTCCTTTTAGGTTGTATATCATATCCTTTACTGTCTGATCAAAATTGAAAGAGGGCGAAAAATTCCACTCTTTCTTTGCTGCAGACGAATCAAGAGACCATGGCCATGAGTCAGCAATATTCTGCCTGAAGTCTGGGTTGTAATTAACAGTAAAAGAAGGGTAATACTCCCTAAGTTTTGATTCGAGTTCAGCCGGTGTAAAAGAAAAAGAGCTAACATTGAAATCTGTCCTGTGTTTGAGATTCTTATCTTCTGCCTCTGCCAGCTTCATAATTGCTTCCAGTGCATCAGGCATATACATCATTGGTAGCTTGGAGTTCTGTCTCAGGAAACAGCTGTAATTTTCTCCCTTTACTGCTTTAATTATCATCTCTATTGCATAGTCTGTTGTACCTCCGCCAGGTGGTGATTTATAGCTAAGCAATCCAGGATATCTCAGTCCCCTTACATTCAATCCAAATCTTCTGTAATAATAGTATCCAAGCTGTTCTGCCAGTACCTTAGTAATACCATATATTGTTGTGGGTCTTGTAATTGTTTCAATTGGAACATTTTCCTTGGGAGTTTCAGGGCCAAACACTCCAATAGTGCTTGGAATCATAACCAGATTGACCTTATTCTTTAATGAACTGTTCAATATATTGTGGAGGCCTTCGACGTTAACCCTATATGCCAATTCTGGATTATTCTCTCCGCTTGCTGATAGTATGGCTGCTAGATGAAATATTGTATCAACCTTATTCTTTTCTATTAATAGGTCAACTGAGTTCTTATCCGTGACATCCAGATATTTGAATCTCTTATCTTTTATTTCCTTCACATCGGAGGGAATAACTCTTTCCTCCCCAAAAATACTTGATAATAATGGTACCAGTTCACTTCCAATCTGGCCACCTGCTCCAGTGACTAATATTTTCTCGAATGTCATATAGCAGGAAAGTAAAGCGAAAAATATAAACCTATTCAGTTTTTTCAGTTTAAAGAAAATATTTTAACAATCGACAAAATATTTGAGAAACAAAGCACTTAACCCATATGGGCAAGATGGATTGGATCAATGATGAGTTAAAATTATTGAAAGAAAGCGGCCGTTATGTTCCCATAAGAGTTCTTGAAAGTTCCCAGGGAGCCTGGGTAAAAATTGATGGCAAAAAGATGTTAAATTTATGTTCAAATAACTACCTAGGACTAGCAAATCATCCGGAGGTCAAAAAGGCTATGGCGGATGCAATCCAGTACTATGGAGTAGGTGCTGGTGCAGTCAGAAGCATTGCCGGTACTATGGATATTCACATCAAGCTGGAAGAGAAAATAGCAGAGTTCAAGCATATGGAAAATTCCCTTGTTTATCAGGGTGGATTACTTGCCAATCTTGGAACCATTCCTGCACTTGTGAACAAGGATGATGTGATATTCAGTGAGGAACTGAATCACGCAAGCATCATAGATGGTGTAAGACTGAGTTCTGCAAAGAGAGTTGTCTTTTCACATCTTTCTGCAGAAGACCTGGAAAAGCAACTCAAGCAGGAAAGGAAATCAGGAAAAAAGGCCCTCATAGTCACAGATGGAGTTTTCAGTATGGATGGTGACATAGCGCCTCTACCAGAAATTTCTGAACTCGGTGAAAAATACGATTCGATGGTATATGTGGACGATGCTCACGGGGAAGGGGTTCTGGGGGATCATGGTCGTGGTATTGTGGATCACTTCAATCTCGTTAACAAAGTGGATATTGAAATGGGAACATTCTCAAAAGCTATCGGAGTTATGGGTGGCTTTGTTGCAGGGAGCAATGAGCTGATAGATTATTTGAAGCAGAAAGCCAGACCTTTTCTGTTTAGCTCAGCCCTGAATCCAGGTGAGGTTGCAGCCATACTAAAGAGCATAGAGATTATGGAAAGGGATGATTCATTACTCAAAAAATTATGGAATAATGCTGACAGACTTAAAACAGGTTTGAAAAACCTGGGATTTAATACAGGCCACAGTAAGACACCTATCACCCCTGTAATCATTGGTGAAGAAAGAAATGCGGTGGAATTCAGCAAAACACTTTATGATGAGGGAATATTTGCTTCGCCAATAGTGTATCCTACTGTTGCAAAGGGTACTGCAAGGATAAGGTTGATGCCTTCTGCCGTTCACAGTGAAGGAGACATTAAATTTGCGATAGACAAATTCGAATCAATAGGAAAAAAGATGAAATTGATATAATGGGTGATTTTATGAGTTTAGTAGAATGCGTACCAAATTTCAGCGAAGGGAGAAATCAGGATAATGTTAATAAAATACTGAATACACTGAAAAATTATCCTGTGGATATAATAGATGTGGAAATGAATTCAGATCATAACAGATCTGTCATCACTCTTGTCGGCGATGGGGATGTGATGCTTGATGCAATGTTTGATGCTATAAAGGTGGCATCGCAGATTATAGATATGGATATGCACAAGGGGGAGCATCCAAGATTTGGAGCCACAGATGTTGTACCATTTATTCCACTCCTGGATACCAAGATGGATTATTGTATTAATCTTGCAAGAAAGCTTGGGGAAAAGGTTGGTAAGGAATTAAATATTCCAGTATTTCTTTATGCTGAAGCATCGACCAGGGATTACAGGAAGGATCTTCCAAATATAAGAAATGAAAAAATGCAATATGAACAGCTGAAAGAGGCAATAAAATCAAATGAAAATTATATTCCAGATTACGGACCAAGTGAACTGGGAAAGGCCGGCGCTACAATTATTGGTGCAAGGGAATTTCTAATAGCTTTAAATGTAGATCTAAAGACCGATAATCTCAAGGCCACCAAGGATATTGCAAGGAGGGTGAGAGAAAAGACAGGAGGCCTTAAGAATGTAAGAGCTCTGGGTTTTAATCTTAAGGAAACAGGTGAAACACAGGTGTCCATGAACCTGATAAATTTCAAGGAAACACCTATACCAGAGGTTTATGAATTTGTGAAGAGGGAGGCGGAGGCGAGAGGCTTAAATGTCTCGAGAACAGAACTCGTGGGTGTTGTACCGGAAGAAGCCCTGGAAGAAATATACAGATTCTACTTGAGGAATTATGATTTCAAAGTAGATCAGATACTTGAAAGGAAAATGCTCGCCAATTTTAGAAAAGATAGCCTGAGAAATTATCTTGAGGAATTATCCAGTGATAAACCAGCACCAGGGGGCGGGTCAGCAAGCGGTATAGTTGGCGCAATGGGTGCTGCACTTGTCTCTATGGTGGCTGGTCTCACTATAGGAAAGAAGGGATACGAAAGTAAATCACAGGATATGATATCTATCAGAGATGAGGCGAAGAATGTTATGTGGAAACTCTACAGGCAGGCAGAGAAGGATACCGAAGCCTACAATAATCTTTCAAATGCACTATCTATGCCAAAAAATACCCCGGAAGAGAAGGAAAAAAGAACAAAAACTATCCAGGAGAGGCTGAAGGCTGCAACCGATGTTCCATGGGAGACTGCAAATTTTGCTGCATCATTAATGGACAGCACGCTTTACCTTGTAAATGAAGGCAATAAGAATGCCATATCAGATGTGTACTGCGCCGCAATGTTCCTCAAATCATCTGTTGACGGCTCGCTCCAGAATGTAAAAATTAATCTTGGCCTAATCAAAGACTTGAATTTTGTCAATGACTACAGGAAGAAGGTGCAGGATTTAGTGGCACTGACTGATGATAAAGTAAATAAAATCAATCAAATTATGTGGAATGATCTATGAAAGGTGATTGAAATGAGAAATATTAAGGAAATAGCTAATGAAATCGGAATTAAGGAAGATGAAGTGGAACTATATGGGAATTACATGGCAAAGGTGAATCCCAAAATTTTGAAAAGATTGAATAATAAAAAAGATGGTAAACTGATACTGGTAACGGCAATAAATCCCACATCTGCGGGGGAAGGAAAAACCACGACTACAATCGCCCTCTCTCAGGGGATGAAAAAAATTGGGAAGAATGTAATGATAACACTAAGAGAACCATCCCTGGGACCAAATTTCGGAGTCAAAGGAGGAGGAACAGGTGGCGGGAAATGCCAAGTTCTTCCTTCTGACGAAATTAATCTTAATTTTACAGGAGATTTTCCTGCCATCTCAGCAGCACATAATCTACTTTCTGCGCTTATAAATAACCATATTTTTCATGGCAATGAGCTGGGAATAGATGTTAGAAAAATAAACTGGAAAAGAACAATAGATATGAATGACAGATCCCTTAGGCAGATAATAGTGGGAATGGGCGAAGCAGGTGGTGCACTGGCTGAGGATACATTTCTGATAACACCAGCTTCTGAGATAATGGCAATAATGGGATTTGCAGAAAATTACTCAGACCTCAAGAATATGCTGTCAAAAATAACAATAGGTTACACTAAGGAAGGTAAGAGATTAACGGCAGGAGACCTCAAAGCGCAGGGAGCAATGGCGGCACTACTTAAGAATGCAATTAAGCCTAACCTTGTTCAAACAACAGAAGGAGTACCGGCATTCGTGCATATCGGCCCCTTCGGTAATATCGCCCACGGACATAACAGTACTATAGCAGACAAAATTGCTCTCAAACTGTCAGACTACGTTATAACGGAAGCAGGATTCGGTTCAGATCTCGGAGCACAGAAATTCATGGATATTGTGGCAAGAAGGGCTGGATATAAGCCCGATCTAGCAGTAATTGTCATAACAATCAAAGCATTGAAACATCATGGAGGAATGAAGAAGGGAGAAGACGGAATTGACTTCCTCAAGAAAGGCATAGATAACCTCTATTTCCACATAGAAAATATGAAAAGATATGGGGTACCAGTAGTTCTCTCCCTGAACAGATTCAAAGATGATAAAGATGAGGAAGTGAAATTCCTAAAGGATGATCTTGGAAAAAGAGGACTCAAAATGGAGATTAATGAAGGCTACCTGAAAGGAGGAGACGGTGCAATAGATCTTGCAAAGAGCGTAGTAGAGACAATAGGAAACAACAGGGTTGAAAAAATAAATTATTCTTATGATCCAAATGATTCTGTGAAGACAAAAATAGAAAACATTGCTAAAATAGTTTATGGAGCGAAGAACGTAGAATACTCGAAGAAAGCGCTTGCGGTACTGAAGCAGATTAAGGAGAATAATCTCGATTACCTCGATGTATGCATGGCTAAAAATCAATACTCTATAACAGATGATCAGACCAGGCTGGGATGGCCAAAAGATTTCACCATTAAGATTCAGGACATAATGCTATCAACAGGTGTCGGATTTGCAGTCCCCCTACTCGGGGAGATAATGACAATGCCAGGCCTGCCAAAACATCCCATATCTGAAGAAGTTGACATTGATGACGAAGGAAACATTACCGGACTACTCTGAAGAAATAAGCTGCAGAGATGTTGAAGAGGCACATGATATACTCAAGGGTGTCATTAAGGACACCCCAATTGAAAAATCCAGATCAATTTCTGAAATAACTGGAGGTGAAGTATTTCTTAAACTGGAAAATCTCCAGAGGGGAGGATCATTCAAAATAAGGGGTGCATACAATCTTCTTTATCACACTAGAAAAGACGTTGTTGCAGCAAGTGCAGGCAATCATTCACAGGGTGTCGCACTTGCCTCTTCCCTCCTTGGGTTGAAATCACTGATCGTAATGCCAGAGTTCGCTCCACCGATAAAAGTGGCTGCAACAAAGGGTTACGGAGGGGAAGTACTGCTCTATGGAAAGACATTTGACGAATCAACAGAGAAAGCGAGAGAAATTGCAATTGAAAAGGGAAGAATTTTTGCGCACGCTTTTGACAATCCCTATGTAATTGCCGGTCAGGGCACCATAGGCCTGGAAATTCTGGAGAAATTGGACGATCTCGATTATGTGATAATACCTGTCGGCGGCGGGGGTTTAATATCTGGGATATCTTTGTACCTAAAGAGGAAAGGGTTTAAAGGAAAAATAATAGGAGTGGAATCTGAAAAGGCCGCATCAATGAAGGAATCATTGAATAAGGGAGTTCCGGTGAAGCTTGAATCAATATCCACAATCGCGGATGGAATAGCAATAAAATCACCATCAATAAGAACATATTCACTTGTCAAAAAATATGTGGACGAAGTGGTAACAGTAACAGATGATGAAATATCTTCTGCCATGTTTGTACTTCTTGAGAGGGGGAAGGTAGTAGCTGAACCCGCTGGAGCAGTATCTGTTGCCGCAATTACAACAGGTAAGGTCGACGTGAAGGGTAAAAGGGTTTTATCGCTTATTTCTGGGGGAAATGTTGACATGACCCTTTTAACACAAATAATAGAGAATAATCTAATTGACCTGGGAAGAGAATTCACTATGACAATACTAATGGATAACAGGCCCGGGGAACTGAAGAAGGCTTTAGATCTCTTTTCCAGCATGAAGCTGAATGTTGAAGAATTAAATTCAGAGCTTTTCGGGGCAGATATATGTGTAGGTAAACAGAAGATTTCATTGAGACTGAAAATATACGGAAATGAGGATCTGATAAAAATCAGAAAGACATTCGATCTATATGGATTCAAAATTTTGGACATAAAAGGTGTTAATTTTTAATTTTCCCCGGATTTAACAAGGAAAATCATTATCAGATCCTCTGACCTATCCGGGGATATGGGATTTTTTCTGGCCTTGCTATCATTTCCGGGTGACTCGCCCAAATTCTGCAAGGGGCCCAAAAATCCCTATCGTTCCCCGTCGTCCAGGACATCTCATTAATCGAAGCCTATTCCAAAGGGAACTTGTAATGTTAATTATATTCTGATTTAAAGCTTTGGTGTAAGTATGAAATTATCTCTTTTTATCATATCTTGCCACTATTCTGCTCGTTAGGCCTCCTCTTGCATTAAACTCCCCTATAACAAGGGCGAATTTCGGATCTGAGTATTTTACAATATCATCGAGGATTTTATTTACTGCATTTTCCTGGAAAATACCAACATTCCTGTAGGAATTGAGATAAAGCTTAAGGGACTTAAGTTCAATGAGCTTTCCATCTGGTATGTAATGAATTGATATTCTTGCAAAATCAGGAAGGCCTGTTTTAGGGCAGATTGATGTAAACTCCTCACTCTTGATAGTTATGACCGTATCCCTTTCATGGTATGGAAAATTAACAACATCTATTGTACCTATAACCATGTTCTTTATATCATCCTGAAGACCCTCGTAAGATGATTCTGTTAACTTCTTGATGTTTCTCATTGCAAGGCATATTTTTTTCGAATAGATTAAATTTAGTAATTTGGGGTAATAAAATATCCAGTAGAAGGATTATGAACAGAAACGAGGAAAAATTATTGAATGAAGATTGAATGAGAAAACAATGAAACTATGGGCCCTGATAATAGTGTTAATATTAATTCTTGCTGGTTTGTTATATTTAGGTTTTTTCAACGATCAGCATCCAAAGCAATCCCAACCCACTCACATATATTTAGGTGCAATATACAATGGCCCACTCAAAAAAACAGACTCAATAAGCGGAAATTTATATTTCAACGGTGGGCAAAACATAAAGGGGATTCAGTATTATGTAGTTTTATCTGTCTGGGATAGTAACAACAGTTATGATCAGATAGGTATATCATCCGTTGACGGTCTTTTCTTTTCCACTTATTCATATACAGAAATAATTAATGGCTCAATAAAATATGAATATGACGCAACCTGGTTTCCAATCAGAGAGGGCCTGCATATTTTTGGGATGACCATAGGGAATGGTTACGTGGATTTCAAATTTGACAATGTCAGCATAAAGAAATTCACGGGTGGAAATTATTTTGTAGTTTCAAAAACCATCACATTTGATCAGAAGGAGTATACGGGATTCACGCTGTATGAAGAAATTTATAAATTTTCAGGAAAGTTGCCAGCAATATCATTTAATTTTACTGATGTAATGGCAGCAAACAACCAGGAAATTAATGATCTGATACCCCTCTCCCAGAATATCTCAATAGACCTTAATACTGTAATGATCAATGGAAATACTGTCAATATCTACAATCAAAATCCGCTAACATTGAAAGTAAGAATAGACTCACCAGCAGGAGAGGGTTTTATAGATGTTGCTGATATTAATGAATCCATAAAGAACAATATAACTTATTCCATAACATTAATTCCAGGTCAATACAACGTAAAAATAGAGTTCAGAACTTCTATTTCTGCATATAATTACTCAAAAAATATTAGTTTATATAAAAATGTATGGATAAATGAAACCGTAGAATCGTGAAAGTATTTATAGCGTTTTAAATTATAGCAAAGCCAATGACCGAAATGTGAAGGAGGTATAAAAATGGCAAATAATACGTATGTAAAATTTGAAACGCCCGAAGAAATAAGAAATAAAGCACTTCAATTAGTTGAGGTAGCATCAGAAACAGGAAAGATAAGGAAAGGGACAAATGAGGTTACAAAAGTTATAGAGAGAGGGGAAGCTAAATTAGTAGTTATAGCTGAAGATGTACAGCCACCAGAGGTAGTACTTCATATTCCCCTGCTTTGCGAAGAAAAAGGAATACCTTATCTTTACGTACAGAAAAAAGATGACCTTGGACAGAAAGTCAAATTGAAAAGTTCAGCAGCCATAGCAATTATGGAACCAGGAAATGGAAAACAGCTCCTAGAAGAATTGGGAGAGAAATTCAAGGAACTTAAGAAGTAAAGAGTGACCTGAAATGAGCGAAAATGATGCCATTCCATGCGAAGTCGTCGAAATAATAGGTAGAACAGGAATGGCCGGCGAGGCAACACAGGTTAAAATAAAAGTACTGGCTGGGGAAGACGAAGGCAGAGTGCTTACAAGAAATGTCATGGGTCCAGTAAGAGTTGGAGACATCCTGATGCTCAGAGAAACAGCCAGAGAGGCCAGGAAATTATCAGTGAGGTGATATCATGGAAATCAGATACTGTTCATTCTGCGGAGAAAAACTGGAGCCAGGCACAGGGAAGATGTACATAAGGAAGGATGGCTCTATTTTGTATTTTGACTCCTCAAAATGCGAAAAGAACTATCTAAAGCTGAAAAGAGAGGCCAGGGATGTTCTATGGACCAAGGAAGGACATGAAGCAAGGAAATCAAGAAGCAAAGTAGTAAAAAGCCAAAATGAAGTTAAAGAAGAGGCAAAGCCGGCTGTTAAGGATATAGCAGAAAATAAGGAAGAGAAGCAGTAGGTGAACTTCAATGCAAACTTTAGTCCTGATAAAACCAGACGGAGTTTTAAGATTAAAAATAGGCGATATAATATCACGTTTTGAAAACAAAGGTATTAGAATTGCAGGTCTAAAAATGATCTCCGTCTCAAAGGAAATGGCAGAAAGGCATTATGCTGTCCATAAAGGCAAACCATTTTATGAATCTCTGATAAAATACATAATGTCCGGACCTGTAGTTGCAATGGTTCTGGATGGTAAGGATGTGATAGACATAACAAGAAAACTTGTGGGGGCAACCAACGGTGCTAAGGCTGAACCTGGTACAATAAGGGGAGATTTCTCTTCCAGTATAGATTTTAATCTAATTCACGCCAGTGACTCTATCGACTCTGCTAATTATGAAATACCCATATTTTTCAAAGAAAGTGAAATTATTAACTATGAAAGGGTAGATAAGAGTTGGTTGTGAATTTACATGTGGATAAGGCAGCCCATAGTTGGGGTTCTTGGACATGTAGACCATGGCAAAACTTCCCTTCTGGACAGAATAAGAGGGGGGGTTGTTGCAAACAGGGAAGCTGGCGGAATAACCCAACATATTGGTGCTACCGAAGTCCCAATTGATGAAATAATAAGAATATGTAAGGATATATTAGGGAAGAGAACTTTTAAAATTCCCGGTCTTCTTTTTATAGATACTCCAGGACACGAATCCTTCTCCAGTTTAAGAATAAGAGGAGGTTCCATAGCGGATATCGCAGTCCTTGTTATAGACATAAGGGAAGGGGTGATGCCACAGACAAAGGAATCAATAGAAGTTCTCAGAAAATTCAAAACGCCATTCGTGGTTGCTGCAAATAAGGTGGATTTAATAGAAGGCTTTTCTGGACTGAAGGGTTCTTTTGTCCTTTCTCTGAAGGATATGGATTCCAATAAGACTGAGAAGCTGGATGATAAGATATTTCAGATATCTTCTCAGCTGTACAGGGAAGGATTCAGTGCAGACAGATATGACAGGATATCTGATTTCACTAGAAATGTGGCCATAGTTCCTGTTTCAGCAAAGAGCGGATATGGTATTCCAGACCTTCTGATGATACTTGCAGGTCTGGCGCAGAGTTTCCTTGAAAATCAGCTTAAGAATGAGGATGAAACGCCAGAAGGCACCATACTTGAAGTGAGGGAGGAAAGGGGTATGGGGGAGGTATCTGACGCAATCCTCTATAACGGAATTCTTAAAAGAGGAGATACTGTGATGGTGGGAACAGTTAACGGTATCAAGGCTCTGAGAGTCAAGGGGATGTTCAAACCAAAACCTTTGGATGAGATCAGGGATCCGAGGGATAGATTTCTATCAGTAAATGAGGTAAGGGCAGCCTCAGGGGTCAGAATATTGTTTCAGGGAGAAGGCGGGGTAATCCCAGGAAGCCCTTTTAAAAAGGCAGCAGGTGATTTAATAAGAGTCAAGGAATCTATAGAAGGGGCAATAAGGGGGTCATTCAAGCTGGATCAGGAGGGAATTGTCACCAAAGCAGATACAGTAGGCAGTTTAGAAGCTCTCGTTTACGAGCTAGGAAGACTTGGTATTCCAATTAAAAAGGCGGAGGTTGGTCCTGTTTCTAAAAGGGACCTGACGGATGCCTCAACAAATTCAAAGAATGAAAATAAAATTGTTGTTGCTTTCAATGTTCCAGTCCAGGTCAGGGATGAGGATGTTACAATAGTAGAAAGCAATATCATCTACACAATAAAAGATGAACTGCAGAGGGTTATAGAGGAGATCAAGCAGAAGGAGCTTAGTGATAAAAGAAAAGAAATAACATTCCCAACAAAAATAATTTTCCTGCCAGGAAATACCTTCAGGATATCCAAGCCCGCAATACTGGGGGTAAGGATTGTGGCGGGGACATTGAGAGTTAAGACCCCTCTCATGAGACAGGATGGAAGGCCAGTTGGAACAGTTAAGAGCATAAGAACAGGAGAGCAATCACTTTCTGAAGCCAAACAGGGAGACGAAGTTGCAATTTCAATAGATGATATAACAATAGGCAGACAGATCAAGGAAGGGGACATACTTTATTCCGATCTAAATGAAAGAGAAGTCAAATTGCTGAAGGACGAAAATCTAAGTGTTGATGAAAGTATGGTTCTGGAAGAAATAAAGAATATAAAGAGAAAGGAAAATCCATTTTGGGGTATATGAATTTATTTTCACAGAGTTTTTATTTGTAAAAGTATACCGTAATGAATGCAGATCAATACATTGGAGTTTTGTAGCTCGTGCGGAGTAGGATTACAGGAAAAAGGGGCAACTACATTCAGATGTCCCAATTGTGGAGAGGAAATAATAAGCAGATGTGATAACTGTCGCGAACTGTCCGTTCCATACCAGTGCAGTAAATGTGGCTTTAGGGGGCCATAAGATGGGGAAAGTCGCAGTTTCAATGAGAGTTATGCCAACATCTGAAGAAGTGAATATTGATGAATTGCTCAAATCAATAAAAGTTCTCATAAAGGGTGAATATTCCCTGGGAAACAGTCAGATAGAAGAAGTTGCCTTTGGATTGAAGGCAATAAGATTGATAATAGTAATGGATGATAAAGAAGGATTAATGGACAAAATAGAAAATGAAATTAGAAAAATACATGAAGTAAGTGAAGTGGAAGTTGAGGAAGTCTCCCTAATATCATAATTTAATTTTTTTGAGATTATCAATTCTTTTCTCAATTGGCGGATGTGTTGAAAATAAATTTTTAATTTTGGCCCCTGAAAGCGGGTTTACTATAAATAGGGCGGATGTTGCCGGGTTAACGTTCTCTATAGGTTTTCTTGCATTCCAGTTCTCAAGCTTTTGAAGGGCTGATATAAGACCCTGCGCATCATTGTTAATCTTTGCACTATGCTCATCTGCATACAGTTCCCTCTGCCTGGATATAGCCAGCTGAAGCATCATTGCCCCCAATGCAGCCAGTATTAACAATACCATCAAGATCAGGTCCTGTCCTCCTCTCCTATCATCAAAAAATGCTCTGAATCCGAATATACGGGAACCGATCATCAATGCTGATGTTACTGTCGCAGCAACCGTTACTACAAGAATGTCGTTGTGCTTTATATGCCCTAGTTCATGACCTATAACACCTCTGAGCTCCTTCTCGTTAAGAATATTTAGAATACCTGCAGTGAAAACTATGTACGCCTTTTTCTTGCTTCTCCCGGTAGCAAAAGCATTTGGGGTGTCAATGGGGGTTATTGCTATTTTAGGCATAGGCAAATTCGCATTCTGTGATACTTCCCTCACCAGCTGGAACAACCTCGGATTATCTGATTCTTCAATCTCCTTCGCATGATAGCTCCATAGTACCAATTTATATGAAAAAAGTAGTGAAAACATATTTATGAAAAATGCGAAAATTAAAAAAATCTCAAGCCATAATATGCCATTCCCTACTAGGAAACCAATGACCATCCCAACTGCTGCTAAAAGAAGGAACATCAGAATGAATATAACTATTATTCTTAATCTGCTCACGCAGGAGAGTAATTATCTTAAATATTTAATTTTTACTTTTAATAGATATATAATTTTCTTAAAATATTTATATCGTTAATAATGTTGTTAGCCATAACAACGGTTTAATAGTAATTATAATTAACAGTCCATCTCATCTAATGGAGGTAGTAATAAGATGTACAAAAAAGCAGGGAAGACCTTGGCGCTCATAGCCATTGCAGTATTAATTGCAGGAGGACTGATGAGCACGGCCTATGGTCAGGTGCAGGGAACAAGCGAGGTACCTTTTTCATTTATGGTTATTAATACTAACCATTTTCCAGTAAGTGGGCTTACTGTTAATTTAGAGAATGAGAATGGAGTTATATTGGAAAATAACGTATCGAGTCCCACGGTTGAGTTTAATGCTTATCCTGGGAATTATGTGGTAAATATTCCAAGTCAGGAAGTTAATAATGTAATATATAACAGCATAAACCTAAACATAAACGTCAGCAGCAATCAGAAAGTTTATTCAGTTCCTTCTGGATCAATCTTAAGCAATGTTGTTGTTTCCTATCAGAATATAAACGCTCAACTTAATGTTAAAGTCACAGGATCAAACCAGATAAATTCTGTTTATACAGAACTTCAGAATGGTCTTAATCTATATGCCACATTACAAAATACAACATATGTAATTAAAACTACAGCCGGCCAGCAGACACTTTACATAAATTATTACAATGCATCAAATGCCGTTTATAACATGATGGTTGATGCCTCCGTTGGAAATAATAGCATTAATGTTTCACTTTCATCATCGGCAGCTATTGTTGGTGATGTTATCAATATAGCAGGTTCTCATCTCAAAAATATAGAAGTATCAATCTACCAGAATGGAGCACTCTTGGGTTCTGATGTATTTTCTAATGGATACTTCTTTGTAACATTGCCAAATGGGCAATATAATTTCGTTATTTCATCTAATGGATATTATCCTCAATCATTTTCCTCCACGGTTAACTCTGGTACTACAACATTCAAGCAGGTAACTCTTACACCTTCGTATTCAAATCAGGTAACTTCCATAACCTTCAACAATAATTTCAATGGATTAACACTTCAATCAAATATCACCATAACAAATTCCACAGTATTGATGACTCTCCCTTATACGAATGCTGGATCGCTCTACAACCAGATGAAGCTTCTTGGTCTTTCCCAGGGTGGACTGTGGGAGATATTGAATTACTCAATACCAGCAACAACCGTGAACACAGTTTTATTCAATGGATATGCATATAATTATTCTTATTCCACATCAACTCTGGTTCAAACTTTCAATGGAACAAATCTACAATATGCATTCAGTTATACTGTTTCCTATCAGCAGCAGGCAATAAAGGCAGGCCAGAATAATCAAATGCAGCTTTATGTTAATGAAAACGGTGCATCAGGTGCCTATGTTTCACATGAATATTTCATCAATATACCATCAAACTATGAAAGGGCAAATTTAGTTAACAGTTCAATCGCCCAGGTATCTGGTTTCTCGAATGTTATAAAGGTGTCCAATAGCACATATAATGGATTCCTTTCCCTTAAAATAGATCAGAAAGTTAAACCCACAGTTAATCCTACAGAGCTGAATCTTAACTGGAATGGATACTTTGAATCAACAGTACTGAATAATAGCGTGAAAAATTATACAGTCATAGTCCCTGCGAACAAGGCAGTTCTTTATAATGCCAGCAATGCTGTATTCGATAATGTCCTTGGAATAGATAACTATCAGCAAATGACTTTCTTCTGGAACTTTGGAAATGGAATAACGTCCAATAGTTATACTGCAAACGTTACTTTGGTGCCTGGAACATATCAGGTTACACTTACCGTAACAGATGTTGGAGGAAATACTAATCAAACAACATTTACAGTTATAAGCGATGTACAGGCTCCACAGCTGAATCTTGCGATATTACAGAACGGAAAGAATGTTTTGACTGTCAACACCACAACATCAAATACCTATACATTATGGGTAAACCAATCTGTGCCCGTCTATTTCAATGCATTGAACTCCAAAGACCTTCTATCAAATGGAATGAATACAAAATTGCCTCTTGTTCTCAACTGGAATATTTCAGGTTCTGCAAAAACAGGCTACAATGTTTCATATGCATTCATAAAACCTACATTTAATGGAAAATTCGTATACACAAATGTAACTGTTAAAAATGCAGTAGGAAATTCAATATCAGTGGTCCTTCAAGTGCACGTTAATGATACAACACCACCAGTTGCCTCATTCCAGGTTATGAACACCTCTGGAAAAGTCGTAACTAGCGCAAAAGAATACCAGAATCTGATATTAAATGCATCTAAATCATTCGCACCAAATGGTGGTTATTTAGTATCATATAACTGGTCCATCTATTATTCAAATGGAACTAAAGCCAAGGTCAACGTTGCTTACAATATTGTCCAGTCATCATCCAACAATTCAACACTTGAAGTATCATTCATACAGTACGGGACATTCAAGATTAATCTCCAGGTTACTGACCAATCTGGTAATAAAGGAAACGATACTGTCAGCATATTCGTAAGTGCAGTAGCTCCGGAGATTGAAATCTTAAACGTGACATATCCGAGTTCATACACTGAGGGTTCCGCTGCAGTACTTAAGCTGGAGCTGAAGAATGTAGGTCTGCAGAATGCAACAGAATATTATGTTAATGTGACTTTGAATGGCAAGGTAATAAAGAATGTATCGTTTACAAATCTTGCAGCAGGACAGACAATAAATGAAACAATAACAATAATTCCTCCAAATTCGGGTCAGTATACAATGGTTGTATCAGTATTCGCAAAGAATCAGCCATCATTCTTTAACACAAATATAAAAGTCACTAAGGCAATATCTGTAGCACAGGCTCCGTGGAAGCTGCCAGCACTTATCGGAGGCATAATAGTTGCAATAGGAGTCTTATCATTCCTTTATTATGACTTTGCGATAAGAAGAAAGGCACCCAAGGAAAAGAAGGAACAGAAAAAACAGTTAAAATAAATTAATTTTTTTTATTTTAAATTTTATCTGAAGTTTTAATTCCAAGCAAATCTAAAGTTTCTCTCATTGTTGAAATGAAAGCTTTTATGATGGATACCCTCTTTCCTATGTTGATCTTATCATCCAATACTGGGCAATCCCTGTAAAACTGATTAAATGATGATGCCAGCTCGAAAGAATATTTAGCCACACGATCAGGTCTCTTATGCTCTGCAGCATCCCTTATGACCTCTGGAAATCTTCCTATTTCTCTAAGCAATTCAGCCTCCCTTTGATCTATATTTTTATTTAGAGGGGCTTCTATCTCTCCAGCCTTATTTAATATGGAAACAGCCCTTGCATAAGAGTACATAACGAATGGAGCTGCTTCTCCCTCGAAATTAAGAGCTTCTTCCCAGTCGAAGGTTATGGGTTTTTCGGGAGAATATTTTATAATATTGAATCTCACCGAGGCGGTACCTATTTTAAAGGAAATATCATTTATCTCTTCATCTGAAATGTCCTGTCTTCTCTTGATTATTTCTGCCTTTGCCCTTTCTACCGATTCCTGTATCATATCGCGGACATATATCACATTACCTCTCCTGGTACTCATTTTCCCTTCCTTTGTAACAACGTAAGAATAGAAAATGGGTTCTATATTTTTTATTGAAATGAGATTGAGGACATACATCAGATTCCTGAAATGTTCTTTATGGTCCTCCCCCAGTACATCTACTGAAATATCGTAGTTCTTGGATTTTTGGATATGATAAGCCACATCCCTTGTAAAGTAAAGTGAGGTGGAATTGGAACGTATCAAAAATATCTTGCCATCACCAACGGGAATATATTTTGCCCCGCCTTCATCCATCATATAAGGTGACAGCATCTGAACTACGTTTTTTACGTCTCCATTAATTATGAAATCACTTTCCCAGGCGAATGAATCAAATGAAATGTTCAAATTCTTCAGATCAATCAACACATCATTCAGGAATCTTTCAAGTTTCTTTCTCGACTTAAGTATGAATTCTCTGTCTCCGGATTCGGCCATTTTCATATTTCGTTCTATTTCATTCTTATGAGAATCTATCTCCTCATAGTATCTCCTGTAGGATTCTGTATAGTTTTCTTCTCCATACAATTCTGTTCCAAGGAGAAGAGCCTCCACCTGCGTTCCAATATCATTGACATAATATTCGGATCTTACATCATACCCGAATTTCTTAAATATCCTGTACACAGTGTCCCCAATTATTGAATTTCTTACCCTCCCGACATGGAGCGGGCCCGTTGGATTAGCACTTGTGTGCTCTATGAGCACCTTCATATTCTTTCTGCTGAAATTGAATAGAGTACCATCGAGTGCCGATTCAAGTATCATAAATGAAAGTTTATTATCATTATATTTTACGTTGATGAATTTATTGACCTTTTTGAATGACATCTCATTGTCAGATAGTGCCTCTATCTCCTGTTTATCTATTTCAACATCAGCCTTCTGAAGATCTATGGTAAGATCCCCGAAATTTTTTGGGGCTTTGTAAATACGGATCTTATCCTCAATACCATATTTCTTTAGGATCGGCAGCATTTTTTCCTTTACCTTGTTCTCCATTAATTCGAGCGGATGCATTGGATCTAAATAATAAATTGATATTAATAGTCAATCAAAGATTTCTGATCAGATGGAGCATTTATTTTTAATCCTAAGAGTTCGGAAAATTCCATTGCATTTATCGCTGCCTTCGACTGTGCATGATTGTTGAAATAAATGTAAATTTCATTTTTAAGATTCTTTATTTTTTCCATAATATGTTTCAATTCATCTCTTGAGTATAGATAATCATACTTGTTCATTCTTCCGTCCAAGACAGCTTTCCCATACCACAGATCAGAATTTCTACCGTGCAGCCTTATATAATAAAATTTTGAATAATCGAGAATAAAGAATGGAAGACCTGGCGAGTCCACAGTAACAAGAGATATTTCTTTATTCTTTATCAAATCTGATAATAATTCAATATTTTCATCCCTTAGGAATTTCCGATTTCTCAACTCCAATGCAATTCTATATTCCCCAGGATTCAAAGATTCTATCAATTCAGAAAGTTTGCCATTCCAGTCATTAACCCTGTCAGGTTCAAAATAGGGTGAAAATTGTAGCAGACCTGCTCCAAGTAATTTATTATCACTGAATCTTGAAAGGACATCATTTTCAAATTCAACCGCAATATCAATTGCCTTACTATCTATCCCTTCGCTCCCATGAGTGACCTGTTTCGGAAATTTGAAGGAAAAAAGAAAATTATGAATACGTGAGAATTGATCTATCCATCTATCAATCATCTCCTTCTTTGGATAATTATAGAATGTGGAGTTAATTTCAACCGTATTGAAATGTTTTGAATAATAGTGCAGGTATTCACTGGCCTTCATGGTTTTTGGATAGAATCTTCCTACCCAGTCAGGATAGTAGAATCCCGAGCATCCTACATGTATCATTGAAATAATTAGGTAAATTATCCCTAAATATTTTCCTGACTATTTCAGTTAAATTTTTATTCTAAATATGAGTTATAACAACAATGAATATCATTAAAGTGGAAGATATGGATCAGGAATTATCGTTTAAAATAAAAACTGAATCATACCTATATATTACTGCAATGAAAATGCTGGAATTTAACAGGGGGGACAGAACGAAGCTTATCAATTATATGAACGAAAGAATAGAAAAGATAGAAAAAATATCGAATGTTTCAAAACCACTCATGGTAATGGAAAATGGTCAAAAGATACTCGAGGTGAAATAATGAACAATATTGTGGCACGGGATGTAATGTCCAGAAACCCAATCACTGAAGATTCTGGAGAATCTGTAATCAGGGCAGCCCAGATCATGCGTGACAAGGGAATCAGTTCAATACTTGTGCTCAAGAACAATGTTGTGGAAGGTATAGTTACAGAGAGGGATCTCGTAACTAAAATCGTGAGCAAGGGTCTTGATCCTGCCAAAATAACCCTGGGAGAAATAATGAGTTCTCCTTTAATAAGCATTAATGAAGATACGCCACTGGAGCTTGTTGCGGAATTAATGTGGAAAAATAAGATAAGGCGTTTACCTGTAAAGAGGGAAAATGTTATTGTGGGAATATTGACAGAGAACGACATAGTGAGGATATCACCAGGTCTAATAGAAATCACAAGAGAGATCTCAGGGGACAAAAACTATCAGCTCATAGCTGGGCTTCATGGCATATGCGACAGATGCCACGAATATTCTAACAATCTAGTTTACAGGGCTGGAAAATATTACTGCGAACTATGTTATTCAGATATAATATCATCCCTGAATGAATGAAACTCTCAATTTTCCAGATCCTTAGTAATGGGCAGTGAATAGTGGATACATAAGAATATTCTACAATAAAATCATACCCGAAAGATGGATAACAAGATTGGGAAGGAATTAGATACTGCTCATGGGTCTCTGGAATTGCCAATATTTTTGCCTGTGGCGACAAGGGGTTTCGTCAAGGCGGTTCCAATGTACAAAATTAACGAAATGAAAATAAAAGCGATGATATCTAATTCAATGCACCTTGCATTAACCCCGGGACTAGATAAACTTGAAGAAAGGGGCGGGATAAACGGATTTACTGGTTTTGAGGGGAGCTATTTTACAGATTCTGGCGGATTTCAAATATTGAGAGAAGAATTGGTTAAAATTGATGACAATGGGATTCTGTTTCAGGATAAAAAGAGCGGAAATTCCATGAAGGTTACACCTGAAATAAGCTCTGATATCCAGAAGAGGATAAGAAGTGATGTGGCAATGATGCTTGACGATTGTCCACCTTATGGAGCTGAAGATGCAAGATATAAAATATCTGTTAAAAGGACCTATGAATGGGGCAAGGTGTTCTCATCCATTAAGGTACCGGGGCAAAAAAGATTTGGGATAATTCAGGGGGGATTTAATTATGAGATGAGAAAGGAAAGTGCATCACTCATGCTTTCTCTGGAATTTGACGGTTTTGCAATAGGGGGTTTAAAAATTGGAGAACCAAAGGAGCTGACAGACAGGATACTGGAAAAGACAGTAAGTCTTATTCCATCTCAGTACCCAAAATATCTCATGGGAGTTGGAGACCCTGTATCCATATACCAGTATTCAGGCATGGGCGTTGATGTATTTGATTCAACGTATCCCACAAGAAATGCAAGGCACGGATATGCACTAACAGAAAATGGTCCAGTTAATTTGAAGAATTCAAAATTTTCAATGGATTTCTCCCCGATAGAAAATGGTTGTGAATGCGAGACCTGCAGATTTTATTCCAAATCTGCGCTAAGAGAATTATTGAAAAATGAAGATCCCTCATTCCAGTACCTTGTGACTATCCACAATCTTGATTTTATGAACAGATTTATGAATTATGTCAGGCACAATAGGGAAAGGGCAAAACAGATCGCCCTGATTTTCAGTAAAAATCATAATGATGTAATTAATAACGTTCAATAGGGTAGGTGGCAGAGCGGCTATGCGCGGGACTGCAGATCCCGTTTTATTGGGGTTCGAATCCCCACCTACCCTCTTCCAAATTTAAGAACAGTTGAGTAAAGAAACCTTTCATCCACACATCTATCGAAACATATGAAATATAGGCACCCTACACAAGAGCCAAAAAATATTGTAATTAGATAATGAAAATCAACACTTAAAAGTGCAGGAAGATCACATATCTATATTACATATCAAATGAATCTAATTATGGCAGCTGTAATAAACAGAACTGCCCCAACAAGGTAATCAAGGTAACTGGGTTTGAGATTTCTTAAGGTTCCAGCAATCCCAAATGATGAGGCGAATACAATCAGTGTGAGGGAAAATGAACTCACAATAATGAAAACTATCAAAAGAGTAATGACTTGAATAATACCAAGAGGCACAGAAGAAATCATTATGGGCACCAACGCGAAATCTGGGAAAACACTGATGACAAGTACTGAATGCATTGTAAAAGATTCGAATTTTGATTCTTCTTTAGATTCATGCAGACCATTTAAAATGAAGTACACTCCTACTAAAACAAGCATTATCTCCCCTGCATCATAAAGATAAGAGAGAAAAGACCGTATCAATAGTAAACCAATGGCAAGAGCGAGGAGAGCTACAAGCACAGAGGTAAATGCGTGAAGTGCTCCTATAATAATACTGAATGAGAATTTCTTAAAATGAGAAAATTTTCTGACAGATGACACCAATGAAATCGGTACCCAGTGATCTGGAGCTATCATATGGAATGTCGCGAGCAGAATGAGAGATAGGAGAAGGATTAGGAATAGGGTCATTTTAGGTGGAGGGCAAGAGTATATTAAAATCTTATGAATCTATAAGCGAGAAAGCTCCTACCCTCTTGGAGGAGAGGATATCAGAGTACAGTGGAGCTTACCATTAAATACAATTATAGTAATGATACACTATGGAATGACGAAAATGATTAATACAGATTCTCTCTAGAACAATCATTGATAAAGGATGATTTCTGGGAATTTTTCAGGGAAAGAGATATAAAAAGGCAAAGAATAGAATCCCTAATGAGGAAAAGCCAGGATATTGTTGATTATTGCAAGAGAATGATGGGGGGAGGTGACTACTGGCAAATATCGGAGGATGAAATCAGGGTTATATATACCCTTGTCAAATCTGTAGATCCATCTATAGTTGTAGAGACTGGTGTTGGTCCTGGTGTTTCAACGACCGCAATACTATCAGCCATCAGTAAGAATGCTTTACTTATCAGCATAGATCCCGATATACCATATGGAAAAGGTGACAGGGAAATTGGATTTGTAATACCCGCTGAACTGAAATCAAATTTCAAATTTGTAAGGGGTACATCTGCAGAGAGAATGAGAGAAGTTTTAGAGAATATAAGGGAATTGGACATATTTTTTCATGATTCTGACCACACGTATAATAACATCATGTTCGAACTCAACTCAATATGGCCAAAACTTTCCAGGGACTATATAATACTTGTGGACAATTATGACTGGACTCCAGCACCGATGGATTTCGCGAGGGAGAAGAATTTAACTTTATACAATCCAGCTGATGATCTAGCAATCATTTCCAAGCCTTGCATAAGAAAAGGGAAACAATGAAAATTTTAAATTTGCCATATTCCAATCTGAAGGAAATTGCACCTCGTTAAAAGAGATGACATTTAGATATGTGGTAAGATTGAATCAATATCCACTCCTAAACCTTTCAGCCAGTAAAGGGTGAGTATTTCCTTCTCTTTCAAGAAATTCAATTTCCTGGATTGATACTCCTTCATCTCCAATCCAAGTTCAGTCCTGAAAAGAATTAGATTTTCTGCTCTACCTTTGAATCTAAATTTCCTCTTTCCTTGGAGAAGTTCCGACCACTCCTCATCATCAATCTTTCCCTCGCTCCTTTTAATGATATTTTCTACAGATATCCTGACAAAATTCCACGAAAAAGACCTTCCGACAAATGTAAAGGCGGAATAAGATGGAAAAATATTGAATGATACATTATCCAGAATCACCTTCTTCTCCGGTTCCCTTGAAAACAGGGAATAATCTGAAGAAATGAAATCATTTATTGCCTTTTCAACCTGTATTCTATTCAATGGTTCCGGATGAATATAAAGATAGTGTTTTATTACTTTACCTCTTAACTTTACATATTCATCACTCATAACATACCCCTTGACGAATATTCCTTCTATAGAATCAACAATCCTGCATACCTTTAGGCAGTCATCAGTTTTCAACTCTATTATGTTGGAACATGACCTGACATGAGAATCTGTTCTGGATGAAACAACTACTTTATCTATACCGATGGGCCTCAAAGCATTCAGTATTTCACCCTGTACAGTCCTGGCGTCAGGTTGTTTCTGAAAACCGTGGAATGAATCATCATAAGCTATATTCAGCAGGCAAAATTTCATTCCTGTACCTCCTGCTTAACTTATCGGGATATTTAGTATGTGGGAAATACTTGCTCCCCACTATTCTTCTGTAGGCATATTCAAAATCAATTCTATTTCCTTTTGATATTATATACCTGTCATAAATCCTTCCAACTTCTTCATCATCTATGTAAACCTTATCTGACTTAATAACACCTGTAAGTAATTTCTTGGCTATGCCTATCGTGGAAACCCCTTTTACAATTCCAACAACTGTTGCAACTCCCTTCCTGTCCCTGTGAAGTATGCCATTTCCATCTATCATATTGATGCATCCTCTTTCAGTCAGTGCATCATATATCTCCCCTTCTCTTAAATACAGATAGTTTGGAATGTATGGAGATTTGACCTCTCTCACCGCAACCTGGAATTCAATTTTTTCCTTGAATGTAACTCCAACTCCTATACCAATATCACCAATATATGAAATATCTAACGCCCTGAGACAATCTGGTCTGTCATCACTTTCATCCATCCTCAATCCATTGCTCCATTCTCTGTACCTCTGGAGTGGAAAATCTGTTTTGAAATCTTTGAATCTCATACTGTCAAAATTATCTATTTTTCCATTTACGATAACTATTCCTTCCTTTTTCAATCTCCTCATCTTTTCCTCTATTCCAAGAGAATGCGTGAACCCTCCTAGACTTCCGTCCGAGTTCACCACTCTGTGGCACGGATATTTAGCAGGATTCTTGTTGTTTGACAGCATCTGGCCTACAGCTCTGGAAGCAATTATATCACCGAGGGCGACTGCAATATCCCCGTATGTTGTCACGTATCCCTCAGGAATCTGCTCCATTAGTTTGTAAAACTCATCATAAATATTAAGTTCAAACTTCACTCAGTTTCACTTCCAGCTCCATCAGATCATTGGCGATTTCCGTATTTTCGAAAACCTGTTTCGCCTCTGAAAGAATTGGATTTATATCGTTATATCTCGGGCTGAAATGCATCAGAATGAGCTTCTTTGAATTTGAAAGCAAAGCCTGTTCAGCTGCATCCCTGCCAGTAGAATGGCCGTAAGCTCTCACCTTATCTGCCAGGCTCATTTCCCCGGTAGCCTCATGTATCAAAACGGTGGAATCCTTAAAAAGTTCTATGAGATGAGCGTCCTTTCTAGTATCGCCAGAATAAGATATTTTTCTTCCCCTCCTTATCTCTGATGACAAATCCTTTATGCTTATTGTTCTTCCTTCTATGTTGATTTCACCGAGTCTTCTTATTTTTTCGAGCATTTTTCTGGGTACGTTCTTTTCCTTTATTTTCTCCTCATCAAACTTGAAGGAATCCTTTTCCTTGAGCGCGAAAGAAAGTGCTGGAACAGGATGACTTGCGCGGTATGACTGAACAGTATAATCACCAAAATCTATTGTGGTTCCGTCGTGCATCTCCTTTATGGATATATCAAAACTCAATGAATAATAACCTAAAGATAGCAAATCTGATATTATTGTTGATGCACCTGATGGCCCGTATATCTCCAAAGGTTCCTCTCTTCCATAAAGACTCATTGTCTGTACAAGCCCTGGGAGACCGAGAAAATGATCTCCGTGAAAATGTGATATGAAAATTCTCTTAATCTTCATTATGGACAGGGAACTTTTCATAATTCTTGTCTGTGTTCCTTCCCCGCAATCAAAGAGTATTGCTTCCTCTCCAACCCTTATCCCAATGGAGGCAGTGTTCCTGAACTGCGTGGGCCAGGATCCCCCAGTTCCGAAAAAATAGAGCCTGATAGAACTTATCATTCAATTCTCGCTCCACATATCATTCTCTATAATCTTAAGGTCTTCTATTTTACTTCTCGTCCTGGGCCTTGGTGGAAGGAAATAACAGTCACAGGAAGATGGGATGGATAGGAAAATATCGAATGCCCCAATTTTCTCCGACATTCTTTCTATTTCTATCTTGTCAAATCCTATCAAGGGCCTGAATACAGGGATCTTGATCTTTTCTTCAATAGTATTGAGATTATCAAGTGTCTGTGATGCAACCTGACCCAAATTTTCACCTGTAACTATTGCCTTGGCCCCAATTTCTTCTGCATATTTTTGGGCCTCTTCATACATTATTCTCTTGCAGAATATACATGTCCATTTCTCCTCTCCTCTCTCCCTCAGTTTCAGGACAGTCGGTCCAAGAAGCTTCCTGTGATCCATGATTTTAATTTCAATAGGATAAGGGCTGAATTTTTCCAGCAGTTCCTTATTTCTGAACACTTTCTCGAGTAGTCTGGAACTCTGGAAATAATGTATAAGGCTGATCTCCATCCCCCTCTTGAGCATCATGTATGCAGCCACCGGAGAATCTATACCCCCTGAAATTAGAACTACTCCTCTACCTTGAGTTCTTACCGGAATCCCTCCCGGTCCTTCCTGACTTTTCGTGTAAATGTATGTATAATCCCTGCCAATATCAACACCTATGTTTACATCATAATGATGCAGATCAACCTTGGCCTCCGGATTATTATTGAGAATGATTTCCCCCAGCTTGGAGGAATAATCCTGTGAATTGTAAGGGAATTCCTTATATCTCCTATTTACCGATACCCTGAATGTTCCCTTTATTCTGATGCTCGAAATTTTTTCTTCAATCTTCTCTGGGTTGGTATTGACCCTTTCTGCAACTGAAAAAGATGATATCCCGAATACCGTTGAAAGGATGGGACTTATATCAACTTCACTCTCTATTATAAGCCTGGTCTGCTCTATATCTATTTTAGCTTCAATCCCGAACTCATTGAGCTTTGCCATTATATTCCTGGCCAGAAGTTCTTCAAAAAAACTCCTGTTATCCCCTTTAGTACCTATTTCAGAGTACCTTACCAAAGTTAGCACGTATGGAAAAGGCATAACTATTTTAACTATTTTTCTTAGTTTATTGAACAATTTCAATCAAAGATAAATATATAGAAATCATGGGCCATAAGTATGGACGTATTTACGACATTCCTCCACATCTTTATTCCTCTTTTCGTGGTCGTAGATCCTTTCGCAGCCATGATTATGTTCATAGGATATGCAAGAAATGCCTCAAAGTACGAGAGAAGGAGAATAGTGAATGATGCATCATTAACCAGCTTCCTGATCCTGATTTTCTTTGCATTCCTGGGTTATTATATACTCCTCTACTTCGGCATATCAATAGCAGCTCTGGAAATTGCCGGAGGAATACTGATACTTCTTACAAGTGTTGAAATGGTGACTGAGGGGGATAAGCCTTCAGGTGGGAGGAAAAAGAGCGCACAGAATGAACAGGGAAGAGACATGGGCATAGTCCCTCTTGGAACTCCTCTGCTCGCTGGTCCCGGTGCAATCTCTCTGGTCATAATTCTCATGCATGATTACAATTGGATTTATGTTACTCTGAGCATAATACTTGTTTCTGTGGTAACATACATTTTATTTGCTTCCAGCTTTTACATATATGACATAATAAAGGAAAAGGGAGCAAGAGCACTCACAAGGGTGTTCGGTGTGCTCGTTGCAGGTTTCGCAATTCAGTACATCTTGACAGGGATAGTGATGTTTTTCCACATCTGAGCAATTGCAGGAAAAGCGGCAGGAATCAAAATCCTTTTTATAAGTACAAAGTATACTTAAAAGTGCAAATCATAAAAGAGGATATGCAGAATTTACCAAAGATTATAGATCATCTGAAAAGGGCTCCAGTTGTTATGCCAACAGAGACACTGTATGCCATTGTAGCTCCTGTGATGGACAAGAGCCTTTTCGATCAGGTTTATTCGCTTAAAAATATGAAGATGAATACGGCAAGTCCCATTGGATTTTATGGGCTCAGGGATATGGAACGCTTCTGTGCCATGGATCAGGGAGCCAAAAATATAGTAAAAAAGCTTATGCCTGGCCCTCTCACCCTCATTCTCAATGCGAAGGTTGATGGGCACTGGGTGGTCAACAAGAAAATTGCTGCAAGGATATCTTCGAATAACCTAATCAGGGAGGTTGCTAGGGAAATAGGGCCTGTAACACTCATAGGAGCAAATGTCAGGGGGTTTAAATTGTCCTCGGACCTCAAGGAGATAATTGCCCAGTTTGGAAACAAAATATCGCTGTATGTGGATGGAGGTATATTAAAAGGTTCACCCTCGACTATTTATGATTATACTACCAAGACATTGATAAGGGAAGGTTCAATACCCATTAGAGAAATTAGGGGTGCTGAAAATGGACTATGATGATTATGTTCAGGCTGGTAAAATAGCCTCTGTAGCCAGAAGTGAAGGCTATAAAATGATAGAGGAAAATGTCAAGTTGCTGGATGTTGCAGAATATGTGGAAGATTACATAAGAAAAAGCGGTGCGCAGATAGCATTTCCGGTGAATTTATCCATCAACAATGAGGCAGCTCATTTTACACCTCCTCCAGGCAGCGACCTAGTTTTCCATCAGGGTGATCTGGTGAAACTGGATCTAGGAGCAGAGATTAATGGATTCATTGCTGATACTGCTGTAACAAAGGAAGTATCAACAAATAACTGGACAAATCTAATAAAGGCATCAGAAGAGGCGCTGAATAATGCCATAAAGAAAGTGAAGGTAGGTGCCATGACATCCGAAATAGGGAGGGAAATTGAGGCCACAATTAAAAGATACGGTTACAACCCGGTGTACAATCTCACAGGTCACACACTGGAAAAATATCTTTTGCACGCGGGTACTTCTTTTCCCAACTATGATGATGGCTCGAGGGTCAAGCTTTATCCCGGGATGGCATTCGCAATAGAGCCATTTGCCACCACAGGAAGGGGGAGGGTTCGGGGTCTGGAATTCGGGAACATAATGCTGTCCTTGAAGAATGAATCGATGGAATACCTGAAAGATATACATAAATTTTCGAGGGGGCTCCCATTCTCCATGAGGGACCTTGCCAGACATTTCAGTAATTATGAAGAAATTGCCAGGGAATCTGAGAAGAAAAAATATCTCTATTTTTACCCTGTCCTCAAGGAAAATAAAGGAGAAATGGTTTCGCAGACTGAGCACACAATATACCTCAGAGAGGACGGTCCTGTGGTAACAACTCTATGATTTCCCTGTCAATTGATTTAAAGAGTTCATCAAGAGTGCAATTGGAATCTATGAATTTCAGATTCTTGATTCTACCCTGAAGCCTGAAATACATCTGCTGGACACCTTCCAGAAATTCCTTTTTCTCGAATCTTGAAAATGTCCCCCTCTTGCCTATCCTGTCGAGCGCAAGGTCAACATCTGAATAAAGCACGAATACGAAATCCGGGATTCTGGGCAGAAGTTTTCCTATCTGCATAAAGAAACTGAAATAATCATCATAAGAAGGAAATTTACTGGAAAGATAAACGCCCTGATAAGCATAGCTCGAATAGAGTGACCTATCCGATACGAAGTTCCTGTCAGGATCCAGGTCTTTCAGGAAATTTGATCTATCGGCCATGAACAGAAAGAAATCTGTGAGCGGGTCCCAGTTCTTATTCACAATGAAATTTCCAAGCTCATCATTTGAGGGTTCCTGTATTTTCACAAAACCAAATCTCTCTGAAATGTGATTTGCCACGTGTGTTTTTCCAGTCCCGTCAATACCCTCTATAGCTATATACAATTTAGAAGAATGAGTCAATGCTTCTCTGCACCCCCGATTTTTTGACATCCTTCAGCCTCGAAAGAGCTGATTTCACCCTTTCCACCGAGAAATTGTGTCTTGAAACTAGAATTTCAAGAACTCTATTCTCATCCATTTCCGGAATGGAAATATTGCCAGGATCAAAAACTTCCGGATTGAGGAATATCTCTTTTATTTCATCATAATACTCTATGCTTATATCAGGAATATTTGATAAAGAACCATATTTCCTTATAAGCTGCAGTGCCTTCTTAGGGCCTATTCCCTTTATTCCATCATTGAAGTCAGTGCCGATCAGTATTCCCATGTCTATAAGCTGTTCCCTGGTTATTGAGAGGGAACGGAGTGTCTCTGCCAGATCTATCATTTCAGGGCTAACATCCTGTGATCTCCCAGTTCTAGCATTTCTTCTCTTCCCGGTTACAGTTAGATTCCTGATCAGTCTTGGAGCTCCAAACAGGAGAGAGTCATAGTCCTGGGATACAACAGAATAGACCCTCCCTCTCTGGGATAAAAATGAAGCCTCAGCCTCCCCCTCTGATGGTGAATCTATGGTAGGGACACCAAGGGCGTTGAGTAATTCCTTAGATTCATCTACCATCTCCTTCGTCAGCCTTGAAGTTCTTGACGCGAAGCTCTTTGCACGTTCCACATCCCCCATGGCAAGTGATGTCCTGTACTCTTCCTCAGCCTTTTCTTTCAGTGCAATCCTCTCCTTTATTGTCTTGTCCTTCAGAGGATGCGGTTTACCATCAAAAACATAGACTAGAATGATTCCGCTTTCAAGAAGATTGACACTCCTGTAAAACAGACCGGATAAATGGGAGGTTATATTCCCGTAATTATCCTTAAGTGGGCTTCCATCATATTCTCTTATGTTGCTCAGGAATTGATAAATAACGTTGAATGCATCTACCCCAACCATCCTTCCATTGAGTGTTTTGAGATCAATCTCCCTTGGTTGAAGCAGTGAGGATATATCTACTCCCATAATTATTAAATAATTATTTTACAGTATTAAATTTATTCAATGCCTTTTTCAGTGATTGAGAATGAACATCTCTTCTGTTCCGGGAGGCTCCTGTGTTTCATCACAACTATGTCCCTTCTCCCAGAACCAGTCTTTTCAATTTTGAGTATCGCCTTGGCCATGTGAGCTAATCCGGAACCGCCAACTGGAAGTACGTTGCTAGAATCCTTTTCTGTATACACCTGATTAACAATTATAACAGGAATATTGAGATTCATTGCCAGATTGTTTAGCATCTCAACCTGGTATGTCAGTGTATTCCCATACCTCTTTCTCAATTCAGCCCTCTTATCCCTTTCTGCCCTGTAATGTGCCGTAATTGTGTCAAAAATGATCATCCTTATATCAGGAATCGCCTGAGATAGATTTGCTATTTTTGTTACTGTTTCAAGCTGTTCATCATAGCTACGTACTCTGAAGAATTTTATATTTGACAGTATGCTCTGATCGACTGTTATCTGTGCTATTCTATCACTGGAAACACCTTCAGAATCTATGTAGATGACAGTTCCAGTTTTAGCCGAATTTATTGCCACGAAAAGACAGAAATTGGTCTTACCCGAACCAGCTTCTCCATAAATCTCAGTGATTATTCCAGTCTCCAGACCTCCACCCAGACAAATATCCAGTCTTGATATTCCAGTTGAAACCCTTTCATTCATAGTAAATCATTCAGAGCTCTGGTGAGGTCCCTGAGATCGTTGTTCCTTATTATCAGGTCAACTCCTTCAATATCTTCATCAGAATTAAATAGAATTGAATAATCGGAATTTGAGAACATGTCCCTGTCCCAGGAAGAGTCGCCAACAGAAATTTTTTTACCATCATAGCTCCTCAGAATTTTTCCTTTCTGTGAGGGTTCAACGTATGCCTTTCCCCCAACAAGGTATCCATCTTTGAAGATCAGTTTGTTGGAATGCACATCATCAATTGGATAAAAATCCTTTATCCTGTTGACAATGACATCCACACCCCCTGAAATAGCAATCTTCTTCCCACTGAATTTCCTCAGGAATTCTGATAGCACCTCATGATTGGGGTTAGGAATTACATCTTTGCTTATCTTCAGGAAGTCATTATAATGAATCCTTCCTTTTTTCTGTAACCAGAGACTGACATCACGCTCGACAAATTCATCATAGCTTATTCTATTTTCAATGTACAATCTGAGCGAATCTCCGTTATTAACTCCAAAATAGTTGTGTATTGTGGACCAGCTACTCTTTGAGCTTAAAAGCACACCATCAACATCAAACGCCAGAACTGTTTCTTTCATTATATCTCGCATGATTACGAAGTTAATTAATTTTTAAGTGGAGACAGCGATCCGCATTTCCCGTGCCCTCGCGGAACACAGTACACGTGCGGAACGTGGACGGGCTTAACCTTCGGGTTCGAAATGAGACCGGGTGTTTCCCCGTCGCTATGGCCGTCAACCAATACGTAATAGTGAAGAGGTATTTAATCATTTTTTCCTTCAAGTTTTCTCGAATGGATTGAAAACAGCACAGACCCAACCATGATACTGAGTACCACTATGAAGAAAATGGTATTGGAAAACTCGTTGAAAAGATTGGGATCAAGGGATAAAAGAACTCCCAATAATACAACAACAGTTGAGCCCCTCAGGGAAAAAGAAGAGAGTATGTTTCTGTAATTTCCAATCCACTTTGTTGCCAGATCAATGGAATAAATCTCAGCATATCTGAGGCCAGCCAGAGTGAGTGTTATGATGGCTGCAAAGATAAGGGATTTAATATCGAAAATATTAACGAACGTTCCTATATAAACATAGAAGAATGATAACACAAAGAATGAAATCTCATCATTGAACATTGTAAGCTTATCCGTATCAACTTTCCCGGCTATCTTAATCAATTTGCTTATCTGTCCTGAAGTGGATATTATTAGTGCGAATGTGAATATGGAAAGGATGGGAGAGGCATTCAGGTAATCAGATAGACCCCAGAGCAGGAAGAGAATGGCAACAGTCACCATATAATAATGAGGCGTTATTGCCTGTTTCAGTGTTATCAGCCAGAGCAATCCAACAACCCCTCCTAATACTATTCCCTCAGAGATGCTGGCGAAAAGGTAACTTGTTATTCCTATGACGGAGGAATTATTATTTATGATATCAATTATGAGGAGGACCGCAATAATATTAAGCACACTGTTGAAAATGGTCTCTATTTTAACCATATTCCTTATCTTCTCATCCAGCCTTACTCTCTCTATTAAAGGAGTTATAAAGGTTACAGAAGTCTCGCTCAATATTGCGGAAATAAGAAGGCTCTCCAGAAGAGAGATGTGGAATATATAATACAAAATGGGTGTTAGCGTGGCAATAATAAATAAGACATCTACTACAGCCACCGTGATTCCCCTGGATATAGCTCCCTCGGAATTCATGAAATTTATTTTCAGAAGACCTCCGAATACTATGAGGATCAGAGCTATGGTTCCAAAGAGACCTACAAATTCCCTCAGAACAAGAAGATATTTCAGTGGAATGATTCCTGAATAATGAATGAGAATACCTATCAATAACAAAAGAAGCATATCGGGGATTCTTTTCTTCCTGAATGCAATTTCCCCTATGAAGCCTAGGAAGATTATCCCCGACAACAGGATCAGTATTTCATTTTCAGAAATCAATAATCATATAGAAATTAATAATATAAAAAAATTCACTTCTGTATTAAATAAAATTATTCTCGAGTTCTCCTATATTTTCTATCTCTATCCTGACATCATCACCGCTGGATAGCCATTTCCTCCTATCTTCAGGCATGCCACTTATAACTCCGTCAGGAGTTCCTGTTGAAATTATGTCTCCTGGTTCAAGGGGAATGTAATTTGAGATGTAGCTGATCAGCTTCCTTATGGGAAATATCATGTTCCCGGTATTGGAGTCCTGTCTGAGTTCTCCATTGACATAAGTCCTTATATCAAGATCCTGTGGGTCTGGAATCTCGTCTGCAGTAACAAGCAAAGGCCCGTTTGGATAAAACTGATCAAGAGTTTTTCCGAGAAGATACTGGGAAGTCCTGTACTGCAGTTCCCTCGATGAGATATCATTGCCTATGAAATAGCCAAACACATATTTCAGAGCATCCTCCTCCCTAACTCTAAAACCATGAGTTCCAATCATCACGCCGAGTTCGCCCTCATAATCTATTTTCAGGTTATTGTCAATTATCCTTATTTTCTCCAGATGAGAGGCGAGAGTGTTATTGAACTTGCTAAAAATTACAGGATATTTTGGAATCTCCTTCTTTGTCTCCTGAATATGGGCCTGATAATTCAGACCAATGCATATAATTTTTCCAGGCCTACCAACAGCAGGTAAATATGCTGTATCTTTCAAATCATATTTACTGAATTCACCTTTCTTCAGCTTTGCTTTTATTGAGTCTATATAATAGAAAACATTCTCTATATCAACTTGTTTCCCTATCAATTCTGGGACGGAAATAATCTCCCTATTCTCCATTATGTATAATATTTCCTGACCCTCTTTCCTAAGTCTTAAAAATCTCATATCAGTAAAATAATCTGGACATTATTAGTTTTTCATGATCAGAAAGTGGTTGGAAAAGTTCATAAATTATATTAACATTAGATTCCTAAATGGAAATAAGGAATAAAAGATGATTTTGCATTGTACTAGGATATTCAAAACCTGTTAAGAAGAAAAAGATTAAAGAGAGAAAGATAATAAAGTTTTATAAAAAGCAAAGGTGAAAGTTAAATGGATGAGATAGATTTACCAAAATTTCATGAATTTCTAGCTCCAATCTTAAGATATTCTAGTGATGGTAAAGAACACGAACTATTAGAAACCATAGAAGAAATGTCAGAGCAATTTAAACTGAGCGACGAACAAAAAAATTTATTAATGGCAAATGGTAAAAGGACATTTATTTATGATAGAGTTGCGTGGGCTATAACATATCTGGTACAAGCAGGTCTATTGGTAAGAACGGGAAGATCAAAGTTCAAAATTACAGGTGCTGGAATAGAGGAGTTAAGAGTTCTTCCTGAAAAAATTCCTTATAAGTACCTTGAGAAATTCCCTTCATATATTAAATTTAAAGAATCGAAACATGTTAAGAAAGAAGGTAAAATTGATGAAGTAAATAAATTAGTGGAAACAGAATTAACCCCTGACGAAAAGATAGATAGGATATTCAAAAACCATAATTATATATTAGCCCAAGATTTATTAAATACAATTGCAGGTATAAAACCTTCAGATTTTGAACGTGTTATAATCGATTTGATATTGTCATTAGGATATGGAAAGAATTTCGAAGAGATGGCAAAGGTTCTTGGTCAACCAAATGATCAGGGGGTGGATGGTGAAATTTCTCAGGATAAACTAGGATTTGATAAGATATATCTCCAAGCAAAGCGTTGGAGTATAAATCAGACAGTTGGAGGAAGGGAGATAAGGGATTTTATAGGTGCATTAACTATTAAGCATGCGAAGAAAGGTATATTTATAACTACAGCCAAATTTTCAAAAGA
>ERZ1669247.73-NODE-73-length-50201-cov-8.248554_pt1 | contig 50201 bp, 55 predicted proteins | sample MGYA00579297_ERZ1669247 | MGnify/ENA primary metagenome ERZ1669247 (study PRJEB41166, sample SAMN08046056) | hot springs metagenome | biome: hot spring; feature: acid hot spring; material: thermophilic sediment; isolation source: thermophilic sediment from acid hot...
AATACGTAATACCTCGCATAAGGTCAGCACTCAGACCAAGTGAAGTCAGCGATAACGGGGCTCTGCCTGTTAAACGCAGGTGAGACGCCCGGGGATGATCTTGCAATAACATGATGGAATACAAAGCATTCTTCATGTGAAAGCGTGCCGATGAACCGGGAAGCCCCCTGACCGCAGGGCCATGGTAGCTCACAAGGCCATACAAGAATCTATATAAACCGCGATTACAGTATTGGCTTTTATAATGATCGACCATGCATTTTTGAGCAATGGTTATGGTTCTGCGCTTATTTCAAAGGATCTAAACGTTGATTGGTTTGCTGTACCGCGATTCGACTCTTCACCTCTTTTTTGCAATCTACTTGATGAAAGCAAAAACTGCACGTCAAGCATAAAATTTAACACCGAAGTAGCTTTTGAAAGAAGCTACATAAACGATTCTATTTTGCTAAGAACCAATGTAATAAAAAACAAAGAAAAAATAGCTTCTATAATCGACTTTATGCCTCTGGCTGAAAGCGCTCTAATGAGGATTATAAGTTCAAACGATTCATTTGAAGTTTACGTTAAACCATCTTTTAACTATTGTATGATTGTGCCAGCTGTTTACAAAAAAGTTCAAGGAGCTATTTTCAAAGATCCTAACGGAAAACAGGCATTAGAATTTAAGTATGTTTGGAATTCTAAAGTTGAAGAAAAAACAAGCTATTCATGGAAGTTTTACCCAGGAAAAGGTTATCTGTTATTCCTTTACTCAGCTGATGTGGGTTATGGGCTTTTTAGCAAGAAAAGTAAAGTTTATTCGATTCCATCAGAGGCAATGCCGGCTGCTGTAAGCTACTGGGAGTCTTTACTTGGAAATACAAACATCAATCCCCCAGCTTGGGCAGCCCATGTTTTTTATTCATCAATTTTAGTTATTTTGGGGTTAATGTACAAACCCTCAGGAGCGCTAATATCTTCTCCCACGACTTCTCTTCCTGAAATAATAGGAAGTGTCCGCAATTGGGATTACAGATATGCTTGGGTAAGGGATTCGAGCTTGGCCGCCGAAACATTAATCAAGATAGGATATGTAATAAAGGGAAGGGAGATACTTAACTTTCTGATAAACGTCTTAGATCCATCTATGAAGCCTTTTAATCATACGCTTTTTACTGTAGATGGTGGGCCGCCGCCATCTGAATACAAAGCAGATTGGCTCAACGGTTATAGTAATTCAAGACCAGTAAGAATAGGAAACGCGGCCCATCTTCAGATACAGCTAGATATCGAAGGCGAATTTATGAACGCTTTATCAACTTATTATAACTTTACTAAAGATAAAATCTATTTAAAAAACGTTTGGTGGGCAGTAAAGTCCATATCAAAATACATAATAAAAAACTATAATAAACGAGATTCAGGTATATGGGAGGAAAGAGACATTCCAAAGCACTACACGCACAGTAAAGTTAATATGTGGAACGCTTTGGTTAAAGCGGCAGAGCTTGCAAAAGAACTTAACAAAAGCACTGAGGCTGATGAGTGGAAGCTTAAAGCAGATCAAATAAAAGAGTATATATTACAAAATGCTTGGAATGAAGACGTTGGCTCATTTGTAAGATTTTTTGGATCTAAAGATATAGATGCCAGCCTTCTGGTCATGCCGATTTACGGTTTAATCGGAATTGATGATGACAGGTTTCTACAAACGCTCAAAAAGATCGAAAAAGAGCTGGTTAAAGACCATTTAGTTTTTAGATACAAAAAGGACTTTCTTGGAAGCGTTGCATATCCTTTTGGATTGGCTAGCTATTGGATCGCTAAAATCAAGCTCATGCAAGGCGAATATAAAGAGGCAGAGAAATATATTAGAAAACTAGTTTCCTGCGCTAACGATCTAGGTCTCTTGGGTGAGCATATAGATCCAGTAAAATGTGAACCGAGAGGTAATTATCCGCATGTCTTTTCGCATATAGCTGTTTTGATGGGGGTTTACGAGCTTGCATCAGAAAAAAGATAAATCAAAACATTTATTAAAAATTGAATACCTTGTTTGGTTATGAAGTTTTTAGGAATTTCTGGTACTTTAAAGCTTGATTCTCTGAACAGCATGCTTCTCTATAATGCTTTTGAACTTCTTAATAGGGAACATCAATGGGAAGTAGTTTCTGTAGCTAACATTCCAATCTTTGAACAAACAGATGAAGAAACAGATTCAGTGCAAAAATTGAGAACAAAAGTTAACGAATCGGACGTAGTCGTTATATCCACACCGGAACACAACCACAGTTATTCTGCTTCTTTAAAAAACGCTATAGATTGGTTATCTGTGCCGTTGGATAAAAATCCTTTCCGTTGGAAGGTTGTAGCTACGATGTCAGCTACCACAGGATCATTAGGCGGACCTAGAGCTCAAGAACACCTTTGGGTGGTCCTTAAATCGTTGGGGGCAATTTTAGTACCAGGTCCTGAAGTATTTTTAGTTAATGCAGATAAAAAGTTTATTAAAGGAAAGTTAACCGATGAAATTGCAAAAAAATTCATTGCAGAACTTTTGAATAATTCTATAATACTTGCCAATGCAATCAAATGTGGCTTAAATCAAAAATCTTAAACTGCTTTGATTTTAAAGTATTTTTACTCAAATATAAAATTAATCTATTAGATTATAAATACTTTTTTTAAAATTTTTATAAATATCGTTTGATTTTTAACCTAAACAGTTCAAAATTTTTATATTACGGTTTTTAATTTTTATCGTGGAGGAAAGATCCCCATTAAAGATAGCAGCAACAAAAGGTTATGTCGTGCTTATTAAAGGGCATCCTGGTACAGGTAAAACTCTTTTTTCTCTATCTGCTGGCGCCTGTTTTGGAAAGATAAAATACATATCTTATTCAGAACCCGAAAGCTATATAAAAGAAAAGTTAAAAAATACAGTCAATAAAAATGTCGTGCTTAAATTCTTAAACGTAATGGGTAATACTGAAGTAGTTATTTCTGAGATTTTGGACGGTCTTAAATCGGGGTACTTAGTTATAATAGATTCTATTAATGCAATGCTAGAAAACTTCAAAGAAAAAAGGCCCATAGAGCAGATCCTTTACGGTTCTTCTAAAGCAAAAAACGGTACCCTTATGATGATATATGAAGGAGAATCAGAAAGCGAAGCCGATTATATTTCAGATGCGATTTTAAATTTTGGATATACAGAAATAAAAGGAAGAAAAATAAGGAGCATTAAGGTAATAAAAGATAGAAATTTTCCCGTCAGAGAAGCACCTTTTCTTTTCACAATCGTAAACAACAAACTCAAAATTTTAAACGCTTCATTGAAATTTAAATTGGACAACCTTAATACTATTAAAAGGGTGGATATGCCCGAATCTCCTTATAAGATACTTGAAGAATCAGATGTTCTTGTAAAAGTTTCTAAAGAAGTCCACAATGACCTAATAAGGCTCATGAAAGTATTTTTTGCAACGTTTTACAAGAAAAAAGGCATTAAAGTGCTATTAGAGCTTTCTGATGAAGAAAAAGAAGATTATGTTAAAAACATTATTATAACCTTGGCTGGAGAAAATTTTATTCCTGTTTTATTAAAAAAACCTTATTTAAAAAGCTTTGAAGAAGCTAAAAACTACCTAGCACAACTCGAAAAATATCTATCTAATCAAGATTCAGGAATGTTAATATCCGATACTTTATCTGAAGAGGGTTTAGCAAGTTCAGAAGCCTCATTATATAGCAAATTTTTACAAGAAAAGAACTGGATTCTTAAAAAACATTCAATGAAAAAGCTGACATTCTCTTATGAAAGTCATGTTTCAACTGCATTTCAGGAAAAGTACTCCGATGCTATAAAGAGTTTGATAGATTTTTACGGAACCCTAGTATGGATTTCTGAAAAACCTTTGGGTAACTCCTACGCTATAGAAGTAAACAATACCCGAGGATTTGTTTTAAAAAATTATAAACTCGTATGAAGCTTTGAACAGGAGAATAAAAGTTCTTTCTTTGCTGTTTTCTCTATCGTTTCTATCCCAGATGCCCCTTTCATTAATAAGGTTCTATGCACCGATTTTTGCTGTAAAAATTGGGGCTACAGGACTTATCCTCGGCCTGATGGGATTTTCTTATGGTGTTGTTTATATATTTTCAGCATATATAATCGGCAAAAGATCCGAAAGTATAGGTTATACAAGTTCTTTAGAACTCGGTCTAATTTTTTATGCGTTAATAATTTTATTGTATATATTTACCAAAATTCCTTATTTGCTGATACTGATAAGAGCGTTAGAAGCGCTGTCTATGGGTTTTGTTTGGCCTTCTTTAGAAGCATTGTCAAAATTTTTTGATAATAAAAAAGCATCTACAGCAGTGTATACAATAGGCTGGTCTTTTGCTTCTACGTTAGCGCCATATTTAGGTTCATCATTTGCTTCGATTTTTGTTTTACCTTTCATAATAGCATCGGCTTTCTCCTTAGCTGGAGGAATTTTAGCTACATATTTCGAACCTTTAAAACACGAAGAAACAAAAGTTATTTCAAAGATAGATTTAGGTAAAGAAATAATATTTCCAATTTTCTTTTATGGGTTTTCAGTTTCAATCATTTATGCGTTTTATTCAGCATTTGCGGAAACTGTGTTTGGTATAAAAGGTTCAGGAATAATAATGTCAATTTCAAGCATTTTTATAGTAATAGCTTTTCTCTCAGTCCTTTTGTTTAAGGATGACTCAAAGTTTGGAATAACATTAGGACTTGGGCTTCAGGTTTTTTATGTGGTTCTTTTTGTTTATAAAGAGTTTTTCCTGCAGCTTGTTTCACTTTCTTTAATTTTTTACGGTTCCGGGATTCTATATTTTTATGTTCTTTATAAAATAATGCTTACAGAAACTAAAGGTCTTGGCATAAGAACAGGAACGTTTGAATCAAGCATAGGTGCTGGATATACTTTGGGGCCTTTAATAGGCGGCCTTGCTTCTTTGTACGGATTAGACTATGTATGGCTAGTAGCTTTTATTTCAGCTTTAGTTTTTTTTATTTTTTGGATTATAATAAAATTCTTACCGTTAAAACGCGCTTATAAACAACATAAAAAAGAATTGAACAATAAAAACTAAAAAATGTTAGGAATACGTGTACTCAGAATAAGATATGTAAAAAATTTATAATCTGGTCAAGTTAAATTTTTTCGTTGGTAAATGTTACTCAGTGATACTTTAAGCAGAAATTATATAAAATTAGATTCAGAAACAGATAAAGAAGTTAAAATTTACGTATGTGGAGTTACTGTTTACGATTATAGTCACGTAGGTCACGCACGAGTTTTTATAGTCTTTGATGTATTAAGGAGATTACTACAAAAGAAAGGATTTAAGGTAACTTATGTTCAGAATTTTACAGATATAGATGATAAAATTATAAATAGAGCCAGAGAATTAGGCACAAGTTATAAAGATGTTTCTGAAAGGTTTATCAAAGCATACCTCGAAGATTCAGATGCCTTAAACCTTCTCAGAGCAGACCTTTACCCGAGAGCAACAGAATACATTCAAGATATGGAGGACTTTATAAAAGGACTAATCAATAAGGGTCATGCATATATTTCTAGCGACGGAGTTTATTATGACGTTAATTCATTTAAAGATTACGGTAAACTTTCCAAGATAAAAAAAGAAGAACTCATAGCGGGAGCAAGGGTAGAAGCCAACGAGAATAAAAAATATCCTTTGGATTTTGCTTTATGGAAAAAATATGAGGAAGAACCCTATTTTGAAACAGTATTTGGAAAGGGAAGACCGGGTTGGCATATAGAATGCTCTACCATGATTCGTAAAAACTTGGGCGAAACGATCAACATTCATGGTGGTGGAGAAGATCTAATATTTCCACATCATGAGAACGAAATAGCTCAAAGCGAGGGATTAAGCGGTAAACCATTGGCTAAGATATGGATGCATGTGGGCTTAGTCAAGTTTGGAAAAGAAAAAATGAGTAAAAGTCTTCACAACGTTGTTTATATAAAAGATTTTTTGAAAAAATATGGACCAAATACTTTGAGAGTTTTTTCGCTCAGTTCCCATTATAGGGCTCAGTTAGAATTCAATGAAGAAAAAATAAAAGAAGCTATCGAAAGCTGGAAATCGATAGAAGACGCGGAATATAGCTTAATGCAGACTTTCAACATAAGCTCTGACGTGGATGTAGCTGATATAATAAGAGAAATAGATCTCGCATTTAAAGATCTAGAAAATGACTTGGACACACCATCAGCTTTAAACCATATGCTAAGAGCGTCAAAGACCATAAACAAGCTGTGGGCATCTTTAAAGATTTCAGCAGAAGTTTCAGGCAAACTAAAGGCTTTTCAAGATCTGTTCGATGTATTTGGGTTTAAACTCACAGAAACTTCATCTAAAGATAGAGAAATGATACAAGAATTGATTATAAAAAGAAATAAACTAAGGCAAGATAAAGATTTTAAAAATGCAGATGCTATAAGAAAAACTTTGTTAGATTATAAAGTGAAGCTTATTGATACGCCTTTAGGGACTTTTTGGAGAAAGGTTGAAGTTTTATGAAAATTTTTAACGTTGTTTCTTAAAAAGTAAGAATTTTAAAACAAGAAGCACAAAGTTTTTGACCCAATTTGTTAAATATTTTTTTAGCTTAAAAGTACAGTAATGGACTTAAAGGAAAAAGGATGGGAACTTTTAACTCAATCTTTACAAAAATATGGTGGAGATACAGTTAAGCAGGTTATACTTTGGCATCTTGAACACGTATTTTATATTAACCAATCAAACTATTTAGATAATCCTGAAAAGCTGGTCAGCGCTCTTTATTCAATATATGGAAATGCCTTCATGATAATTGAGAAAGACTTTTGCTATTCATTAAAAGGAATGGGAATTATGTGTGATACAGGAATTTTAAGTGCGCTAATGTCTTTAAAGTATAAACTGTAATTAAATTTTTGTGTAATAACATATTTTCTATGCAATAAAAGATACGCTTATATTTCCTCGATTGTATGGATTGTCGTGATATATAATGAAGGTACTAGTTTGTGATCCGATAGATGAAGAAGGTATAAATATGCTTAAAGAAAAAGGGTTTGTTGTAGATTACAAACCAAGTATAACGGCTCAAGAACTTAAAAGCTTAGTTTCAGAATATGATGCTTTATTGGTAAGGAGCAGGACTAAAGTTACAAAAGAAATAATTGAAGCTGGTAAAAATCTTAAGGCTATAGGCAGAGCTGGCGTAGGACTTGACAATATAGATTTAGAAGCTGCGAAGGCAAAAGGTATAAAGGTAGTAAACGCTCCTGAGTCTTTAACTCAGTCAGTAGTAGAGTTAGTTATCGGCTTTATGATAGCATTAAGCAGGTACATGTGCAGAGCAGATAAAACTATGAAAGAAGGTAAGTGGCTAAAAACTGAATTTCTTGGACATGAGCTAAAAGGTAAAACTCTTGGCGTTGTTGGATTCGGGAGAATCGGTAAGGGTGTAGCTAAGGTCGCTCAAACTCTGGGTATGAAGATATTGGTTTATGATGTAATTCCTGTAGACCAAAAAACTCTTATGGAATATGATGCAAAACAAGTAAGTTTAGAAGAAGTTTTAAAGGGTTCTGACTTTATTACGATCCACGTACCCGGTGGTCCACAAACTTATCACCTTATAGATTTATCAAAGCTTAAATCGATGAAGTCCAATGCTTTTATTATAAACACTTCTAGAGGTAATGTTATAAAAGAGGAAGATTTAGTATACGCGTTAAAGAACAAATTGATAGCAGGAGCAGCTTTAGATGTATTTGAAGTTGAACCACCAACTAATAAAGAGCTTTTAAGCTTAGATAATGTTATATTAACACCCCACATAGGCGGTGAAACAGTCGAAGCACAACGCTTGGCCGCAACTCTTACTGTATCTAGGTTAATAGAGGCGTTAGAGCAATGAAAAACATGTACGATTATATAAATGAAACATGGAACAAATATTATAAAGAAAAGCCAGAAGAATACAAACAATACCTGATAAAGTGGAGAAGCGAGCCAAGAATTTTTAGAATAGAAAAACCAACTAGATTAGACAGAGCTAGATCTCTGGGTTATAAGGAAAAACAAGGCTACATAGTCGTGAGAGTTAGGGTCAGCAAAGGCGGAATGAAGATTCAAAGGCCATCTTCCGGAAGGAGACAAAAGCATGCAGGATCGAAGCTTATCTCAGGGCAAAAACCTAAAGAAGAAATTGCTTTGGAAAGAGCTCAAAAGAATTATGTCAATTTGAGACCACTAGGTTTGTATTACTTGGGAGAAGATGGTAAATACGTATGGTATGAAATAATTTTTTATGATCCGGCTATCGTTAAAAATTGACACACGAGGAAAGGATCAAGAAGCTAATAAAAGATATTTATATATCGAAAATTACTGGCACTGAATTTTCGTTAAACAATGAAGATAAAGATCTTCTATTAAAAAATAAATTAATAGATAACGATGGTAATTTAACAAATGAAGGACGAGAAAAAATAAAGGTTGTCTTGGCTGGTGGAGTTTTTGACATAATTCATCCGGGGCACGTTTATTTTTTAAAAAAAGCTAAAGAATTGGGAGACATTCTTGTAGTTGTTGTAGCAAGAGATGTTAATGTTTTAAGGTTTAAGGGTGTTAAGCCTATACATTCTGAAAACCTTCGTGCAGAACTTGTAGGAGCTATAAGATATGTGGATGTGTCAATACTAGGTGATGAAAACGACCTTATGAAAACTGTGGAAAGGGTTAAACCAGACATAGTTGCGCTCGGTTATGATCAGGTTCACGATGAAAAATGGATAAATCTTGAAGCTAAAAAAAGAGGTATAATGTTACAGATTGTGCGTTTAGATTCACCTTATCCTAACATAAAAAGCAGAAATATAAAGAATGATCCTAGATTCGGATGGTTTTAATGTTTATCTCTATTTATGTTATGTAAGATTATTAGGATAAATATAAAACGTAATTCATTTTGTTTCTTATGTGTATTAACGTAATTTTGAAGAAAAAACTAAAACAGAAAATAGGTACAAGTAATCTTACAAAGAATTTATAAACGTTCAGGTTTTAAATTTAATTTATGAAACAAGTAAAGATCAGGTGGTTAGGTCATGCAGCTTTTGAAATACAAGGACAGGATATTGATATTCTGATAGATCCTTGGCTTACAAACCCTCTTTCTCCAGTTAGGCCAGAAGAAGTCAAGCCTGATTATATCGTTGTAACGCATGACCATAATGATCATCTGGGCGAAGCCATAGAAATATCAAAAAGGACAGGCGCTCCCATAATAAGCGTTTATGAACTCGCTAATTATATAAACGAAAAGGGAGGAAAATCCATAGGGATGAACATAGGCGGTCCTGCAGTTTTAAAAAACGATCTATACGTATACCTTACACAAGCGTTTCATAGCTCTACACATGGCTCTCCGACGGGAGCAATAATTTACATAAACGGCTTAAGTATCTATCATGCAGGTGATACAGGATTGTTTGGAGATATGAAACTAATTGGGGAAGTTTACAGTCCGGATGTTGCGCTTCTTCCGATTGGAGGTTTCTTTACAATGAATCCTGAACAGGCGGCAATAGCTGTCCAGTTAATTTCACCCAGATATGCCATACCAATGCATTATAACACTTTTGATATAATCAAGCAAGATCCTTACGCTTTTTCCGAGAAAGTAAAGAAACTTCGGCCTTCTACTGAAGTTTTAGTATTAAAACCAGGTGAGTCAAGGGATTTAAGTTGACCGAGCTCTTATATCTACAGGACTGCTATATAAAAGATTTTACAGCAAAAGTTCTAGAAGATTTTGGGGATTCTGTAGTTCTTGACAGAACTGCCTTTTACCCGGGTGGGGGTGGGCAGCCTAATGATGAGGGTTGGTTTCTGTTAGATAACTTGACAAAATATGAAGTAAAAAAAGTAGAAAAAAGAGAAGACGTTGTGTTACATTATATAAACAAAGAAAAATCTTTGAACATTGTAGGAAAAAGTATCAAAGGTCTATTGGACTGGGATAAAAGATACACGTACATGAGATATCATACAGCTATACACCTGCTGGATGCTTTGATGAGAAAAAATTTCGGTAAAGCGTTCCTGACGGGTGGACAGATATACGCTGATAAAGCGAGAGTTGACGTTGATTATCCTGATTTGAACAAAAACATGATGCAGCAAATTGAATATATGGTAAACAGCGAAATAAAAAACGGTCGCGAAGTGATTATAAAATTTTTATCTAAAAAAGAGGCAGAAAGCATTCCTGATATAGCAAGAACCAAGCCAGGACAGGAACTTCTTAAAAAACTTGAAACTGTCAGAGTTGTAGAAATTGTTGGTCTAGACGTTCAGATGGATGGGGGAACCCATGTTAAAAACATAAAAGAAATAGGTGGTATAAGGATAACTAATTTTGAAAACAAAGGTTCACATAACAAGAGAATAGAATTTGTTCTTAAATAATATCGCCATTATTTTTCACATCATGTCATATGAATTTAACCTAACATTTTTTAAGATGCTATGAGCAATAAATCGCATTGAAAATAAGAGATCTATCAATTGGAAGCGCGAGAGTCAAGGTAGAGGGAAAAGTAGTAAATAAATCTGAACCTAAGACCGTAAAACTGTGGGATGGTAGAAATGCAAACGTAGCAGACGCTCTTTTAGAAGATGGAAGCGGAAGTATAATACTAAGTTTATGGAATGAGCAAATAGAGATGGTAGACATAGGTGATAAAGTACAGATCGTTAACGGCTACGTGAGCAACTTTAAAAAGGAAAAAAGACTTAATCTAGGACGGTACGGTAAGATAATAAAAGTTTAAAACTTTAAAAGAATCTTACCTATGTGATTTCTTTTTTCCATTCTTATCTGAGCTTTATCGACATCATCAATCGGAAAAACGCTGTCTATAAGAGGTTTAATCCTTCCTTGTGAAACTAGATTTAAAAGATCTAGAAGGTCCTTCCGTGTTCCGAGATAAACTCCAATCATATCTATATTGTTTGCATAAAGTAGTCGGAGATTCATCTGTATTTCTGACCCAGTAGTCATCGCCATGTTAATTATTTTGCCTCCTTTCCTTACCAGTTTTAAAGCCATAGATGTGTAAGCTCCGCCCAGGGCGTCAAAAACGGCATCTACGCCATAATTATCAGTTAGCTTTAACACGTTTTCTGATAGCTTATCATCCGGTTTTATTACTTCATCGGCTCCTAGTTTTTTAAGTATTTCAGCTTTCCACTCATAAGATGTAGTAGTTATTACTTTCATACCAGTAGCTTTAGCTGTTTGAAGTGCAGCTACACCCGCTCCTCCGCTTCCACCTAAGATTAAGACAACCGAGCTAGGCTCTAATTTTGCTCGTTTTATTAATCCATGATATGCTGTTGTATAAGCAACCGGCAAAGCAGAAGCATATTCTAGCGACACGTTTTCGGGTAATTTAAGAACGTTTTTTGCTGGAACACTTACAAAATCAGCGAAAAATCCATCTTCATGCACTCCATAAATACCTCTATAAAAGCAGCTGTTCTCATAGCCATTCAAACAGTTTTTACAAAAACCGCAGAATTTCATTGGATATAAAATCACTTTATCACCCTTTTTGAAAATGCTGTCTGAGGGGTCTTCTATATAACCTGAAAGATCAGAGCCAAAGACTCTTGGAAAAGGTTGTCCAGGCAGATCCATTCTCCCCCATATATCTACATGGTTCACAGAACCGAAAGCAGCTTTTACTAATACTCTACCGGGTTCGCTTTTTGGAACCTCTTTTTCTATTTTTTTTATGACTTCAATTCCTCCCGGTTTTTCATATACGAATTCTTTCATATTTATCACTTAAAAACTTATGGAATTATTATAATTTAAATATACCTAAAATAAAAAGTTAAGCGATGAAATATTCAGTTCCGGCTCGGTTATTAGAGCTTGAAGAATCTGCTACTTTAAAGGCTTCTGAAAAAGCTAACGAAATGATTTCAAAAGGAATAAAAGTGTTCAAGCTAGATGTTGGTGAGCCTGATTTTCAGACTCCTAAAAAGATAATCGACGCCGCTTATAACGCTATGTTAAAAGGTTTTACTCATTACGCTCCATCATCCGGCATTCCTCAGCTAAGGCAAGCTATAGCTGAAAAGTATTCAGTAACCCAGTCAAATGTAATGGTTACTCCAGGCTCCAAGCAAGGAATATTTTATGCGCTGTATTCAATAATAAATCCTGGAGAAGAAGTTTTATTACTCAACCCTTCTTGGTCAAGCTATAAACAGATAATTAAGTTATCAGGAGGCGTGCCTGTAGAGATAGATACCGATGAAAACTTTACTCCAGATATAGACCTTATAAAAAAGAAAATATCTAAAAAAACAAAGGCAATAATAGTCAATTCTCCAAACAATCCCACAGGTGCCGTTTATGGAAATAAAACTATAAAAGACCTCTCTCAGTTGGCTATAGAAAACGGATTATTCATTATAAGTGACGAAATATACGACAGGCTTGTTTATGAGAGTGAGTTTGTTTCATTCAGAAAATATATGAAATATGAAGATGGGTTGATTTTGGTTAACGGATTTAGCAAAGCCTATGCTATGACAGGCTGGAGGCTTGGGTACATAATAACCTCTCCAGAAATAATTAAGCAGATGGCCAAACTGCAGGGACACACAGCGACATCTCCTACAACATTTGCACAAGTAGCTGCAGTAACTGCACTTAAAGAATGTGAAGAAGATGTCAGGTCTATGGTTGACGAGTTTGCTGAAAGAAGAAAAATAATAATAGAGATGCTTGATAAAAAAGGCTTAAAATATGTTAGGCCAGAAGGCGCATTTTACTTTTTTATAGATTTAGGGAATTACATAAAAAATGCAGACCCTGCCGAGTACCTCTTAGAAAAGGCAAAGGTAAGCGTCACAAGCGGTCTGGGCTTTGGTGATAATTATTCATCATATGTAAGAATTTCCTACGCAACTTCCAGAGAAACTATTATTTCTGGGATTGAAAATATATTTAACGCAATTGGAATTTAACTTTGTTGCAACTACATATAGGAATTCAAGGCATGAGCTTGAACATGAATTAAAAGCGCTTCTGAAAGATTTTGAACCAATTGTATTTTTTTCCTTAAAATTAAACAGTGTTTCTTACGGAAAGCTAAACGGAGATCCTATAAGGGCTTCAGAAATCCTGTGGAATTTAGCCTATTCAGATCCATGGAAAGTAAGAAGAACTCTAAGGTTTGTTCCTTTGGAAATCAACTGTGACGTTGATGCTATCGAACTAAAGAAGATGGCAAAAGAAATAGCGGAAAAAATACCAGCAGGTTCAAGTTACAAAATAGAGGCCGAGCTCAGATTTTCTGATCTAAATCGCAATGAACTCATTAAAATTATAGCTGAAGAAATACAAAGAAAAGTAAATTTGGAAAAGCCTGAATACATAGTTGAAGTTCAGATTATAAATAAAAGTTGCGGAATGGCTTTGCTAAAAGAAAACATGATTTTTAAGAGTCTTGAAGCTAAGCTTGCTGGCAGCAATTTTCCTTGATTATTTTTAAAATAAAAATGCTAAAGGGTTTTTATATGGCTGTTTATAATCAATTTTTGAATGTCTGAAGAAGATCGCGCTTTCGATGAGTTAACCGAGAATCTAGATTATTACACTAGAACAGAAAAGGGAAAACAACAGCTTCTGGAAGAACATAAAAAACGGGAAAAAAGGTTCATCGAAGAGCTACTGAAGTATTACAAACCTCAGAGAGATGTGATATGGATGAGCTCATACTGTAAAAATTGCATATATTTTGTAAAAAAGGGTAGCGCTATAGCGAAATGTGAATATAACGATAGCAAACTTGTTAAACCGTTTTACGGCACCGCTGTATGGAAAATAGTAAAAGACTTTGTAAGTGGGAGATCTTCTTTTGAAGTAGAAGAAATAAAATGGGATCAGAAATGGATAGATGTTGCGAACGAAGAGATAGAAAATGCTATGCTTAAAATAAACGAAGGCAAACCTTATAGTTGTTATGTACCAAAAAGATCATCTGAAGCTTAAAAAAGTTTAATGTTTAAGCTTATAAATAAGAAAAGCCTATTTTTAAATAATAAGCTAATGTTTTGGAAAAAAAAGACGGAAAATAAGCAGGAAAATGAGGAAAAAGAACCAGAATATACTGTACAGTTTGTAGATCTAAAAAAGATAGAAATTTTAGGAAACGTTTTCGTAGGCATAGCTGTTGATGAACGCGGAAATTATGTTTACTATGTTTTGGAGCCTACTTTAAATCATACAGAAATAAAGCTAATAGAAGATATTAAAAAATATTTGTTTGAGAAAGTTTCTTTCAATATTAACGAACCTCCGGAACAGATATGGGGAAGGATGAAAAGGCTCATCGATAACAGGCTCAAAGAACTGAAAATGATTGATAAAAGTGAAAAGGTTTACTATTATATAAAACGCGATTTGTTAGGTTACGGGAAGATAGACGTTATGCTTCATGATGAGGAAATAGAAGATATCTCCTGTAACGGTCCAAACATTCCTGTTTATGTATGGCATCGATTTTACGAAAGCCTTCCAAGCAACGTTGTTTTTTCAAGCAAAGATGAGCTTGATTCATTCGTATTAAAACTTGCTTATAAAAGCGGAAGAACATTAAGTTTTTCTAACCCCATGGTTGATGCAACTCTTCCTGAGGGGCACAGAATACAGATAACATTAGGTGGAGAAGTAACAGGCAGAGGGACAAATTTTACGATAAGAAAGTTTAGGACGGATCCTATAACAATCATAGATCTAATCAACTTTAAAACTTTAAACGCAAAGTTAGCAGCATACTTATGGATAGCTATAGAGCATAATATGTCTTTACTATTAGCAGGTGGTACAGCTAGCGGAAAAACAACCACGCTTAATGCATTGACCGTTTTTATACCAATAAATTATAAAGTAATTACTATTGAGGACACAAGAGAACTTAACCTTTATCGTCAGAACTGGATAGCATCTGTTTCGAGGGATGTACAGACCGACTTTGTAAAAAACATAAGTTTGTTTGACCTTTTAAAGGAAGCGCTAAGACAAAGACCGGATGTAATAATAGTAGGAGAAGTCAGGGGAGAAGAAGCTTATACTTTACTGCAGGCTATAGCCACAGGCCATGGTGGCTTATCATCGATACACGCTGAAACAATAGAAGCCGTAATAGAAAGGCTATCTACAAGACCCATGAACATACCTAAGGACTTTATTGCGAGCACTTTAAACATGATAGGGTTACAGCTTAGGTTAAGTGTTGAAAAAAAAGTAACCAGAAGAATGATCGAGCTAGCAGAGATAGTTGGTTATGATAGCAACACAGGAAAAATTCTGTTAAAGGATTCATTTAAATGGGATCCAGCGACAGATGAAATAAAATACACTGGTGAAAGCAGGATTGCTGAATTGCTAGAGCAAAGGTACGGCATAAGCAGACAAGATTTTGAAAAAGAGCTTCATAGAAGAGAAACTTACCTAAAATGGCTAGCTCTTAAAGGGATAAGAAGGATCGATAATCTATTAGAAATGATAAACAATTACAGAAAATCTCCAGAAGAAAGCTACTATCTAGCGCTTAGCGAGCTTGGTTCGTTTACTAAACCAGAAAATCAACTAGTTTAATATACCAGTTATTTTACCTATACCTCTAGCTTTACCCTCTCTGAAAACAAAAGTGTCTCCTTCATTTATAACGATGGGTCTGTACTTTAGCTGAAAAACTACGCTTCCAAATTCACCTGTTTTAAGAAACGGAGGTTGTGAGCTTATTATTTTAGCCACCTCCTTTATTGTATTTAACTGTATGACTGGTTCATACCCTATCTTAATCAATGTTGGGTGATGCAAAACTCTTATGTCGGCCTTAAATCTCCAGACAGCTTTTACTGATCTTAAATCACTTGTAAGTATCATTCCGCTTTTAATTTCTTCCGGTGAAATCCTGTTTAGTGCTATAGTAACATATTCCCCAGCATAAGCCGAATTAACAGGTACGCGATTTTTATAGATAGAAAATGCGTTTATTTTTTTAAATGAACCATCAGCCATAGGTCCTATGAATAGCTCTTCGTTTTCTTTTATAATGCCTGTGTTTATTAATCCGCTTATAACGGTTCCTACACCAGCAACTCTAAATATATCGTCTATATAAAGCATGAACTTTTCGCTTCTTCTTTCTTCCCAGTTTATTCTTTTGGGTAAAAAGTTCATGAACTTCTTTAAAAGATCAAGGCCTTCTCCGGTTTTGTTAGATACTATAAATATAGGAACTATTCTTCCGTTAGCTATATTTTTAGACGCTACAATTAAATCAGACTCATCTTTTATCATAAAAGGTATTTTATCAATTCCTGGCATCTTCAGCATCTTTATAACTTCATTTATGCTCATTTCCGCTACTGGCTTTGGAGCCATATCTACTTTTGTAAACACTATTATGATCGGGATTTTTAGAGCTACAGATATTCCCAGGTGTTCTTTAAAAGTACCAATTGGTCCGCTACTCAAAGAAACAACTAACATATTATAATCTGGTAGATTACCCATTATACCTTTAAGAGTAGTTTTAAAATACTTCTCATGCCCAGCTAGATCAATGAGATATATGATTTTGTTACTCTTTAGATAAATTTCTGATTCGTTATAGTTCTGTAATATATCGTTTACAAGTCTTCCTTCTGAATCGTAACCAATAATATGAACAGATACAGAAGAAGTTCTTCTCATCTTTATTTCGTGTAAATACCTCGCAACCAGAGACATAGCATATCCGTTACCATTATCTAGTGTTGAGAAAGTTAGAACCCCCTTTAAAGTTGATTTGCCTGCGTCTACGTTTCCCAAAAGAGCTACAGAAACTTCTAATGGAGGATAATTCCTTATTCTTCTAACGTAAACTTCTGCTATTGCCCCTTTTTCGCCCATGACCGTTCTGATTATTTGCATGTTAGCTCCTGCTTTTTGGGCGATTATCTTTAGGTTATTTAAAGAATTGCTTAGCTCTTGATCAGAAAGACCCACAGGTTGGCCATCGTCAGAAAGACCAACGATATAAAAGGCTTCACCATGTCCTTCATTTAACCTGTAAAGCATCTGTGCCGCCAGCCGTTCAGCTTTTTCTTCTGTTAGTCTTTCAAGTAGAAGTTTGTACTCGATGTTTCCTTCGTCACTTTCTTTATCCATTTTTAATACTTTATATTTTTATATAAATCCTTTAGTATTAAGGATTTTCTCCAACTTTCTTCAGCATATTTTCTTTGCTGTGGTTTTACTTCGCCAACTACTTTAGCTGGGTTGCCCATGACCATGCTGTTTTCTGGTATAATCATATACTGAGGGACTAGACTTCCTGCCGCAATAAAGCTGCCTCTTCCTATGCGTGCATTTTCAAGTATGATAGAACCTGCGCCTATGACGCTTCCTTCTTCTATTATTGCTCCTTCTAGTATTGAACCTTTACCTATTGTTACTTTTTTGCCTATAATACAGGCACTTTCGTCTGGTTTTATCAGAACTCCATCAAGAACGCTGCTGTATTCGCCAAGTTCTATCGTATTAGAATCGCCCCTTAAAACAGAATAAAACCATACGCTGGCGTTTTCTTTTATCCTTACATCGCCTATTATCAAAGCTGTGTTAGAAACATAACTAGAAGAATGAACAAAAGGTTTTTTCCCTTCAAATTCTAGAACAGTCATAGATATCATTTATTAACTGGCATTAAATTAACATATCCAAAAATACTATAATTTTGGGGGAAAAGCTTTGTTAGATGATGATATCATTCAAAATCTCATTGATAAGTTTCAAGACAAAACCATAATTTATACAGGATGCAACGTTAAAAAAATTAATTTCAGTTTTTGTTATAATGATGTGGTTATATTTCCTTCTGATTTATCTCCAACAATTTTTGATGAGAAAAACAAAATTATAATTTATGGATTGCAGGAAGAAAAATCATTATTCAAAGAAGAAGCTATTCCCATTTATGACCCTAATTTTAAATATAATTTGGTGATAGCAGAAAATAAATCAACTTTAATTAAAAAGGTTTTAGGAAATTCATTAAAAAAATCAATAAGGCATCTATCAGAGTTTTCTTCTTTAGGCTCTGTATCTTTTTACGCTTCTGTGGCAAGACTTATTGAACCAGCAGTGATAATTACCGGTACAAGTTTGAGTCCATCACATATATTTAACCAAGTCGTCAAAGAAAATTCTGAAATATTAAAACAAATTTTTGAGATCCTGCAGATTGACTCAAACATAGGTTCTATTTTAAGAAGAAGAGCTGAGACATTAGCGTTTCTTATGGATAAAAGCAATTCTAAAATTTTTTTAATGAAAATCTATCAGCTTATGGATAATAAAAGAGAGTTAGAAGCAAGCGTGTATTTTTTTCACGAGCTTTCAAAATTAGAAGGAAAAAAACTCAAAGCATTTTCAAAGGACTTTAAGTTTGGAGAAATACCCGAGAAAAAGAAAAATGAAGCAGTTGAGTTAATTAAAATGTTAACACAAAAGTTAAACGACTTCTAGTTTTTCTTTAAGCAAGCTTCCTCCTTCTTCTTCGTAAAGGCTTTCTAACTCCTGTCTTTTGCGTGCGAGGTAATATTTTCCGTCAGAGGTTCTGTAGACTATTGCTGGTTTTACCTGGCTGTGAAACGGCATGTTAAAAACAACAGAATAAGCGCCAACGTTCTTTATCACCACAAGCTTACCCGTTTCAGCTCCATCAAGCCTAGATTCTGAACCAACCTGAAAAACATCCATAGAATCGCACAGCCTGCCAGCCACTATAGGTTTTTCTTCATTAGTCTCATTACCTCCAACTACTTCCAGAGGATAAACCTGCTGAAGCAAAGCGATGTCCAGCAAATAGTGATAACCAGCGTCTAAATATATTATTTTTTTATTCCCATAATATTTTGAATTAACTATTTTTGAAACCATAACTGTAGACTCTGCAACTACATATCTACCAGATTCGACAACTAAAGCAAAGAAGTCACCGTTGACATCAACCAGTTCATTTATTTTATCTATAACTGTTTTAACTATATCATCTGGCGAAGGAACTTTTACTCCGTAATTTACTGGTGTCCCTCCACCTATGTCTAGAAAATTAATCTTAAATTCTCTTTCTTTTTTAACCTTTAATATAAGCTGTTTGATCTTTTCCAGCGCTTGTAGATAAGCGTTAGGATCTTCAAGCTGGGAACCTAGGTGAAAATGGAATCCCCCAAACTTAACGTTTGGTTCATCCAGCAATATTTTTACCATTTTATATGCCGATTCTGGATTGGTTCCGTTAAGAGGCACCCCAAATTTGCTTACTTTCATAGCTGATCTTACCTCAGCTCTTACCTGAACTTCAGGATTAACTCTTATGCTTATCTCAGGTGTTATGTTGAGCATTTTTCCAGCTTCGATCGCGTTGTACAGTCCTCTCATAGAACTTACAACAATTTTTCTGATTCCCTTAGACATGACGTTTCTGTATTCTTCTTCCATTTCAGTAACACTGGTGTAAATGACATTTTCCGGTTTTCCACCCGATTTTAAAAGAAAGTAAAGCTCTTCCGGCGAAGTTACGTCAAAATAGCTGTCCAACTTACTAAGGTAATTTAAAATAAAAGGATTAAAGTTCGCTTTAACCGAATAAGCTATTAACGAAGGTCCTCTGTAAATAGAATACGCTTGTTTTAATTTACTATAATTTTTACCTATTTTTTGTTCATCAGTCAGATAATAAGGCGTTCCAACTTTCTCTGCAAGATAGTTTAAAAGTTGTTCATCATAAGTAGATTGTGTAAACGCTGTTTTCTCTTCTTTATAAAGAAGACTGATTTTTTCCATTTTATTATTTGTATAATCCTTTCCATTATCCCTTTTTAAACTTATCTGTATAAAATTTCAATCATTTGACAAAATTAAATTTTACAAGTTAAAAAAAGTAAACAAAAATAAAAAGGTGTTTTCTAGCTTGCAGCAGAAACTGGCACATAAATATACCTACCGCTTATACCGCCAACTATTTTGATGTATCCTTTTTCTCTGAGCTGTTCGAGGAAATCTTTTGCTACGCTAACTTTAACGCCTGTTGATTTTGAAAGTTGATAAGGTGTTATAAACGGCATATCTTTGATTATTCTCATAACATCGTTATCGCTTAAAGTCATTATAAATTCTGATTTAGACTTGTTTCTTTCTTCTGCTTTATCTTTTTTCTTTTTCTCTAATAGTCCCTGTTTTCTAAGCTCTTCTCTCATCTGTTCTTTTTCTATAGCCGCAAGTGTCTTTTTCTTATTCCCTCCCATATGTTTATTTCGTTTTAATCGCATTAAAAACTTTTTCGAAAGATCTTTTGATCTTTTAAATAAGTACCTAAAGAGCTATTCTTTTTGCTGTAAAAGTGATGGTGAAACTTTTGCCCAACCTATAACTGTAATGATGTTAGTTGTAATTATTATTAACGATGCAATAGTAACTATGTAATGTGCCATAGGCAGAGAATAATACAAGGCCAAAGATGCTAGAACTGCAGGCGTTAATCCCTGTGCCATCATAACATAATACGCTTTTTCGTACTTTTTATTCTTGGTAGAAAGCTTAACTGCTATATATCTAGAGCTGAGCAGGATGACCAGCAAAATTCCTAGATAAACGTAAGTTAAGAGCGAAAACAGCTTATCGACAAAAAACACAAGTCCTATAAAAAAGAAGAAATACGTTCTTAAAAAGAACGTGATTTCTTTCTGAAACATTTTTATGTAATTCACTTGAAGATCTAAAATCTGTTCATTTGCATTTGCCCTAAAAAGGTTTAGAAACGTTTTGTTGTTCATCAGCACGATGCCAAAAGTTAATACTCCCAGAATAGCGCTGCCGTTTATAAAAGACAGAAAAGCATAAAGCGCAAGCGTATAGCCAATGGTTGCTATATAAAAGAACTCTTCTGTCCAGAAATGTCTCGCAAATTCTATCCACACAAGGGCTGCAATAAACCCAATTACGATGCCTATGCTGATTTGAGAAACTAAGGAACTCATTATATTTTCAAAACCGTTTATGCTAAAAGGTATGGACTGCAAAAATGAGTTTAAGCCAAATGTAAACAGAACAATTAAAATCACGCTGTTAAGGCTAGATTCAAGGGTGATGTTTGTGAAAAAATCTTCTGCTTTAAGGCTTTTTGCCAAATAAGGCACGACGGCCGTCGTAGTCTCACCGCCTATTACTGTTGAAAGGAAAAATGAAGAATAATTACTCCAGCCAAATAAATATTTGAAAATGATGAAGGTCAGCAATATAGAGAGAGAAACATAGATCAACGTTCTAATAGCGGCGCTTCCACCTTCCTTCAAAAGATCATCAATCATGAAGCTCATTCCTAATTCGAGCATTATCATAGCCAAAGTAAGCTGAGATAAATAAGGAAGTATTTCCACGATTATTGAATAAGGAAAAATTCCAAAGATGGGTCCAAAGAGAATGCCTATCAGTATAAGGAAAATATACTCTGAGAAACCTGTTTTTCTGAAAAACATTTCGCCAAAGAAACCTATGAATATTAGTCCAGCGGTTATAAAAAAGATTGAAATATAGGAAAGCGCATAACTCATACGATTAGTTTTTAAAAGTATTAGTATTTAAAATTTACAGATGTTGTCTAGCTTAGAGGAAGATCTTATAAATAATTTTAACGCATGTGATAGATGTTTAAAACGATTTATAAAGAAACCAGAGAAAACGCATTTAAAAAAATCAGAAAAAAATAGAAAGAACTGCAAGCTTTGTGGAGGGCTGCTTAATGATGTTAGAATACAGAAATCCGTTTTTATGAAAATCAGCACATATAAATGCAGAACCTTTAAGGTAGGAGTCCGTTTACCGCAATCTTTGCAGAAACTTGAAAACGACCTCGCTTTAAAATATGGGCTTTTAGATTATATTCCTCTTAGAAAAGCAGTTAAAGAGAGGATCTCAAACTATCTAAAAAGAAAATTAGGCTTAAAACTAGCCAATTCACCGGATTTAAGTATAATCGTAGAAATAGGTGAACATGAAAATATGGTTTATGTTAATGAGAAAAGGGCAATTTACAGAATCAATTTTATCAAAAAGAGAGGAGCTAAAGTTTTTGCAGAAAAATGTGACAAGTGTGATGGGAATGGCTGTGAAGCGTGCAGGTGGACAGGGAAGAAAAAAGATGAATCTTTTGAATCTTATCTTATATACGATTTGCCTCAGAAGCTTAAAGCTTCACAGCCAGAAATTATATGGCCAATAAAAGATATGTCAGAATTAGAATTCTCTGGCAACGGGTTTCCGATTTACATGATATTTAAGAGCATAAAAGAAAGATCAAACGCACCTTTAATTATTAGTTTTGATATAAACAAAGAAATTAAAATAGTAAGTTTTTATGAAATCAAAGGACATTTGAGTTTAAACAAGCCATTTTTACTTGAAGGAGATTTATGTATAAGATCTAGAACAGGATGCGATGCTGCTAAAATAGAAAAGCTATACAAACTTGAAAGGATCGATATTGAAGGTAAAAATATGTCAAAAATATGGGAAAAACATGTGAAAATTAGGAGAGTTTTTAAAAAAGATGATTATTGTTGCATTGACGGAGAGTTTGAGAGTGGAATAAATTATTACAATCTCCTAGGCATCAGAGAAAGTATAAACGATAAATATATACTTAATAAGCCTTTTGAAAAAGAGGAAATAGCAGCATTTTTACTGGATTTAAGGCGTGTAAATCTGCCTGATTAAAGTGTTTAGCTGCCCTAAACATATGAACATAGCTTCTTCTGTTCTAACAGTTTTAACCTTTTGTCCCTCTATCATGTTAAGCCAAAAACCTGTGTTTTTATATTTGTCTTCTAGCATTTCCTCTAGTCCTCTTTTGGGAGAACCAAAAAATATTTCGAACCTTCTTTTATCTTTAAATTCCTTTTTCAGGTTTTCCCACTCGCTTGAAATAGGTTTTCCCTCTTTTGAGGTAAAAATTACAGATCCGTTAGATTGAAACGCTTTATCTAATGCTTGCTTGATGTTAAACAGCTTTATAACTTCAAAACCAGAGTACTCTGGGAAAGGGTGTTTTATTGCGTAAATCTTTCCCCTTTCCTTGTAAAGCTTTATGGATATTATTTTTCCTTTTTCGATGTTTTCTTTAGATTTTAGTTCTACTGGTTCTTCTAATCCAGTTTCTACGTAAAATTTATCACCCTTTACAATCACTAAACCAAACCTCAGCTCTTCACTCTTTGTAGTAACATGGCTAGGAATGTTAATCGGCGGTAACATGCCCACGTACTTAAAGTCTTCTTTTAACGGCATAGCAGCTTTTCTAAGGTATGGTGGCGTTAATATATATCTGAGTAACGAATAAAACAGCTCTAAATCTTCATGTTTGCCATGAACATCATCATGATATATGTTAAGCTCCTCTACGCCAAATATGGCTGCTGCTCGCGCAACAAGTCCTGCCTTTTCGGTCTTACTCATGAGTCCAGTTCTTTCGCTAAGCACCGAATCCGGCACGTAAACAGATAATCTGATTTTTTGCATCAATTTAATAATACTTTCACCATTTTAATTTTTAAGAATATGCTATAAAAAGATTTAAATTATAAACATTTTGATAAAAATAAAATGGACGAGTTAATAGAAAAGGCTCTTCTAGCAAGAAAAGCCTGGTATGAGCTTTCTAGAGCACCCGATAATCTTCGAAGAAAAGCGCTAGAATCAATGTCCCAGGCTTTAGTTGAAAACAAAGAAAAGATAATCGAAGCTAACATTTTAGATGTGAATAAATTTAAAGAAGAAAAACACGACGATCCGCTTTTAGACAGGCTTATTCTAAATGAAAAACGGTTAAAGTCAGCGGCTGAAGGGTTGAAAAAGATATCTCAATTACCGGACCCTATAGGTGAAGTTGTTGAAGGCTGGACTACGGTTCACGGCCTTAGAATTCAGAAGGTTCGTGTTCCTATCGGAGTAATAGGTGTGGTTTATGAATCTAGGCCTAACGTTACTATAGACATATCAGGGCTGGCAATAAAGTCTGGAAACGCCGTCCTTTTAAGAGGTGGATCGGAAGCGCTTAATTCAAATAAGGCTATAGTTGATATCTTAAGAGAAAGCATTAAAGACGTTTTAGATCAAAACGTTATTCAGATTATTGAAAATACTGATAGAAACGTTGTTGATAGAATGCTTAAATTAAACGGTTATTTAGATCTTTTAATTCCAAGAGGAAGTGCTTCCTTTATCGATTACGTTAGAATGAACGCAACCGTACCAGTAATAGAAACCGGAGCAGGTAACAATCACATATTCGTTAATTATGATGCTGACCTTGGTATGGCAACCAATATAATAATAAACGCTAAGGTACAAAGGCCCGCAGTTTGCAATGCTGTAAGAAAGGTACTAATACATAAAGATATAGCAGATAAATATATTCCAATTTTGGTGAACGAACTAAAAAAATACGGCGTAAGCATAAAGGGTGATGAGAAGGTTAGAGCTATAGCACATGACGTTATCTTAGCAAAAGATGAAGATTGGGATAAAGAGTACATGGACCTAACTCTGGCAATAAAGATTGTGAGTTCTGTAGAAGAAGCTGTAGAACACATAAACAAACACGGTACAAAACACTCTGAAGCTATAATAACAAATAACCTGAATGATGCGCAGTATTTTACATGGAACGTCGATGCGGCTTGCACATACGTAAATGCATCAATCAGATTTACGGATGGCGAACAGTTTGGATTTGGAGCAGAAGTTGGAATAAGCACTCAAAAGCTTCATGCGCGTGGCCCTATGGGAATTAAAGAGCTTACAACAACAAAGTACGTTATATTTGGAGAGGGTCAAACGAGGGAAATTTAAATCATTCTACAGTGACAGATTTGGCAAGATTTCTGGGTTTATCTGGATCTAAACCTTTAAGCACAGCAGTATAATAAGCGATAAGCTGTAATGGAAGGACGTATAATATTGGGGTTGCGACTTCATCGACTTCAGGCATATCGATATAAAAGTCTGAAACTTCTTTAAGCTCTTTATCTTCGCTAGTACCTAAAGCTATTATTTTTCCACCCCGAGATTTAATTTCCATGATGTTTCCAAGGATAACCTTTCTTGAGTTGTCATTAGGAGCTATAAAAATAACCGGCGTATTTTTTTCAATAAGTGCGATAGGTCCATGTTTGCTTTCTCCTGCAGAAAAGGCGCTTGAAGGTATATAAGCTATTTCAAGCATCTTTAATCTTCCTTCAAAAGCAGTAGCGGTGTTTATTCCTCTGCCCAAATAAAATATATGTGTCGAATCTTTAAGCATGTCGGCTGCTTGTTTTGCCTTTTGATCTGTACTTTTTAATACAGATTCGGCAGCCTTAGGAATTGACCTTATTTTTGCATGATAATCGTTATATTCGTTTTCATTAATCTTTTCTCTTTTCTTGCCTATTTCTAAAGCAAGAAGCAGATGTATTAAGAGCTGCGATGTATAAGTTTTAGTTGCTGCAACCCCGATTTCAGGTCCAGCTTGTTGGACTAAGTATAGTCGTGAAAGTCTTGTAATAGTTGAACTCACAACATTGGTTATGGACAAAACAGTGCTTGCTTTCATTCTTGCATAGCTAGCTACTTTAAGCACGTCCGCTGTTTCTCCTGATTGAGACACTAGTAAAAGAGAAGTATCTGGATCTAGTGTGCTCCCGTACTGTTGTATAAACTCGCTAGCTACAACTGGTATTGTGGCAAGGCCAGATATTTTCGAATACATATAGCTACCAGCTAAACACGAATGATAAGACGTTCCAGCTCCTATTAAGAAATTAACTTTAGACCTGCTCATGAGTTCAGCTATTGCATACAAATATGGCCTTTGCAAGTTAATTGCATAATAAAGCGAAGTTGGCTGTTCAAAAATTTCTTTTAGCATATAGTGAGGATACCCTCCTTTTTCAATCATCTGTGGTTTTATGTCGATTTCCACAGGGTTCCTTAAAATTTCTTTTTCATTCTTTATTGAATAAATTTTGTAATAATAAGGAGTTATAACTGCAAGCTCATAATCCTCCAGCGGTATCATCATGTTTGTTTTATCAACAAAAGCAACTGGATCTGATGACGCAAAGTTACCATCTTTGCCTATTCCAAGGTAAAGTGGACTTTCCTTTTTTATCAGAACTATTTTATCTGGTTCTTTTGAATAGATTATGGCTAAAGCATAAGATCCCTCAACTCGTTTTATAGCTTTTAAACAGGCTTTAACAAGATCGTTTCCTTGTTTAATCTCTTCTTCAACAAGATGAGCAACAACTTCAGTATCTGTTCTGGATTTAAATTCATGACCATTTTCTGCTAACTTTTCTTTTAGTTCTAAAAAGTTATCTATAACGCCATTATGAACGACGGCTATTTCGCCGGTACAGTCAGTAAGAGGATGAGCGTTAGTGATAGAAGGGTAACCGTGTGTAGCCCATCTGTTGTGAGCTATTCCTACATTTCCATCTAAGCTTTCAAAGTTTACTATCCTGTCTACTTCGTCTATTTTACCAACTCCTTTTTTAATTTCTAAATTACCTTTATTAACAGTAGCCATACCGGCTGAATCATAACCCCCATACTCCAGTCTTTTTAAACCGGTTTTTAATATAGGGCTAACTTTACCTTCCTTTAGGCAAGCCGCAAATATCCTGCACACATTTAGAGTAAAAACGCTTTATGTTTTTAAATATATTGTTTAGATATTTTTATTTTTAAGGATCGATAAAAAGACCTCTAGTTGCATATAGCAAGTTTTTAGATAACGAAAGTCTTTTTAAAAATACCGCTATAAATCATTTAAGCTATTTTATACTTGCTGTTAGTAGTTAAAAACCCAGAATATACCCCCCATTCGTTAAGTATTAGCTCAAGCTTATGTTTACCATCGCTTGAATTAAAATCCGCTATACCTTTTTTTAAAAGCGCTTTATTTAAACTTTCGATAGTGAACTCTTTTAACTCTTTAGCAGTTTTGAAAGGCTCTATCCTATCCAGAGATTCTTTAATTATTTCTTTCCGTTTTTTAAAATTTGATTCGAGAAACTCTATCCCTTTATCAGTTATAATTATATCGCCAACGCCTATAGTTACAAAACCAAGCTCGTTAGCCATGTAAACTATTGGCATAAAATCATCAAGATCAACTTCAAGCCTTTCTTCTAATTCAAAAAGATCAGTTTTTCCGCCAAATTCATTTTTTAAAACAAGCAGTAAGCCCAATAAATCAGCTACTCTTGTTGAAGGATGTATAACGCTATTGCTCAACTTTTTACATCTTTTGATACTAATAACTACTTTTAAAACATTATTATTTTTATTATCGTCACTTGGATAAATGGTAAAAATTAATGAAAACGTTTCAAATACACTAGCATTTTAACGAATTTTCGGCATGTACATATCGTCAGATTACTGAGGGGGATATTTTTGCGAATATCTATAGTTTCTAGGTGTGCCAACCCTTGTCAAAACGCCCTCTCTGACCATATCAGTTAAAGCGTGGGCTATTGCAGACCTATCATAGTGGTAACCCCGTCTTTGTAACTCTTCATCGACTTCGTAAAGGTTCCTTTCCTGCGAAAACCATCCTTCCTTCCACAGCTGAACTAAGAGGTCTTTACAGGTCACACCTTTTCTTGTTGATTCTTTGTTGAATTCTTCTTGTTGTTGAATAGGTATTGAAGACAATATTTTAGGTATAATCTCGTTAATTTTATCTTCAGGGCATTCAACCTCTATTTCCCAGTCTCCTTTCTTTAATTTTATCTTTATATTGTTGCTGTTGTTGTCCAAATTGCGCAACATTTATATTCTACCTTGGTTAACCTATTGTTGATCAAGTTGACCAAACAAATAAACCTTTCTAACACAACTAAGAATCTTTATGAGTATTTTGATGAATCTTTATTGTTTAGTTCATTGTTGAACGACGTATTGGATATTTCAAAAATTAAGGGCAAACAGATAATTTTCACAGATGACTCAAAAGGGGAATTTAGGCCTATCGAAGGTTGGGGTACTCCCGTTGCTGTCGACGCAAAAGAAATAGATATTTCAAAAGGAAAAGTACAAAACCTAGTAGCTGTTGATTCAAGTTCTATTTCTATAGCCGAAACAGAAGAAGGAGGTATTTATGCTGTAAAAGGCGGGGCATACATAATAAAAAATGGGGAAACCATGCTAAGAAAGCTTGGCCCTATAGCTGTTTACATAGGTTTGAGCAATATAAAGAGTATAGAATCTATAATAGGCGGTAAGCTAGGTTATGGCATTGTTATTGATAAGCAGCTTGCGTTAAAATTTGTAAGAAACGTAATCGAAAGTATGCTGTTCAAGATGCTAATAAACGAGATAGAGGAGGGAATAGCATTGATCGATGGATCGTTAAAAGATCCTCCTTTTTTCTTAGGGAGGTTAAGCCTTGCATATATGATGGAAAAATACAAAGATAAAATTAACTTTATAGGAATAAGCAAAGGGACAAGTATTAAAGCTTTAAAAGCTTTTTATAGTTCATTTTTTGATGAAAAAAGGAAATTTATTGACATAACAGACCTTGTATACAGCATAACTAAAAACGAGTTTGGTCATAAATATTTGGTAAAACTGGATGAAACTTCAGTTGTTCTCAGGGCAGACATATATTATAATGACCCCAATGAAAGTTTTGCAAGCCTTATCAGGTCAGACAAACTTGTAAAAGGTTATCCTGAAAGCCTAATAGGTGCTCATCTTCTGTCTTTGTTTGTCTCTAGCGAAGTACAAGGAATTAAAGCACTGGTTGCTCAGAACGCTTCCAAAGTTCTTTATGAAGAAAACATGAGAAAATTTCTCCTAGGATATGTAAGGTGATATTTATGAGAATATTATCTAAATCTGGGGATGAAATTAAAATCATCGCCATGCCAAACGAAAAAGTTGATAGAGGAGAATACCTTCTGATAGAGGATGAAACTAGCGGAAATAAGATTTTGACCCAGATATATGAAGTAAGTTATTTAGATCCGACAGGTATAGACGAAGAAATTTTAAGAGATGAGGTTTTTTCATCAGAAAAAATAACTCACATTGATCCAAACAACGTAAGCTCCCTTTTAACTATGATCAAGGATGCTAGATTACTTAAAGGAAAGATACGGGGCAGCATAGTAGACAGCAGATTTACAAACGAAATAATTTGGTTGCCTAGCAGGGTCTTTAGCACGATTAAAAAAGTCAGCTTTTCTGAAATAAACAAATATCTTGCTAAAAATTTAAAGTTCCCGGTGGAGATCGGAACTACATCACTTGGTGAAAAATTTTATGTTGACGCGTCAGATTTAGATGGATCTTTAACTATAATAACAGGCAAAAAAGAATCAGGCAAATCACATCTTGCAAAATTGCTTTTATCTGAACTAGTGAAACTCGGCGCATATGTATTTGTTTTCGACCTTAACAACGAATATAATGGAATGATGTACGACAAAAGCAACAATTTTTCAGACATATATAATAGAATTGTTGTTCTTGAGCCAGGAAATAATTTGGTTTTTACTTTAAAATATATAGGGAAAAGAGTGTTTACAGAAATATTGACTCATGCCCTAGATACGCCCGCTATAACTGTAAGAGAATTTCTTAAAATCTGGGATAGCATGAACGAAGAATCTGATGTTTCGATAAGAAATCTGTACACGAAGATATTGGAATACAAAAATAATGAAATGGTGAAAGAAGCGTTAATTTCAAGGTATTACTCGATTGTTGCGTCTAAACTTTTTGCCAATTCTGAATACGTTAACTTCGACATCAAAAACAATATATCCTTAAAGCCCAACGGTGCTGCATTCGTAATGGAAATGGCAAAGGTTTCACCCCTAGCTAGAAGGATGCTCGTGCAAATAATATTATCTAAGTTGATAAATTTGCTCGAAGAAAATCAGATACCTCCAGTTTTTATGTTTGCTGAAGAGGCACACCTATATTTTGATCAGACTTATTGGGAAGACGCAATAACTAGAATGCGGCATTTTGGAATCTATGTTACATTTATAACAAATCAGCCTGATTCGCTGGATCCAACTGTCTACAGGCAGGCCGACAACATATTTCTCTTTAACTTTATAAATGAAAAAGATCTTGAAATGATATCTCAAGCTTCTACCGCAGATTCAGAAACCGTAAAAAATTTAGTAAGATCGCTACCACAGAAAAAATGTCTTGTAATAGGTAGGGTTGTAAACAACCTTCCATTTCTAGTTAGCGTTAAAGAAGTAAATTATAAAACTTTAGGTACGACTAAGAGGTTTTTTGATATTAAAAAAGAAATTGAAAAAGTTAAATGATCATCAATTCAGTAGAGGTGTCGAACAGTTTAAAAGGCTTATCCTGTACTATTAAAGAGTCTTCAATCCTGACTCCTATATCATTTGGATAGTATAGACCTGGTTCTATCGTAACTGCTTGACCGCTTTTTATAGTGTCCTCGCTTCTGTATGAGATTGCTGGTTTTTCATGTACTTCAAGGCCAACGCCATGTCCAAGCGAATGGTTAAAACGATCTTTGTCTTTTCCAAAAAAATCTCTTACAGCTAGATCTATTTCTTTCGCTTTAACGCCTATTTTTAACATCTTTATACCTAGCTCTTGAGCTTCCTTAACCTTGTTATAGATTTCCCTATGATGATCGTTGACCCTTTTATAAAATATTGTTCTTGTAAAATCAACTACATAACCTTTATGCCTTAATGTTAGATCGAGTAAAATTGGATCACCTTCATTTAGCTTTTTATTGCTAGGAGGTGAGTAATGTGGAAAAGCTGTATTTTCTCCAAACGCAACTATTTCAGTCCCTATAGTGTCCTCGTATGGGATAACATCGCCATCAAGTTCAATTATATTTTTAACTATCTTTGCGTAAAGTTCCTTTTCAGTCATGCCTCCTTTTATCATTTTTATCGATTTATCAAAAACTTTATCCATGATCCTGCCACCATCCTTAAGTACCTCTATCTCATAATCGTCTTTTACTTCCCTCAACTTTTCAATCAAGTTAGATGTCTTTAAACTAATGTTTTTGGAAAGAGAAAGGTATGTCGAAACAAACGATTCATCTATACAGACTTTTTTTGCTTCAAAAAAGGTTTTAATACGATCAAGGTAATTTGCTGGATTGTAAGCTTCAACAGGAATCTTAGAATTTTTTGAAGCCCTGTCAAATTCCAAGCTTGAGACAAGCAGCTTTTGTTCCTCATCTTTTATCAGTGTTATACCAGCACCCCAAAAACCAGTCAGATAAAAAATGTTAAAAGCTCTGGTAAGGACATACCCTTCACAATCGGAATTATGCATTTCATTTAGCAACTCATTTAATCTTTTATCGTATAAGTTCATCGATAAGCACCATCATTTAACTTGTAAAAATCAAAATATAAGGGTTTTAATTTTTGTTTCCCAAACATCATGGTAACAAATTTTTGGTGCTGTTAAACCGCCGATTAAACGTGCAAATATTTTAACATTAAGGAGCTTTGAGTAAAAGTTACTTTTATTAAGTTTTGGATATTGTCATTAAATAATCGCTCACATAACTAGCTAAATATAGATACTTTGTTTGATAAAGCTTTACATGTAGAACAGAAGAAAGTTTTATTTTATAAAAAGTGTTTTTAGAATTTTTGAGGCTCTATGTACTCTTGTCCGTTCATATAGTTCACTAATGGCTTTGGTATTTGGATTCTTCCATCTGGCAAATAATTGTTTTCCATTATGGCTATTAAAGCTCTTTCTGTAGCAACGAGAGTAGAATTTAATGTATGTACGTATAAGGTTTCATTACCTTTTTTATACCTTATTTTAGCCCTTACAGCTTGCCATTCAAGAGTGTTAGAACATGAAACAGCTTCTCTATATTTATTCTGCCCAGGTAGCCAGACTTCCAAATCATATTTTTTGGCAGCCGGTGCCCCTAGTTCTCCTGAGCATACGTTAACAACTCTGTAAGGAATCCCTAAACTTTGGAAGAATTCTTCTGCATTTTTTATCAATTCTTCGTGGTATTTCCATGAATCTTCAGGCTTACTGTATATAAACTGTTCAACTTTCTCAAATACGTGCACCCTAAATATTCCTTTAGTATCTCTTCCATGAGCACCCGCTTCTTTTCTAAAACATGGTGAGATGCCGATGTATTTTAAGGGCAAGCTCTTTTCATCTAAAATTTCATCATAATGATAACCCAAGATGGCATGTTCTGCAGTTGTCAAAAGGTATAAATCTTCATTTTCTATCTTATATATAGCTTCTTCAAACGCAGAAATATCTACAGCGCTTTCTAAAATCGTCCGACGTAGCATATACGGAGGTTGCAATAACGTATAACCTCTTTTAATACCAAAATCAAGGCCATAGGATATAAGCGCATAATTTAATCTCGTAAGATCTCTTTTTAGATAATAAAATCTTGCACCGCTAGTTTTTGCTGCTCTTTCTACATCAATCAAATCCAATTTTGTTCCTATTTCGATATGATCTGGTCCAACTTTTCCAGCTTCTCCCCACGTTCTGACTACCTGGTTGTATGACTCATCTGTACCTTCTGGCACGGAAGGGTCAACAAAATTTGGCATACGTAACTGAAGCTGATTGATTTCATCTTCTATCTCTGAAAGTTCTTTTTCTGCATTTTTTATTTTTTTATCCAGTTCTTTTAGCCTATCTCTATCAATTTCTTTGTTACCAGCTTTCATTTTCTTTGCAACATCTTCTTCTATGAGATTTTTTTCATGCCTAAGGTTGTTAATCTCTGAGATTAGCTTTCTTCTCTTTTCATCAAGTTCCAATAAGCGGTCTAACGGAAAGTCAGAATGTCTTTTTTTGAGGGATTCTCTGTATTCTTCAAGTCTATCTTTTATTATTCTTAACAATCATTGGCACCTCTTTCAACTGTTTTAGCCAGCTCTAATATTTCATCTAAAGCATTAAGCATCGACATAACGCTTTCTTTATTGCTTTCGCTTATTATCTTCAGTACGCCATCTTCATATTTAACCTCCATCGTAACTCCTTTAGGAAAATTTACGTTATCCGGTTCAATTGCTTTCTTAAAGCTAACTAAAAATTGTTCTTTATCTGCCAACTCGATTTCCACTTTTATCATGTTTATCAACAAATAACATTATTGAAAGAAATTATAAACTTTTACTTCTAAAAGATGAAAGACCAAGGTTTACTCTGTGTAAGAGCTTTGCTTAACTCGTGATTTCTCTTTTAGCGATTATAAAAATCAAGTATTGTTAAGTTTATTTTGATTAAAAGCGTTTAGAAAAATGTTATAAACGTAAAAACCAAGATTAAAATGAGCGCGCTTAAAAATTGTTAAATGTTGAAAAGTTAGATGAGTTAAATTTCGAAAAAACATTTTATACATCAGGAAACTTTTATGTTAGATTAAAATTAAACACTGCAAAAGCAAACAATTTAATCAATTACATTAGATTTTTATCAGCGTTTTTAAATACAAAACTAGCTAAGACTATTTATAATATCAAGTAGAGTGATTTTAACTTATGTACATATTAAAGCTCATACCAATTGTCATCTTGGCAATCGTTTACTCGCTTATTATTAAAAGGCGCATATTCAACTACAACATAGAGATATGGGTTGCAATGGGTATTGGCGCTTTTTTGATGCTTGCAACTGGTTCTATAACACCGCTACAAGCTCTTTATTCCATTAACTTGCATGTAATTGCCTACTTAGTTGGAATGCTGATTATAGGCGCCGCGCTTTACGAAAGCGGGTTTCTTGGGTATCTATTTAAAAGCCTTTTTGAAAAAGAACATAAATTTTCAAATCTCTTTTTTAAATTATTTATGTTGATCGGATTAGCTTCTTCAATCTTGATGAACGATACGATAGCTGTCATAATGACGCCTTTGATGGTTGATCTGGGCAAGAAACTCAAGTTAGATGAAAAGTTTCTTCTTCTATTGCTTGCTTTTGGGATAACAGTCGGTAGCGTTATGACTCCTATCGGCAACCCTCAAAACTTGATTATAGGTCTCCAAATGGACAATCCTTTTTATTATTTTGGAAAATATCTTATAATTCCCACCATAGTTAATTTGGTTCTATCTTTTTATTTGTTAAAAATGTTTTTTTATAAAAAAAGAGATTTTAAAATCGAAGTAAAAAATCTTGAATATGATATAAAGGACAAAGCTTTGGCATCCCGGTCTAAAATATCTCTTGTACTGTTGTTATTTTTGTCGTTTTTAAATGTGATATTATACTTTATGTTCAGAATTACTTTTTCACTTGGATTGATAGCTTTATTATCAGCATTACCGGTGCTTTTTTCTAGCAGCATAAAAAAGGTCATAAAGAGATTTGACTGGAAAACCATTGCTTTCTTTGTTTTTATGTTTATAGTTATGCAAGGGGTTTTTGATTCAGGTTTCTTCCAGAGTTTTATTTTATCATTCTTAAAAACGCCCGTTGAGATAATGTTCGCCAGCATAATTTTGAGCCAGTTTTTAAGTAACGTCCCATTTGTAGATCTTTTCATAAAGTTTGTAGCACATACTCCAGTAAATCTGGTGACTCTTGCAGCAGGCAGCACAATAGCGGGCAACTTTTTACTGCTTGGAGCTGCCAGCAACATCATAATAATACAGACAGCTGAAGCGCATGGAGGAAAAGGGCTTTCATTTATAGACTTTGCTAAATACGGGACACTAATAACAGTTATCAACGCCGTGATTTATTTATTTTTTATATATATTTTCGCGTTTTTAGCTTGAATAGAAAAAAGCGACTATATTACTTAGTTATTTGAAAACGTTTTTATTAGATAAAACCTGCTTTATTTTATGCCTCTTAAAAAAATAGGTGTTGTATCTCATTTAACGAAAAGCAATAACATTGTAATAAAAGCTGAAGAAATACCTGAAATAAACGAAACAGTCTACCTTAAAAATAAATCAGAAATAGGAAGGGTCATAGAAGTTTTTGGTCCTGTTTCTTCTCCATTTATCTTGGTTAAATATAACGGGAAAAATGCTGTCATAGAAGGAGAAGTAGTTTTTGTAGAAAGAAAATGAAAGATACAAGGTTTATGAAAGAAAGCTACATAAAAGAAGTTCTAAAATTTATACCAGTAAAGAGAAAAATATTTGAGATAGGCGCCGGTTATGGAAATTTTACATTAGAGCTCGCAAAGATTTCAGAATATGTAAGGGCTTTCGAAATAAACGACGATCTTTACAGAATACTGTCAAAAAAACTATCAGGGCTAAATAATGTAACTATAATAAAAGGCGATGCCTTTGAGTATGTCCCGGATCTGGACGAAATAGTTTTTTCAGATTTACCATTCAGCAAATCGAGAGAATTCTTATTTTGGATAGCTAAAAATGATATTAAAGAAATATACGCTGTAGTACAATCAGAGTTTTATGAAAAGCTTACAAGCAAACCCGGCACTAAAAACTATACTGGAGTGTCAGTAATTTTTAATATGCTTTTTGAGGCAAAAAAGCTTCTCGAAATTCCGAGCGAAGCCTACATTCCTCCACCGCACATTCACGCATATTTTTTTATTGCAAAAAGGATAAAAAATTGTAAAATAGATGAGCAGCATTTAACAAATATTATAACTTACATGAGCAAAAGAAAATCCGCTTCAAAAAATTTTTCACAAAAAAGGATATTTCAGCTTTCTCCGGAAGAGGTATTGAAAGATATTGGTATACAACCCTGCTGAAGATACATATTTTTTGCTTGATAACGTAAAGAACATAAAAGGTAAAGTTTTGGAATTAGGCTGTGGAAGCTGCTACGTGTTATCAAACATAAATTCGGATTTTAAAGTTGGTTGCGATCTTATAAAGCCAGATTCGCTTAAAGACGATGTAGAATTTGTTTTAGGAGACTGCAGAAAGGCGCCAATCAGAGAAGGCTCCTTTGAACAAATCATCTTTAATCCTCCATATTTGCCTTCCGACAAAATAATAGACATTGCCGTGGATGGAGGTAAAGGTGGTGTTGAAGTAACTCTCAAATTTTTAATTACCAGTTTAAGGATTGTAAAAAAACCTGGAAGAATTTACTTTATTCTCTCTTCTTTATCTGATTATGGGCGAGTTGAACAGTTTTTAAAGAAAATGAAGATAAAATACACAAAAAAACAAAAAGAACTATTTTTTGAAACTCTATATCTTTATACTGTAAATAACGTCTGAGCTAAGAAAAATTTCCTAAAATGCTTGCTCATAGTAGTAAAAACTTCTCGCAAATATTTTAAACAAGGAAGTTTATTTATTTTTTATGATAAAAGAGGCCGTTCACGATATAGTAAAAAGGATAAGTGAAAAATCACGTGACGTGTATGAAGCTATAATGCCACCTGTTGATATATATGAAGAAGGTACAAACCTTATAATAGTAGCTGATTTAGCTGGCTTTGCTAAAGAAAATATAAAAGTAACTCTGAACGAAAGCATTCTTACGATTTTTGCTGAAAGAAAAGAACAAGAAGGTGTTGAGTACTTCTGGAAGCAAAGACCTCTAAAGATAAAAAAGATAATTCCTTTGCCTGAAAAGGTAGAAAGTGAAAAAGAAATATCAGCAAAATATGAGAATGGAACACTTACTGTATCTTTACCGCTTAAAAAGAAAGTACACATTCCTGTTCAGTAAAAAATCAATTGAAGATAAGAGGAATTAAGGATATTTTTTCGTTCTTTACATTATTTCCTTTCAGAGGAGACATTGTAAAAGCGGCAAATTCCATATACTTTCTCCCCCTAATATCGTTAGTCGTAGGTCTCGTTTCTGGTTTTATTAGGTTTTATTTAAACAATTTTGCGGGCAGTTTACTGGCGTCCATTGTAGCCGTTTTATCGGTATATTTGATTACTGGAATTATCCATCTAGATGGTTTTGCTGATTTTGTGGATAGCCTATTTGCTAAAGGAGGTAAAGAACAAAGATTAAAAGTTTTAAAAGATCCTCATGTAGGAGTTGCATCTGCCGTATCCATCTATTTTTTATTGACTTTAATGACTGCCTTAACTTACAGGATAGGCAACAACAGCCTTGTCCGTGATATTTTGTTTTTTACGGTATCAGACTTGATGGGCAGGGCTTCAATAATAGGCAGTTTGTTTGGAAAAAATTATCATGACGGTTTGGGCAAAACTTTTGCTGCATCATTTAAACTTCAATACTTTTTTTATTTTTTGATCGTGTCGCTTTTATTATTACCTTTAATAAAATTTTTTTATTTGAGTATCTTTATAGGGTTTTTATTCGGTTATTTATTTTATAGGCTTGGTGTAGAACTGTATGGAGCTTCTGGTGGTGATATCATAGGAAGCGCAGTAGAAATTTCAAGGTTACTGGGGATGATTATAATATGCTTTATATAATGCTGGCAGGTGGTAAAAGCAAAAGGCTAGGGCTTAATAAACTTCTGATCAGCGTTTGTGGTCTTCCACTTGTTTGGGTTTCATTTATAAAATATAAAAGTTTAGGATTGGATTTAAAAGTGGCCGTTTCAAAACGTACTTTAAATGAAATCATTTTTCTAAAATTTTTAGGTGCTGAAATAATAGAAACTCCAGGAAAAGGTTATTCGGAGGACGTCGGGTATCTGCTTAAGCTCTATGATGAACCCATTTTTTTATTTAGTGCAGATTCTATCTATTTAAAAAAGGAACATATAAAATATTTTTTGTCAAAAGCAGACAATCAAAGTATGAGCGCTGCTGTAAAATGTTGCAATAAAATTGTGTACGTGGGGATGAACTATGCTGTTCCTGGTTCTCAAAAAGACAAAATTATTTTTCTTAATGATAAAAAATTATCTTATAGCATAAACGTTATCGAAGATCTGGAGGTATTTAAAAAATGGTTATGGAAAAATGGATGCTACTCATTATTTCGATAATCATCGACGCATTTTATGAATACCCAAATTTTGCTCATCCAACAGTTTGGGTTGGAAAAATTATTGTTTATTTTGATAAAAAATATAAAAGAAAAGGCAACGAATACGATTTTATAGCAGGTTCTTTGGTGGCAACTTTTGCATATTCTGCAGCAGCTCTTATAGGTTATGCTGTTTGTAAAGCTCTTGTTTTTGGCTTGTTTGGGGTCATTCTATATATATTCTTTTTAAAATCAACCTTTTCCGTTGGTTTGCTGATTAAAAAAGTACGCGCATGCGGCGTTGATGATGAAGAAATTTTAAAGAAAAATGTTTCTGAAATAGTTAGCAGAAATATAAACGTTGGAAAACAGTATCTTTATTCTGCAGCTATAGAATCTGGTGCTGAAAACCTCGTGGATTCTGTCGTCAGCCCGCTTTTTTACTTTCTAATATTTGGCCTTCCAGGCGCGATGGTTTACAGAGCCATAAATACGGCAGATAACTTAATAGGTTATAGTGATGTAAAATATAAAAAGTTTGGAAAGCTTGCCGCTTTAGTTGATTATGCGGCAAATTATTTGCCAGCTCGTTTATTTTTATTAGTTGAATACCTGATATACAGTTCAGGAATTAATAAAGATATTAGAATAAAAAAGGGCCTTAGAATAAACGGCAAATACCCAATGCTTTTGTTTGCTAAAATATTAAATGTCAGATTAGTAAAAAAGGGGTACTACGTTATAGGTTCAGGCAAGCTCCCCGATTTGAATGACGTCAAAAAGGCAACGCTTTATCTTATTTTGCTGTCGTATGTTTTTATACTCATAGTTTTTATTCTTTCTTATGTTTACAGTTTACCACGGTGGTGCTAGGGATGACGAAAAGGGTTTAATTGATTTTTCACAGTCTGTAAACCCTTATTATCCTAGGTTTTTAAAAAAATATCTAAAAGAAGCTGAAATAAACAGGTATCCGTATTGTGAAGAAAATTATGAAAACATGATTAAAGAAAAGTTCGAGCTTGACGAGTTGGAAATTGCAGTGGGTGCTGGCGTTACAGAGCTTCTTTATATGACTTTTTACATGATCAAAAATTACGAAGAAGTCGTTTTGCTCTCACATACCTATTCTGAAAATAAAAGGTTATCCTATCTCTTCAACAAAAAACCATTATTTATAGAAAAAATCGTTCCAGGTCTTGAAGATTTTGTTTTAAAAAGGAGAACTGCATACTTTATAGTAAACCCAGACAACCCCACAGGCGTTTATTATGGCTTTTTAAGAGCGCTCGCAGAAGAGCTAAACGCTCTTGAATCAATACTCGTTATTGATGAATCGTTCTTGCCATTTACAGAGCACCGAAATGAATACATTAAAATGGAGAACGTTATCGCGTTAAGAAGCTTTACTAAAACTTTTGGTATTCCAGGAATAAGAGTAGGATTTGCGTACGGACCTAAAGATAAAATTTTTAAAATGAAAGAGTTTAGGATGCCTTGGTCGCTGGGCGCTTATGGGTGTGCAGCTTTAAAGGGAATACTGAGCGAAGGCGACAGTTTTTTAAATGTAACCCTTAGAAAAGTTGAAAAAGAACGCGACAGAATCACAAAAAAGTTAAAACTAAAAACCGATGCAAACTTTTTTCTTGCAAAAGTGCCTGATTCAAAAAAGCTCATAAGCGAGCTTCGGAAAGAAGGAATTCTTGTCAGAGATTGCCAAAGTTTTGGCTTAGAAAACGCAATCAGGTTTTCAGTAAGGAAAAGGAACGAAAACGACATGCTGTTAAAAGCTCTTGATAAAGTAGAAATAGCTAGCCCTTTCTGATGTTTCTGATTAAGGTTCTTTTAACTTTTCTAAGTTCAGTAATACATTCTCGATATTTGCCTTTTAAATAATACTCATAAGCAAGCTTCAAGTTGCCGTTACTTTCGTTGGTGAAAGGTATTTCGAGATTATTATTTATTTTTATTAAAAATATTAACAGCTCAACGTTTTCGAAAAGCTTCCTATCATCTTTCTCCATAATGGCTCTTTCAAACAGTTCCTTTATTTGCTGTTCAGTTTCCATTCTAAAGATCAACCAAAAACCTAGCTTTGCATCCTTTTTCCTCATTTATTTCCATCAGATGATAAGTTATTCCCTTGACTTCCGTTCTAAAACCGTGCTTTTTTGGTGAATAATTTTCTCCCAGAATTTTTCCTTTAAGGCTAAGTTCTTTTTTATCTACCTGCACATCAAAGTCACCAGCAGCAAACTTTTCTGCAGTTAACTTTATTATTAAGAACTCGAGCCATTTATAAAGCAAGTTTTGCAGGTCATAACCATTAATTTCAACGGTTAAGCGTTCTTTAAGTTCAACCTTCTTTATGTTGTATACTAGCTTTAAAAGCCCTATAGCAGCCCCTTTAAAACATTCAGAAATATTCTCTCCAGTAACCTCAATGTACGCATCCCCCATATATTCAAGTTCTCTTATTTGCAAACGCATCGCCTAAATTGGACCGGGGGGGACTTGAACCCCCGACCTCCCGCGTGCAAGGCGGGCGTTCTACCCCTGAACTACCGGCCCATTTGTCTGGCTTATCAGTTTTCTTCATCCCTTTTGGTCAGTCCGCCCATCGTAAGACAAGCCATTAGACTGGGTATTTAATGTAGCACTCCAACTTGTGGTTGGAGTTTCCCGGTTCATAGCCGTGCTTTGACGCACGATAATCCCCGGTCGTCTTGCCTGTATTTCGCAGGCAACACCATATCAGGCAAAAAATCTATCTTAATTTTGCTTATAAGCATTTCTGTAAAGGACTATTTATTACTTCACGTAAGTGACTTACAGCTCTTACCCCCATAAATTTTAAAACTAACTGTTTTTTTTGTTTGTTATGATTTTATACGGACTATTTTTATTTTGTCCATAACTTTCCAGTATTCTACTTCTTGTCCCTCCTTTATTCTGGGTTTAAGGTCTTCTTCCATGTATTCAGCTTCCAGCGTCTGAAAAGTTTGAAGATCCATAAGCTGTACAACATTTCCCGTAACGCTAAGTACTTGACCAGAACCTTTCTCGATGATAGGCACTTCAACCTTTGATTCAGACGGACCTACGTAGCTTTTTTTAGCTCCTGTAAATATGTCAATTCCTACCAGCCTGACTTTAGCGCTTCCATGTTTCCCAGGTTTGCTTTTTTCAACTTCCACAACTTTGCAGGGGGAGTTATCGATCATTATGTATGAACCCTCTTTGATATCTCCTAATTCCATAGGTTTTGTCATACATCAATGTATACATAACCGGCATTAATTAAATTTTTCAAAGATGCGCAAAAAATTAAGTTTAAACATTCATTTGTAAGCTTTCATAATACAGAAAGCCTTTTAAAGGCGAAATAGATCTTTATAAATGCATGACGAAACTGAACTGCGTTGATGGCTCTGCCAAATGAAATGATGCACCTCGGCTGATCTTTATGCAGAAAAATCAGGTAGAAGAAGGAAACGTAAAAATAGTAACGGAGATTGATAACGATACTGCTTTCTATAACCCGCTGGGCAAATTTTCAAGAAGCATTTTTGTTAAAATTTTTAGCGCATACGCGATGTCCAAAGGCGGAAATTTAACTTACGCAGAGCCATTTTCAGGAAGCGGTATAAAAGGCATAAGGCTTTCTGTTGAGGGTGGAGGCTTTTCTACTTTTATCTTTAATGATATAGATGAAGGAAGTTTAAGGATAACAAAAGAAAACTGGAAAAATAATGTAGTAAAGGGGGAAGTAATTTTCTATAACCTTGAAGCGAACGATTTTTTTCAGAGCCTGGTCAACAAGGGAAGAGTCGATGGTTTGGATGTCGACCCTTTTGGCTCATCGTCACCTTATATTTTTAACGCCATCAGAGCAGTTAGAGGCGGAGGGCTAATCTCTTTTACTTTTACAGATACACAGGTTTTGGGCGGCATACATTCCGAAGCGTTGGAAAAAAGGTATCATGTTAAGGCAAAAAAGGTTCAGTTTCTAAAAGAGCTCCAGGCAAGGATCGCAATAACGAACGTGATTTTAGAAGCTTCAGCAATCAACATAGCGGCATTTCCCGTTTTTGCACATGTAGACAAACATTATATAAGAACATATCACATTATAAAGCCAAAAGCTTCTCTCTCGAGCGAACTGGTTAAAAATATAAAGTATATAACTGCCAGCGATTGTGGTTATACTTCATTAGAAGAATCTTTTTACTGTCCTTACTGTGGTAAGCCTACAGACAACATAGGACCTTTATACGTAGGTAACATATTTAACAAAGATCTAATTAAAAAAGCGCATGAATTATCTGGAGACTGTAAAGGTTGTGCAGAACTTTTCGAAATAGCTTTAGAAGAAAACGATAATATCCCATTTTACTATGATACTAGGTATCTGGCTTCTATGCTAAGAACAACAACGCCTTCAAAAAATATATTGCTAGAAAGGTTAAGAGCTTCAGGTTTTAAATCATCACGGACCATTTTTTGCTCAACGGGGGTTAAAACATGTGCGCCTTTTGGTATTTTTGAATCGATGTTTTACGTCAAATAGAGTTTATTGCGCTGAAATTGCTTTAGTACAGAATGTACAACAGTTTGAAAAATTATATAATGACAGCGTTAAAAGTTTTTTAAAGCTGAACTAAGAATTTAGGATCAAAAATCATTAAAGAATGATTATAAACATGTGAGATTGAAAGATTTACAGCCTTGAAAATTGTTTTTTTAGGAACGTCGGCAGCTGTACCTACAAAAGAAAGAAACACAGCGTCAATTTACATAATGACAACAAACGGGGCTTATCTTTTTGATGCCGGTGAAGGGTTGCAAAAACAACTTCAGATAGCTAAGTTAAACCCGATAAAGATCAAGGCTGTATTTATATCGCACATGCATTTTGATCACGTACTTGGCCTGCCAGGCCTTTTAATGACTATGGCTTTGATGAATAGAAAAGAACCTTTAACGATTGTGGGCACTAGAAAGCTTTTTCAATTTTTAAAGATGTTTGATGAAAAATTTTACATGGATTTAACGTTTGACGTTGAATTTGTTGAAGCGCATCAGGGCAGCGTTTATGAAAACAAAGAAATAAAAGTTACAGCTTTCCCGACTATTCACAGCACTGAGTCTTATGCATACAGAATATATGAGTACAAATTAAAAAGAAAATTTTACCCAGAAAAGGCGTTAAAACTTGGTATACCACGCGGACCGCTATGGAATAAACTGCAGCTCGGAGATAGCATTACTTTAAACGGCAAAAAAATTACTCCAGAAATGGTAAGTGATCCCCCACCGCCACCAGTTTCTGTATCCATAAGCGGAGATACTGCATATTTTGATGAACTCATAGATTTTTTTAAGGAGTCTGACGTGCTTATTTATGAGTCAACGTTTTCAAAAGAGCTCGTTAACAAAGCAAGCGAGATGCTGCACTCAACTTCAGAACAAGCTGCGCTAGCGGCTTTAAAATCTGGCGTTAAACTTTTGGTGCTATATCATTTCAGCGAGAGGTACAAAAACGCAAAGCTTCTTGAGGAAGAAGCAAAAAAGATATTTCCTAACACGGTAGCAGCAAAAGATTTTATGTGCATAAAAATTGAAGATAACAATATAAACGTTATAGATAATATTGAAAAATGTGAGTGATTCTCAGGGAACCTATTTGTACGTGCAATGGGACACATCGGACACGATCCTTCTTTCATATTATGTAGTAATAAACGGTGAGGTAAAGGTTAACGGATATTATTCTTTAAGAGCTAATCCAAACAAGATACTTAAATCGCTTAACGGCATGGCGAAAAAGTACGGCATTGAAAGGTTTATTATACAGAACAGCTTAGGGCTTAGCAAAGAAAAGCTTCAAAAAGACGGTTTGGGAGCTACGGAAAGCCAGAGATGGATGCTAAAGCTCAGAAAAGTAGATCAGATTTTTCAATCCCTAACTCAATTAAACAACGGATTCAGCTATGAGATAAAAGATGGCGTATACTCACCGGTTAAATGTTCCCTGGGTAGGTTCATAAAAATCAATGAAAATGGAGAAGCCTTGTTTGAAAATGTAAAAATTAAAATCCCCAGGTCAGTCCTAGAATATGCGGCATATCTTTTTGAAAGTTTGATCGCGTCAGGCATAACTTTTATCAGATATGTAGACGATAAAAACGTAAATTACGAGATAAAATTAACTCAGGATAAAAAAATATCCGTACCTCTTGTGAAAAATTTTAAAGGTTATTTAGTTATATGGCTGAGAGAAGAAGAAAATGAATTGCTAGCTAACATAAGCACAGGCAGAACGTTATCTGAAGCGATGAAAAAGCACAAGAAGATAATTCTGAAAAAAATGATTGAATGGATAAACAAGAGCAAGGAAACCAGCTTTTTAACGTCTATCGTTACGCTTGACCACATAAAAATAAACGAACTGATACGTAAAATTAAGGGAAAATAGCTCAATTTCGCATTAAAAATAAACTTTTTAAAATTTTATATATCTCAACTGAAGCATCAGGAAGCTTAAGAACTGGTAACTTTTCACTTCTTTGAAAATACCCTTTTATCTTTTTGGGGTCTGATTCTCTTCTTAAATACCCTTTTCTTAAGAGGTATTCTTCAACATCAGTTTTATAAGAGAAAACGCTTACAGTCTTTATTCCCAAAAGAATGGCCTCAACGTTCATCGTTCCTCCTCCTCCTATGAACGCATATGATTTCTCAAGAACGTTAGGTCCAAAGAACTCTCCGCCGTAGATAACCAGGTTATTTAAAACCTTTTCATCGCTAAAATATCTTTTAAGAAGGATGACTTTTTTATCAGGGTACTCACCAGCAACCTTAAGCGCAAACTCTTCAAAATTTATATAATCTTTAACATAAGATGCCATGTATTCACTTTCCCTTATAACGATAGCCCCAGCTGAAGCTTGTTCTATTTTGTTTTTAGGAGGCCAGATGTGCTTTCTGTATAACCAAGAAGTTGGGTCTAAACTTTTGTACTTTATAATCCTCTCGTATTCTATTCCATATTTTGCAAATTTACTCTTTTCAATCACCCATGGCGTCAGCAAATAGCTTGATAATGGTACAGTTAACTTGCAAACGAAAACGCTGTGCGGGGAATCACATATAAGTGTATGTGGAATACCAAGACCAAAAGACACCCTTGCTGCTTCAGGACTGCCAAAAGAAATGCTCAATTCAGGCTTTAAATCGGCTATAAAAGATGTTAATTCAAGCATCCTTTTTGCGCTTTGAACAAGTTTTGCTTTCAGATCACCTCCTCCGTGAGATCCCACTGTAACGTGCTTCGAATCAAGCTTGATCCTTTTATAAACCCTTTCAAGCTCTTCATATTCTCTTAAAGTTACAAATACTTCATGGCCATCTTTTATAAAATTCTCTTCTAAGGCTTTAGTCAGAAGGTAATGCTTTGGAGTTAAGGCGTCAATCCATACCTTCAACTTATTATCCCTATGAGCTTCTTTACCCTTTCAGGATCAACAGGGTTTTCTACTTTTCCTTTTTCTTTGAAATAAGTTCCGACTATTGCGCCGTCTGCATATTTTAAAAGCTCCTTTGCGTTATCCGGAGTTAGGCCGCTTCCTACCAGTACAGGGACTTTAACCTTTTCTCTGACATTTTTAACTTCTTCAGGAGATGGAGGGTTACCTGTCCTTGAACCTGTTATTATTATTGCATCGGCCATGCCTCTCTCTTCAGCATCAATTGCTGATTCTTCAGCTGTCCTTTGTAGCATAGGATATGAATGCTTTACGTGAACGTCAGCCAGAACGGCTACTTTTGATCTTAAATAAGTTCTGAAGCGCATAAGGTACGGCGCGCACCCTTCTATTATTCCCTGATCCGTAATATATGCTTCGTTGAGCACGTTTACCCTTATGAACTCCAGCTCAAAAGCCTCTGCCAGAGATAAAGCGCCATTGCAGCCGTTCCTTAACATGTTTACGCCGACTGGAACGGAAGCTTTCTTTTTTATCTCACATATTACTCTTGCAAAGGAAGCCATGGTTTCCGGGTTTGTGCTCGGGTCTTTAAAGTAAGGTACATCCCAGAAGTTTTCTATCATAACTCCGTCAACCCCTCCCTCCTGAAGATTTTTGAGGTCCCTGATCGCCAGATCAACGACAGAATTCAAACCGCTATATCCAGGAGAACCCAGCAAAGGCTTCAAATGAATCATTCCGATTATAAAAGGCCTTTTTTTAAAAGGAAGCTCAGTCATTTTGATAAAAAGTTGTCTGTTTGATAAGATTAAAACTTTTGCTTTTTAGAATGGCAAAAAAGAAAGAGTTAAAAACTAACACCTTAACCCATTTATGAACAAAAATGAGTATAAACTGGAGTGCAAACTCAAAAGCTTTCGAAAATCTGCTTGAAGCAATAGGCCGTACGCCTTTGGTAAAACTGCAAAAGATACCAAAAGATGCCGGAATAAACGCCACGATTTATGCAAAGCTCGATTATCTTAACCCTTCAGGAAGCTTGAAAGACAGAGTTTATTACAGAATGATAACAGAAGCAATAAAGAGAGGAGATCTCAAGCCTGGAATGGAAATCGTGGAAGTTAGTACAGGGAATGCAGGTATTGCTTGTACATGGGTAGGAACTCTTCTGGGCTATAAAGTAACTATAGTAATGCCCGCCGGAATGTCTGAAGAAAGGAAAAAACTCATAAGGGCATTGGGCGGCAACATAGTAGAAACGCCGGGAGCAGAAAGTGACGCAGACATATCATATGAAGTAGCTATGAAGATGTACAAAGAACATCCAGAAAAATACTGGTTCCCGGATCAGTACTCTAACCCGGACGCGATCGCGGCACATCATGATACTACAGGCGCTGAAATATGGGAACAGACAGGAGGAAAAGTTGACGCTCTCGTGTTGACGCAGGGCACAGGCGGCACTCTTACTGGTGCAGGTAAATATTTGAGGGAGAAGAATCCAAAAGTGAAACTTTACGCAGTTGAACCTACAGAAGCGCCAATGCTTTCCAAGAGAAAGTGGGGAAGTCATAAGATCGAAGGCATAGGAGATGGATTTGTGCCAAGAAACTTAGATGTCAGCATGCTTAACGGTGTGGTTACCGTAAGCTCAAGTGATTCAATATATTATGCTAAACAGCTCATGCTGAAGGAAAAAATACTTGCTGGAATTTCATCCGGAGCTAACGTTGCTGCGGCTGTGAAAGTAGCTAAAAAGCATCCAGAATTAAAACACATAGTTGTCATGATGAACGACTCTGCCATGAGGTATTTCACAACAGAGCTATTTGATGTTAAAAAGGTAGTAGAAATTCCTGAAAGAGAGCATCCGATGGACGAGTACACTAAGGAACAGCTAGATAAGTACCAGTCAAAGTGGGAAATAATCGAATAAACGGTAAAAATTTTCAGGATATATTTATTTTTGTTTTCTTTTCACGTTTTTTAGGTATTTCTACGATAAGTACCCCGTTTTTAAAAGTAGCTTTAACAGTTTCAGGATCTATTTTTACTGGGAGAGATATTTTCTTCCTGAACTTGTTAACCTCAACCTTCCTTCCAAAGCCTTCAAAGGATGACCAGTAAACTTTTCTGTTCATCGTTGCTATTATCTCAAGTTCGTTTTCTTTTGCGTATATTTCTATCTGATTCTTATCTGTTATAAATGGCAAGTCCATTGTTATGATGTAACTGTCAGATGTTTCGTAAATTTCGCTTAAAGGTTCTACATTGTCTATCATTTTCATCACCTGTACATGGAAGGTACTGCTTCCATTTTATTCTGAGTCGCCTTTGCTGACAGGTCTTTCAGGTTAAGCCTTATTTCATCGGCTTTCTCGAGCAGTTCTTGAACATCGATCTTCATATCAAGCAGTTTTGAAAGCGCTTCTAATGCTGAAGCTGCGGCTCCTGGATCAGGATATGTCGGAAAACTTTCAGCGATTATTGCATATGCATCTATGTTCCTATCTTTAAGCAGAGATAATAGCTCAGCGAAAATTCCTGCTAAAAAGCCTTCTTCAAGCGGCTTTATCCCTTTTTCTTTTAGGATTTCCAGCCCTTTTTCTGAATTTGAGACGCCAACGACTTCTGGCTTTTGGATTTCAATTCTCCTTTGAGTCGGATAGCCGTTTATCGAAACAGCAGATGATACTCTTTTCTCGTAAAGCCAATCTGCTATTGTTCTTGACAGGTTCTTAACAAGGGATGTAGGCACTGGCACTTCTGAAGTTATTATCAGAAGTTTGCCGTCAGAATAGGCCGCCATTGGTTCTTGAATAATACCCATTTTTACGCTCTGGATAGGTGGCAGAGCAACGCTTTTAAAGTAAGCTACGGGCTTCATGTGCATTTTTTCTATCAGATGAAAAGAGGAGATAACGCCGACAAGGCCAATGTCTGGAAGTCCTTCGATAGCTATAAGGTTTGGAGGAAGAGGTTCAAGCTCCACTACATCTACATCGTAATATTCAAGATGCACAACCATATGTTAATTATTTATCGGCTAAAATTTAAGCTTTTAATTTTTTCATTATACTCATTGAATTTTAAGATCTGGATGTAAGATTTAAGACTTTACCGCAGGATAGCTATTAAAAAAGCAATCATTAGAACACTTACCAAAATCCAGTCAACAGGCTTCATCTTAAAATCATGAAAGTATGTCCTTTTTTTGTTAGCCCTAAAACCCCTTATGTCTGCAGATAAAGCAATGTTTTGGGAAGACCTCAGAACATCTATTACAAAATCCGCTATTATAATTCCAGTGCTGTAAACATAGATCCATAGCCTTTTTAAAAAAGATCTAAAGGGCAAAAAGTTAAGCCCGCCTATAAAACCTCTGCTTCTTAAAACTTCGGTTAAGGATGAAAAAGCATCTAAAACCTTTGGTATTGATACCAGCGCAAGGGTCATGGCAAAAGCAAGCTCATAAGGAATCTTAGATTTAACCATGCTTGTAAGTAAATCAGATGGCGATGACGTAAAAACAAGAATAAAAACTGAGGCCACTTCAAGAGCCGCTGGTACAGATATCATCAATCCAAATAATAACCCGTTCAAAGAAATACCCCTTATGCCCATTGAAGGTGGTATTAAAGCGATTAAAAGCTGTCCTTTCAGTCTTCTGAACCCGGAAAACGTTATGCTGTCTACCCATGCCGAAGGTATCACTATGGATAGCATTAAAAGAATTACAAACCTTAGGTTTTTTGCAGGATTTGTCATGAACAGATACAGAAACAAGGTAAACGCTAGCAGGATTACCCCTACATAAAACCCAAATGCGCTAGCGAGCGCCGGGATTGCTATAGCATACAGAAGCTTAACACGCGGATCCAGCTTGTAAAGGAACGTTCTACCTTCCGAATAAGCGAATATTGACGCATAGCCTTTAAATCCTATGGCTTTCCATAAAAGAAAGAAAGCTATAATCGGTCCAGTTAAAATTAGAATTATTGCAATTAGCGTTGATAGGATAGCTGGTAGATAAATCAATAGCACTTATATGTCGCCTCTATATGCAATTTTTATTATAATAAAAACTCGCTTAAAAACTATTCTATATCGTGACATGATAATGATTAAATGAGCCAAACTACTACCGATGCAGGTATCCTGGTTATACCTTTATTAAACCTGAACCGATTGTAGAAAGTGAAGATGAGCTCTAGCATTGCGTTCAAATCATTAATATGAAGCTTTTTAGCTTTAATGTTGTTTGCGAATACTTTTGTCCTGCTTTTTAAAGGACTGAACCTCTGGATCTGGCTTGCATCTTTGATGAACAGTTACTGCCGGCAACTTTTTTGGGTTAATGGGACGAAAGCCCATTTCAGTTAGTTAAAGATAGCCCCTTACAAAGCCGATAAATTTACAGGGTTGACTAGAATATTTACTCAAACACGGCTTTGTCTGTGAAACGCTGGCGAGACACCGGATGATCATGCCAATGATATGATGGAATATTTGGTGATTATTATGTTAAAGCAAACCAGCGATTAATTGGGAAGCCCTGGCCGCAATGTCATGATACTTCACTAACGTTTGATTAATTTTTT
>ERZ1669247.74-NODE-74-length-49746-cov-7.397839_pt1 | contig 49746 bp, 48 predicted proteins | sample MGYA00579297_ERZ1669247 | MGnify/ENA primary metagenome ERZ1669247 (study PRJEB41166, sample SAMN08046056) | hot springs metagenome | biome: hot spring; feature: acid hot spring; material: thermophilic sediment; isolation source: thermophilic sediment from acid hot...
AATCATTTTAAACACTAAAATTTATAAAATGTATTTTTTATATGATAGTAATGGCGTCTTATTTAAGTGGAGCTCAAGCCTTAGTAAAGGCATTAGAAGGGGAAAAAGTAGAGGTAATATTTGGCATACCAGGAGGAGCTACGCTGCCCTTTTATGATGCTTTGAAGGACTCGAACATCAAACACGTTCTGGCGAGGCATGAGCAATCTGCCGCCCATATGGCAGACGGCTACGCAAGAGCTTCTGGCAAGGTGGGTGTTTGTACTGCAACTTCAGGGCCAGGTGCTACAAACCTGCTGACCGGCATAGCTACAGCATACCTTGATTCGTCTCCGGTGGTCGCTTTAACAGGTCAGGTTGCAAAAAGTTACATAGGTAAAGACGCATTTCAAGAAATAGACACAGTGGGCATCTACAGCCCTGTTGTAAAATATGCGTTTCAGCCTCTTTCGGCTTCTGAAATACCGTTCGATGTAAAGGCCGCTTTCTATATCTCCAGCACAGGAAGGCAGGGACCAGTGCTTATAGACCTGCCAAAAGATGTGCAAACGGAAACAGCTGAAATCGAGTTCCCTGAAAGAATAGAGATTAAAGGTTATAGACCGTACATAAAACCAGATCCAGAAGCAGTAAAAGAAGCGGCAAAACTGATCATACAGGCGCAGAAACCGGTGATTCTGGTAGGTGGAGGAGCAGTAAAGTCGGAAGTTGGTCCCCTGGTATTAGAACTTGCAGAAATGTTCATGATTCCCATAGCAAGCACATTGATGGGTAAAGGAGCTATCCCTGAAAATCATTTCCTGTCTGTCGGTCCCATTGGAATGCACGGTACATATCATGCAAATACCCTAATAATGGAAAGCGACCTGATTATTGGAATAGGGGTCAGGTTTTCTGACAGAACTACGATGGATACTAGAGAATTTACAAAAGACAGAATGATATTGCACTTTGACATAGATCCAACTGAAGCTAGAAAAAACCTCGTCAATGAATTTCCAGTAATAGGAGATTTGAAAGAATCGCTGAGCATTCTGATTTCAGAAATAAAAAAGATGATGCCGTACATAAAAAGTTCTCCATGGCACAAAAGAGTTAAGGAACTAAAGGATTATTACGATGACAGAATTTTCGGAGAAAACGTAATGAGCCCACTTATCGTAAAGAAAATCAGGGATATACTTGGTCCAGATGATATCGTGACTACAGAAGTTGGCCAGGCACAAGCATGGGCTGAGCTGTTTTATAAGGCATTAAAACCCAGAACTTTCATAACCAGTGGTGGTTTGGGCACCATGGGTTTCGGATTTCCAGCGGCAATAGGCGCAAAAGTTGCAAAATTTGATAAAACTGTAGTGGACATTGCAGGGGACGGAAGCTTCTTGATGACCTCTAACAGCCTGGCTACTAGCGTTGCAGAAGGCATACCGGTGGTGGCGGTTATCCTGGATAACGCGGTGCTAGGCATGATAGCTCAATGGCAGAGAATTGTGTATAACAACAGGTACATAGCATCATCTCTAGGAGAAACTCCTAACTTTCCGGCGCTTGCAAGAGCTTATGGCGCTGAAGGTGTCAGGGTAAACGGTCTTGAGGATTTTGTTAAGTACTTTAAAGAAGCTGTTAGAAGCGAAGTTACCTATGTTATAGACGTCCCGATATCGCCAGAAGAAAACGTTTTCCCATTCGTTCCGTCTGGAAAAAGTTTGAGGGAAATGATAGTATGAAAAAAGAAAGGGTGTTTTTTATAACCGTTGCAGATAAGCCAGGAGTGCTTTTTAAAATAACTAATATATTCCGACGCAGAAACTTTAACATAGAGAGCGTTACAGTTGGCAAAACGCTGGCAAAGGATGAATCGCAGATAGTAATAACTATAAATGCTGACGACGAAGAAGCGGACAGCTTTGCGAGAATGGTCAAAAAGCTGATAGATGTTTATGAAGTTGTTGAAGCGCCAAAAGACTCATGCTATGCTCAGGAGCTTTTGCTGGCTAAATTAGAAGGCGATCCAGATGGGTTGCAAAAGATAGCTGAAAATTATGGCGCGCAGTTGATAAAAAATGGCACACTGATATTAAAGTATGTCGGTGAGCCTGCGAATGTCGAAGAGTTGATAAAAGATCTTTCCCAGTTCAAGATAATACATATATCGAGGACAGGGATAACAGCTGTGGTGAAAGAAGATGGTAAAGATATATTACGATTCGGACGCTGATTTAAACAGCATAAAGAATAAAACCGTAGCTATAATAGGCTACGGAAGCCAGGGAAGAGCTCACGCTTTAAATCTAAAGGATTCAGGGATAAATGTAGTTGTAGGAGTAAGAGAAAATGGTAGATCATGGGAAGCAGCAAAAGCAGATGGATTTAACCCGAAAAACATAGAAGAAGCTTCACGGGTTGGGGATCTTATCGCTGTGCTCATACCTGATACGGAGCATGGTGTAGTTTATGATAAATACATTAAGAACAACTTAAAAGAGGGCAAAACGTTGCTTTTTGCTCACGGTTACAGCATAAGGTTCGGACTGATCAAACCCCCGCGTTATGTTGATGTCGTGATGGTAGCCCCAAAATCCCCGGGTCCAAAACTAAGAGAATCATTCTTGCAGAATTTTGGAGTACCGTCTCTGATAGCTGTTCATCAGGATTATTCCGGCAAAGCAAAAGATACAGCTCTGGCATACGCAAAAGGCTTGGGATCAACCAAAGTCGGTGTACTTGAAACCACTTTTGCGGATGAAACAGAGGAAGACCTGTTCGGCGAACAGGCAGTATTGGTTGGCGGCCTTATGTATCTGATTAAGAACGGGTTTGATGTGCTGGTGGAAAACGGTTATCCGCCAGAACTTGCATATTTTGAAGTATTGCACGAAATGAAACTCATCGTGGACCTTGTCTATTCTTCAGGGCTTACTGGTATGTTAAAAGCAGTAAGTGATACTGCAAAGTACGGAGGTATAACACGGGGTAACATAGTTATAGATGAAAGTGTGAAAAAAAGGATGGAAAAGCTTCTCGCTGAAATTAAGAACGGGAGCTTTGCTCAAGAGTGGACCGGAAATCCCGAGCAGAGCAAACAGAAACTTGAAAAAATGATGAACGATATAGAAAACCTTGAGATTGAGAAAATAGGCAAAAAAATTAGAAAACTAGCTGGATTGGAGAAATGAATAGGAAAGTATACGTTTTTGACACAACTCTAAGGGATGGAGAACAAACTCCGGGTGTTAGCCTGAGTATAGATGATAAATTTGAAATAGCAAAGGCTCTCGATGTCCTTGGGGTAGACATAATCGAGGCTGGCTTTCCTGCAGCTAGCGAAGGAGAATTTAATGCAGTAAAAAGAATTGCAAATGCCGGGCTAAGGGCCAAGGTAGCCGCTCTGGCAAGGTTAAACCCCGGTGATATGGAAACAGCTCTTTCTACGGGTATAAAGAGGATTCACGTGTTTATTGCGACGTCTGACATTCATCTTCAATATAAACTCAAGAAAAGCAGACAGGAAGTTCTTCAGATAATAAAAGAAAACATAGGCTATCTAAAAGATAAAGGTGTTGAGATAGAATATTCCGCTGAGGATGCAACAAGGACAGAAAAGGAGTTTTTGCTTCAGGCTTTCTCAAAAGCTGCAGAAAGCGGGGCTTCCGTTCTTGACATTGCAGATACAGTTGGCATAGCATCTCCCAGCCTGATAAAAGAATTAGTTACAGCTGTAAAAAAAGAGATCCCTGACAAAAGGGTAAGCGTACATGTGCACAACGATCTAGGCCTTGCAACTGCGAACACGCTGGCCGCTATTGAGGCGGGCGCAGATCAATTTCATGGTACTGTTAATGGGATAGGAGAAAGGGCAGGCAACGTTAGCATAGAAGAAGTGGTAGTTGCTCTTAAGGTCCTTTATAATATTGAAACGAGTATAAATCTAGAAAAGATTTACGAAACATCCAAAATCGTAGAAAAACTTACTGGAATAAGGATAGCTAAAAATAAGCCAATAATCGGGGAGAACGCTTTTGGTCATGAAAGCGGTATTCACACTCATGGTATACTGAACAATCCAAGGACTTATGAACCAATAAGCCCTGAAATGGTTGGAAGAAAACGATGGTTTATGGCCGGAAAGCTTTCTGGAAGTCATGGCATAGCTGCGCAGCTTAAAGAAATGGGCATCCAGGTTAACGATCAGCAGCTCCAGGAAATAGTTAAGAAAGTTAAAGCTCTAGGGGATGCAGGTAAGCACGTAACAGATGCTGATCTTTACGCTATAGCAATGTCAATAACCGGAAGCTCACCTCAAAAATACCTGAACCTTAAAGGTATAGTTTCAGTAACAGGCATGAATATTTCTCCTACGACGTCCATAAGAATAAGCTTCAAAGAAAAAGACTTTGAATCTTCCAGCACCGGTATTGGACCGGTTGACGCTTCGCTTAAGGCAATTCAAAAAGCTCTTGAAGGAGTGCTTAAAGTAAACCTGATAGAATACAGTATAGATGCTATAACAGGCGGTTCCGACTCTCTGGCGCAGGTAAGCGTAAAAGTTGAAGATGAAGAAGGTCATATTGCATCTTCTACCGCTACCGGTCCAGATATAGTCATGACGAGCGTAGAAGCAATGATAGATGGTATTAATAAGCTGCTATTAAAAAGGGTATAGTAACAGATGAAATACAGGATAGCCTGGATGAAAGGAGATGGTATAGGACCTGAAATTTCTGATGCTGCAATCAGGGTGCTAACTCTTTTAGGAGATATTTACGGTATAAATTGGGAATTAAATTTTTACGAGATGGGGGATGAAACAAAAAAGAAATATGGTACAGCTTTACCTGAAGAAACGATTGAAGGAATAAAATCGTCAGATCTGGCTATCAAGGGGCCAGTTGGTGAAACAGCATTTGAAAGCATAGTTACGCTGCGCCTTATTTTAGATCTTTACGCCAACATACGTCCAGCAAGAAGCTATAAAGGGGTTCCATCAGTTAAGCCTATAGATGTCGTAATAGTCAGGGAAAATACAGAAGATCTTTACAAAGGAATAGAATTTAAAATAAACGACACAGCAGTAGCTTTGAAAATATTTTCAGAAAAGGGCACAAAAAGAATAGCCAGAATAGCTGCAATGTACGCGCTTAACAGAAAAAAGAAGGTAACCATAGTGCACAAGGCAAACGTAATGCGTATCACGGATGGCTTTTTTAGAGATATCGCGAGACAAGAACTGGAAAAGTTTAAAATTCAAGTTGATGAAAAATACGTCGATGCCATGAGCATGGCACTCATAAGAAACCCTCAAGATTTTGACGTAATTTTAACTCCTAACGTTTATGGGGATATCCTCAGCGATGAGGCTGCTCAGATCGCAGGCGGGTTGGGTTTTGCTGGTTCGGCCAATATAGGAGACAGCTTTAACCTTTTTGAACCGGTTCACGGTTCAGCGCCAGACATAGCAGGTAAAGGCATTGCGAATCCTTATTCTATGTTCAATGTTATTTTAATGGCGCTTGAATATTTATACATTAAGAAAAATGATGTTAACGCACAGAAAGCGAGCGAGGCTCTTGGGAAATCCATAGAATCTTGCATAAGCAAAGGGTTTTTAACGCCAGATGTAGGGGGTAAGTTTAAAACTGGCGATATCACAAACTATCTGGAACAAGAGCTGAAAGCTTATGCCAGATGACATAGAAACGATGAAGAACAGGCTAAAGGAGATTAACGGTGAGCTTGACAAGCTTATGCAGGAAGTAAAAGAACTTAAGGTACAAAGAGAACAAGTAACTTATGAATTATCGAAGATCAAGGTGCCTAACATAAGAGTAAATGAAGAAGAGATAAAAAGGCTTGAAAGCCTTTTGAAAAGGCTTGATGATGAAGTTCAAACAAAGGTTCTTAAGCCCGATGAAGAAAGAAGAATTTTTGAAAGAATCAAAGAAACGGAAAAAAGGTTGAGCGGCTTAAGGTCTGTAAAAAGTTCTCTTGATAAAAGCCAGGAACTTAGAAACAGGCTTAACGAGATAAAGAAAAGGTTAAGTGAACTCCATGAGCTCATAGAGCCGCTTTTAAAAGAAAAAGAAAAGCTAAAGAACGAAATGCAGAAGCAAATAATTCTGGAAAAGTTAAGGAGGTATAAAGAAAAAGAGAAGGAAAAAGGATACAACATAAACTTAAAGTTTGAAAAAATAAACAAAAATGAAGTAAAAGAAGCAATAAAAAAGAAACTTGAAAAAGGCGAACCTGTATCTCTGGAAGAATTGAAGGTGCTTTATGATGAAAGACAGTAAGGTGCTCTCATTTGACCTTTGTGGAACTTTAAACGAATGTCAAGTTTACAACAGTATGTGGTATGAAGTTCTGCCTGAAATGTATGCTGAGTTAAACGGTATAAGCTTTGAGGAGGCAAAAAATGAGCTAATCAAAGCATACAATCAGCTCGGTCCTAACAGGCTCGAATGGTACCTTCCAAGTTACTGGATAAATAAATTCGGTTTAAACTATCAGGAGTTTCTGAAAAAATGCAGAAACATAAAGGTTAGCGTTCCTTCAAATTTAAATAAACTAAAAGGGAAATACAGGCTTATTCTTTCTACCAACGTTTCGAAAGAAGTTCTTGAATTTTCTCTTTTGAACAGCGTTTTTGACTACATTTATTCTTCTGTTGACATGGGATACCCAAAAAAAGATGAAAGGTTCTGGAAAGAAGTAATCAAAAATGAAAACCTGCGACCACACGAACTAATACATTTCGGTGATGATTATGTTTATGACTACCTTATTCCTTCATCTCTTGGTGCTAGAAGCAAGCTTTCAAACGTAAACAATTTGGGTTTTAACGTTTTTTACATGCTGGGAATTAGGCTTTAGACTAATTTTTTTATTATCAAAGGCATATTTATAAAGCCAATCATTTTTGTTGTATATATGCGTCTGAATTCAGCCATACTGGGTTACGGTGCTTACGTTCCGAAGTACAGGATAAGCACAGAAGAAATAGCAAGGATTTGGGTTGGTGAAGGATCTGGTCCTAACAGGATGAAAGCGGTAGCTTCCTACGACGAAGACGCGTTAACAATGGCTTACGAAGCAGCTTCGATAGCTCTAAAAATGGCAAACTATCCTGAGATAGAGGCTATACTGGTTGGATCTGAATCAAAGCCATATGCTGTAAAACCAATGGGTTCTGTTTTGAGCGACATTCTCGGCTTTAACAAGATACTGGGCGTTGACCTTGAGTTTGCATGTAAAGGTGGTACAGAAGCGGTTCAGATGATAAGCGGCATGATAACATCAGGAGTCATAAAACACGGTCTTGCGATAGGATCTGATACCGCACAGGGTAGACCATCTGATGATCTGGAATATACAGCGGCTAGCGGTGCAGGTGCAGTAGTGCTAGGCCAGCCAAACGGTAAAGAAATAGCTAAGATAACTCATTCAGTAACTTTTGTTACAGATACTCCGGACTTTTGGAGAAGGCCAAAAGAGCATTATCCGATGCATCTTGGAAGGTTCACCGGCGAACCGGCATACTTTACCCATATCATGTCAAGCGTTAAACTCTTGTTTGAAGAAACAGGGTATAAGCCATCAGACTTTAATTATGCAATATTCCATCAACCAAATCCAAAGTTTCCAGTAGAAGTAGGTAAAAGACTCGGGTTCAAGGATGAACAGTTGAAACCAGGACTGCTTAATGACGAGCTGGGTAATTCTTATTCCGCAAACACGCTGGTGGCTCTGAGCGTCGTACTCGACGTTTCAAAACCAGGAGACAAGATTCTTTTATCAAGTTTCGGCAGCGGCGCTGGAAGCGACACTTTTGTAATAGAGGTTGTATCAAAAGCAGACGATGACGATTATATACCTTTGCGCGAAAAGTTAAAGAATTATGTGGAGATTGATTACGCGACTTATTCAAAGTGGAGGAATAAAATAATAAGGTGATAAAGATGTCAAAAGTATATATAAAATCTGTGGGTGTAGTACCCGTAGGGGAACACTGGAACAAATCACTTACAGACCTTATGGTTGAGGCTTCGCTTAACGCCTTAAAAAATGCAGGAAACGTGAAGATAGACAGAATAGTTGTGGGAAACATGATGTCCGGTTACTTAAATAATCAGGAACATCTGGGGGCGCTTTTAGCAAGCGCGCTGGGAATGAAAGGTACTGACGCTCTAAAAGTGGAAGCCGCATGCGGGTCAGGCGGTATGGCGGTTCATGAAGGTTATGTTTCGGTAAAATCAGGTGAATTTGAAAATGTACTTGTGGTTGGAGTTGAGAAGATGAAAGATACAGATACATCAGTTTTGACTAAGGCTTTGGCTATGGCGGAAAGCGCAGAGTTTACTCAAGTGGTTGGAGCATCTTTTATATCCCTTAATGCTTTGTTGATGAAGATGTACATGAACAGGTACAACGTTCAGGAAGAGTATTTGGACAACTTCCCGGTGATAGCACACAAAAATGCAGTTACTGCGCCGCACGCACAGTTCAGGAAAGCCTTTACTCTTGAAGACGTAAAACGGTCTCCTTATCTTGCTGAACCCATAAGGCTTTTGAGCAGCGCCCCTTCGAGCGATGGCGCGGCAGCTGTTGTGTTGAGCTCGAAACCTTCAGATGTGGAGATTCTAGCCTCAGAAGTTTCTACCAATGAGCTGATACTGTCGCAGAGGGAAAACCCTCTCAGGTTTGAAGCTACAGAAAAGGCTTTCAAAAAAGCTGTAGAAAAATCCAGTATAGATCCCGCTAAAGTAGATTTTCTTGAAATTCACGATGCTTTCCCGATTGTAGCGGCATTAAGCCTGGAAGCTATGGGATATTCAGAGGAAGGCAAAGCCGGTTATGATGCGGCAAAAGGTAAATACAATTTTGAAGGGGACCTGCCTATACTGACTTTTGGAGGGCTTAAAGCGAGAGGCCACCCAGTAGGTGGTACGGGAGCATACCAAGTTGCTGAAGCTTATATGCAGCTTTCGGGAACTGCAGGCAAAAATCAGGTACAGGGAGCAAAGGTTGGAATTACGCAAAACGTTGGTGGAGTAGATACAACTTCTGTAGTTCATGTCATGAGGAGGGTGAGCTAAGGTGATACCCATAGCTTATTGGAGAAACAGAAAACTTTATACAAGGCTTATTGGTAGCAGGTGCAAAAAATGCGGTGCTGAATACTATCCGCCAGTAAAGGTTTGTAAAAAATGTGGATCAGCTGAAATAGAAGAAAAAGAGATGCCAAAGACCGGAACGATAGTTTCTTTTACAAAACTTACTGAGCCTCCTGTGGACTTTAAAGATTATGCGCCGGTATATCTTGCCATGATAAGGCTGGATAACGGAATACTGGTTTTGGGACAGCTGGCAGATGCAGAAAGCGAAGAAATAAAGATAGGAGCTAAAGTTACGGCTACGATCAGAAAATGGACAGAAGACGGACAAAGCGGGATAATTTATTACGGCTATAAATTTAAAATAATCTAAAAAGTTTATTTGCACTTTCCGTTATTTTTTGCTTCAGATAGTTCATCCAGGCTTATTATGTATTCTGCATGGCTCCAGACAAGAGGAGATACAGAAATCGGCCCTCCATCGTATGGATTTATCTGTTCTGAAAGCACCCCAGATCTTTGGCTGTGATCTAAAACCCACTTTATAAGAGAAAGCGCTTTTTCACAGTCCCCAGTAGCTATATAATATCTTGATGACCAAAGCGTTGTTATTATCCATGGGTTACCGGGTATTTCTTTGTCGTCCTTGATTCTTTGATACATATCACCTTCATATCTTGCGAGCCCGCCTGTATTTTTAACCCACAACCGGTTCATTATTACGTCCATGTTGGCCTTTACCTTTGGGTCTGCTGGATCTTTCATTCCAAACAGAAAAAGGGCCATGTTTTGCGAATCAACCGTAAAATCAGGCCTTCCGTTTATTATTGCCCTTGCATAGTATCCTTTTTCAGGTGAATAGAAATGTGTTTCATAGGCTGAAGCCATTTTATTTGCGACGCTAAGGTATCTTTCAGAAACGTCATCTTCTTTAAAAACGTTTGCAAATTTTGAAGCCGCCACAAGAGCTGCATATACTGTAGAAACCGTATATGTATGAATACCAAACCGTTCTTCCCAAAGGTCATAGGATTCTTTTGGAAGCCCATCTTCGTTAACAAACGAAGCCATAAAGTCTGCAGCTTTTTTAATTAGTTTCTCATACAACGGGAAGAAATATTCAACGTCCAGCGATTTAAGATAATACTGCCATAGCGACCAGATCACAAGTGCAGTTTCATCTTCCTGAATTGGTATTATCGGCTTTCCTCCTATTATCCTTGGTATCCAGCTGCTTGCCATGTTACCGTCTGGCAAGTATTTGTGGTGAAAATACCCGCTATCGGTAACAGTTGAAAGAGCGAATTCAAAGAACTTTCTAGCAGCGCTAAAATGATATGTTTTTGTTAAAGCATAAGTAGCTAACGCTGCATCTCTGGGCCAGACATAATAATAACCATCTTTACTTTTTTTAAGAATATCGCTGTCTGAAGATGCCATAATAGCTCCTTTGTTGTTCATGTGAATTTTTATGATAAATTGTGATTTTCTGAATAAAGAAAGCATATCCTGTGTAGCCTGAATGTTTCTCTTTTCGTTCCAAACCGTCCAGTAATTTTTTGTTCTTTTATACATATCATTTAGAGCATTAAAGGAAAGCCTTCTCCTGATGGACTGAAGAGAATCAAGGTCTTCCTGTGCTATTATAAAGTAATACATTACCTTTGTTTCTTCAGGCAATAAAAACATAGTATGTCCTATTACAGAATCTACAGAACCTATAGCTACAGCATTAAACGACAGTTTCCCATCTTCAGCATCCTTCCAAGTCCCTTCATAACCGTCAAACCCCTTGATTCCAACTGCGTACTGATCAATGCTGTTTCCGTACTGATCAAGAGTTGACACTAAAAAAAGCCTTTTGTTCTTGTAATGAATTATAGAATTTAAATGCGGTTCATAAAAAGCAGTATCACCTATGTCGTTTCCGTATATATAAAAATCCTGATGGAAGAACAGTTTTATCTCCAGTGAAGCGTTACCTTTGTTTGTTATGGTAATCTTTTTTGAATAAACATCATCGTAAATATCCACAAAATCATTGTTTACTATTTCCAGTGGATTTATGGATAATTTAACTTCAGTTACCATAGTATCATCTAAATAATCCATGTTAGTTATGATATCATGCGTTATCCACTTAAACCCCCCATCTACAGCTAAACCAAACCTAAACGGATGTCCAACTGCATGATTTTCAGCCTGATCGTGAGCGTAGTAAAGATCTACTATTCTGTAGTCTTTATCAAAGCTTAACAGAAGTCTATTGTTACCTATTGGTAGAAAACGAACCATATAGCAGTTTATAGATTACATTACTTTAAAACTCTTATTGTTGGTTAAGTTGTGTGCAGGTAAAAATGTTTTAACATCTAGATAAAATTTTCATAAAAACAAATAAGCGTGCACCATAAACAGCATTATCGTGTTAAAATATAACGAATGGTTAATAACTAACAAAAAAGGTAGTTACGCTTCGTCATCATCAACATTTGCAAACCTCAGAACTTATCACGGGCTTTGTGTTAAAAGGGATCAGAATAATTATGAAGGAAAAGTTTTACTTTCAAAGCTTTATGAAGAATTTGAAATAAATGGTAAAAGCTACAGCATTGATACCAATTATTATTTAGACACCATACATCCAGAAGGGTTTAAGCATTTGATAGATTTTAACCACGATCAATTTCCATGGTTTGAATTTGACGTAGCTGATTCTTTAATAACCAAATCGCTTGTCATTGACCCGGATAAAGACTGGCTTGTGATCAGGTATGAATTTATAGGCCGGTTGCCCGATAAGATTTACTTGCATCCTCTTTTTGCTTTTAGAAGCTTTCACTTAGCTTTGAGGAAGAGAGAAATAAACATGAAAACATTTCAATCAGAAAACGGATACAGCTTTAGGATAGGAGATGATTTTGTTACTATCTATGTCAAAGGTAATTTTATAAAAGATAGCACATGGTTCTATAATTTTCTTTATCCGATAGATAAGGAAAGAGGTTCAAATTGCGTTGAGGACCTTTATCACGAAGGATATTTTGTTATAAAGCCCATAGAGAATTTTCTTGAAGTAAAAATATCATGCGAAGAAGCAGAGCCTCAAAATTTTGAAGTTATAAAAAGAAGGATGTTATCGAACAGGTCTTCTTTTAAAGGCGAACTTAACGGCGTTGCAAAGGCTTCAACGTCTTTTTTGCTGTACGATGATGTAATAGCTGGGTTTTACTGGTTCGGACCATGGACAAGAGACACGATGATCTCTTTACCGGGTCTGCTGCTCGTTACAAAAAGGTTCAAAATCGCTAAAAACATACTAGAAAAATATTCAAGGCTTGCAGAAAAAGGAATATTACCTGTATCATTGGTTGATCCTAACAACATAGCTTCAGCCGATTCTTCCTTATGGTTTATTTATGCCCTTTACAAATATTATATCTACACTGGTGACAAAAATACATTAAAAAAGTTATTACCTTCAGCAGTTTCTGTTTTGAATGCTTACATAAAAGGCAATGATTTTTTCGAAATTAAAGGTTCTTTAATCTACGTTAAAAAGCCTCAATTGACCTGGATGGATGCAAGAACAGGCAATACCATCTTTACACCCAGGACCGGTATACCGGTTGAAGTCAATGCCCTCTGGTACAATGCGTTAGCAACTTTAGACTATTTTTCTAAAGAGTTAAGTATTAACATGCCTGAGTACGTCAAAACGCTTCAACAAAAGGTTAAAGAAGAGTTCATTCAGAAATTTGTTCGCGGAAATAAAGTTTTGGATACTGTCGAACCAGAAGATGATAGTTTGAGGCCTAATTTTATAATTGCCTTTTCTTTGCCTTTTCCTGTTTTGGACAATTTTTCGGACTATAAAAAAGTGGTGGACGACAAGCTGTTAACTCCTTTCGGTCTTAGATCTCTTTCCCCTGATGATCCAAATTATATCGGAAAGTATGAAGGCGATCGATACCAGAGAGATCGCGCATACCATAACGGTTCTGTATGGCCATGGTTAGCTGGTCCTTATATAACAGCGTCGGTTAGAAGTGAAAACGAGAAAGAGACCTTGTACGAATATTTTAAACCGCTGATTAAAATGAAAATGATCCCAGAAATATTTGATGGAAATGAACCTCATATACCTCGTGGCTGTATAATGCAAGCATGGAGTTATGGCGAGATTTTAAGGGCATATGCTGAAGACCTTACTTAAAGCAAAAACGTTATTTTATGGGCACAGACCTAGAAAGATATGTTTTTAATATCAAATCTGAAAGAATAAGTCCCTTCATATTCAGTTTTAACAGCAAAAAGGCTTCCCCCAAGGTCATCCGGTGAATCTGCAGAGGTTATGAACAAGGTCTTAAGGTCTTTGTCCCCAAAATTGCACGAAGATGTATTTTTTGCTGGGACTTTTATTTCAATCAGTTTTTTATTTTCATCTGGATTCCAGCGAATTACCTTACCCCCTCCCCACATAGCTACCCAAAGCATGCCTTCTTTATCAATTGTCATGCCATCAGGAACGCCTTCTTCATTTTTTAAATCAGCAGCAACTCCTGCATATTTTAGGTTCATCATTCTGTCATATTCATACGTCGTTACCTTTTTTGTCGGTGAATCTATAATGTAAAAAACTTTCTTTTTTGTGTTCCATGCGAGGCCGTTTGAAATTGTCATTTTTTCCAAAATTTTTTTGAAATTCTTACCGTTAAAAGAATAAAGAGATCCAATCGGTCTTTTTTGATCAAGATCCATTGTGCCAATAATTATTAAACCATCGGGGCTAACTTTTCCGTCGTTAAACCTTGTATTAATGTTGTTTTCTACTTCTGCTAATTTTTTTACCTCTTTACCGTTATCTATAAGATAGAGCGAATGACCAGCGCTAGCAATTATTTCTTCTTTATTTGTTAAAAAAACGGCTGACACCATTTCCGGCATATCGATGTGCGTTATTTCTTCTCCAAAAGTCCTTGATGTATAAATTTTTTTGTCCTCTATGTCAACCCAGTAAATCAAATCTTTTATCTCGTCGTATATAGGACCTTCCCCTAGCTTGTTTATCTTTCTGTAAATTGTCTTTACTTCCAATTCGTTTATTTTTAAGCTTTAACGTAGATTTAAGCTTTAAAAACAATTAAATAAAATTAAATTAATAACACGTTTATACCAGAATTATAATTATAAAGTCATGAGCAAAATACAGAAAATAGAACCCATAGTTTTAGGAGAAAAAAGCGGTCCAGCTACATGGGCTTCATTGATGATACTTGTGCGCGTTGAAACTTCTGATGGTATGGTAGGTTATGGTGAAGCTGTGCCAACCCTGAGGATTGGTCCAGTTGTTGAATCGATCAGAGAAGTTTCGAAAGTTTATGTTGGGAAAGATCCGTTTGAAATTGAAGCTAATATGAAGGAATGGGAGAAACATGATTTTTACCTTCACAGCTCCTTTGAGTCAACTACGGCGCTAAGCTCTGTCGATATTGCATTGCATGATATATTAGGTAAATACCTAAAGGAACCAGTTTACAAGCTACTGGGGGGCAAAGTTAGGGACAAGATTCCTGTTTACGCAAATGGATGGTACAGCAACTGCAAAACCCCGGATGATTTTTCAGCTAAGGCTAAAGATACAGTGAACAAGGGCTATAAAGGGCTTAAGTTTGATCCATTCGGAGGAGAATGGGATTCTATTTCCGATGAAGCTCTCAAGAAAGCATCTGAAATCGTAAAAAGCATAAGAGAAGCTGTGGGAGACCATGTTTATCTTATGATCGAGCATCACGGCAGGTTTAATCCAGATGCCGCTGTAAAAATAGCAAATGAACTTTCACAGTATGATCCGCTTTTTATGGAAGAGCCTGTTCATCCATGGAATATGATGGGTTTAAGGGATTATAGAGCTAAATCATCAGTTAGAGTCGCGCTTGGAGAAAGAATAATATCAAAAGAACAGGCTCTTGAATATATATCTGAGGACCTTGTTGATGTGCTGCAGCCAGATATATGTAACATCGGTGGCTTTACAGAATTAAAGAAGCTTTCTGCGTTAACAGAAGCTTATGGAGTGCTATTGGCGCCTCACAACGCATTCGGTCCTGTTCAAAACGCGGCAACAATTCAGTTTGATGCATGGGTTCCCGGTCTTTTAATTCAAGAATCTTTCTATGATTATTTTCCTGAGTGGAAAAGAAATCTTGTAAAAAACATGACGCCGGTAGTCAACGGATACTATGAGGTTAAAGATGGTCCAGGTCTTTCCTTAGAAATTGATGAAAGTGTTCTAGAAAGCTACAGGACAACTGGAGAAGAAGAGTTTAACCCAAATGAACCTGTATGGGTAGTCAGAGGGACGTGGTTAACTAGGACCATCTGATTATTCTTTTTATTTCTCCTTTTCCATCACCATTAAGTGCTTCTACACTTTTTTCAGGAACGTCTTCATCAGTAATTATTTCTTCTAAAAGGTTTCCATAAATCTCCTTCCACATAGAAAGATAGTTTAACGCTTCGACATAATGTTGTTTTGCTCCGTCTACAGTTCCGAAAACAGTTATGTTTTTTTCAACTGCTTCAGTCAACATTTCTCCGGTTATGTTTATGTTTCCCGCTAATGTTGTCCCAAATAATATCTCTACTCCGTTATATTTGAGTGCCTGAAGTCCCTTTCCAACTATTTCTGGCCTACCGGTTGTGTCCACAAAGATGTCAGATATCAAGCTTTTTACATCGATTTTAATCGCATCTTCCTGAATAAAATCCGCGCCAATCCTTTTGCATATGTTTGAAGCAACACCTTCTTTATCGCTCCTCGATATCAAGGTAACTTGAAACCCGTGAGTAATGAAGAGCATAGAAAAGAGAATTCCTATAGGACCTGCACCTATTATGGTTACTTTTTTGCACCAGTATGAACCGTCTGAACATGTTTTTACAGACCTGTTAGAAACGGTTTGATAAACTTCGTATGCTTTTACCAGATTTTTTAAAGGTTCGGTCAAAACGGCTAGCTTGCCAAGATTTTTATCTTTTACCTTTACGAGGTATTCTTCTTCATCTATAAAATATTCTCTCATAAACCCATCTTTGCCTCTTATTCCCGCTTCTACAAAATCTCCATCTTCACAGTTATCCTGCCTTCCTATTTTACACTGGATGCATTTTCCAGGCCTCCTAACAATAGGAACAACTAGATCTCCAGGTTTTAAGGACTTAACTTTTTCACCTGTATCCATAACCTGTGCAAGCCCTTCATGACCCAGCACCAGTAAGTCTTTGTCAGCTTCAGGTCTTGCGAAATTAAGTAGCCCATTTATTATGCCCCTGTCAGTTCCGCAGATCCCCGTATAAAGGGTCTTTAAAAGAACCTGTTCGTTTACTGGTTTGTCAGGAGGCATAACTTCTGTCAGAAAGGCGCCTTTTTGTCCTATCTTTACTGCAATGCCCTTCATATTTATACAACCTCATCAAGAAGTTTTTCCTGTGACTCTTCTAAATCGTTTAATGGGAAAGGCATGTAATTTTTTGGATTGGCTTCTTTTAACACTTTTTTTCTAAAAAGATAATAATACGGCTTTGGAAACTCATAAAGCGCCAAATTTTTCATGATTTTGACAATTTCTCCGTGTGCGTCAACCGACCTTTCGTCATAAACTTTAACTATTTTATCTGAAAAATTGGATGTTCCACATACGCCCCCTGCGGCCCCTACACTAACTGATGGGAGCAAAAGATCATCCTGTCCCTGATATACGTAAAAGTCTTTTGGCAGTTCATTTAAAAACATTTGAAAAGTTCTTAGATCACCAGAACTGTCCTTTAGCCCTTTAACGTTGCTGTTTTCTCTTATCAGCTTTGTCAACGTTTCAGGAATTATTGCATTGCCAGTAAATTGAGGTATGTTGTATATAATTATTGGCATATCGATCTTCGATACCCTATTTAGGTAGGAAAGTATGGTTTCCTGGCTTATTTTAAAATAGAACGGCACAACTACAACAGCAGCATCATAACCCAGATCTTTTGATGTCTTGATCATCTTCAAGGTTTCTTCAAAATTGTTTCTGCTTACCCCTGCGTAGGCCGCAATCCCTGAAGGCTTACGTTTGATCGTCGCTTCAAGCATCGTTTTATGTTTATCAAAGCTAAAGAAGGCAAAAAGCCCAGTAGAACCCATCGGGAATATACCTTTTACTCCAATATTTTTTAAAAATGTTAAGAGTGAATCAAGATCTTCTACGTTTATATCGCCGTTTCTTACAGGAGTTATCATTGGTGTGATGATACCTTTTACCAAGCTCATAACACACAATTGTTTTTTAACAGATTTACACGTTTCTAAACAAACAAAAAATGATTACTTTAAACAATCTTTAATTCCTTTTAGAATCAAGTACATCGCTACAGCTCCTGGATCTAAATGCCCCCTGCTGTTTTCTCCATAGTAGCTTGCCCTTCCGATGGTTGCGACCATATTTTTTGTTGAGTTCATACCTTCTTCAGCCGCTTTTAAGGCTCTGTTTAAAACGGTTTCTACCTGTCCTTTTTCTTCTAGGTTTTCAGTAAAAGGATAGAGCACATCCAAAAAAGTTTTTTGTCCTCTTTTAGCGCCTCCCAGTTCTTCGACAGTTTTTATTGCTTCTTCAAACATTCGTTTAAGCTCATTTATCGTTAACTCTTTTTTTCCTTTTGATATCCTTCCCATAGCTACCAGCATAGAGCCAAAAAGCGTTCCAAATGTTCCAGAAGCTTCTTCCATTATGGTCTTTCCTGCTTCATCCAAAAGTTTCCATATCTCGTTAGAATTTAAGTCTTTATCTAGGGCTCTAAAGCCTCTGCTTATGTTCACACCAAAATCAGAGTCTCCAATTTCCGAATCCAGGTCAGTAAGCAGCCTTTCGTTTTTCTGGATTTCCGTGGAAGCATGCTTTAGAAAACATCTGAAGAATTCTGCATCAAAATTCATCAAGACATCACCGTACTGGCCATAGGAATGGTCTTTACCACAGGCGTAAGAGCCGGCGCAGAAAACAATCTTTTCATTTCTTCATCAACTTTCAAAATTGCAACTCTGGTGCCCTGCATTTCTATAGATGTTAAAAACTCTCCTACCCAGCTTGCATACGTTTTAAGTCCCAAGCCATTAAGGTAATTCATTACGTCTCTGTAAAAAACAAGTTTTTCCATGTAGGGTGTTCCCCCTGTCCCCTGTACAACTGCTATTATTTCATCTCCTTTTTTTACATTCAAATCTTCAACAAGCTTATCGACCATAATTTTTGCCAGCTCCGCAGAAGGAACATACTTTATCCTCTGTACACCGGGTTCTCCATGGATGCCTATACCAAATTCTATTTCGTCTTCTTTAAGTTCAAAAGAATACTTTCCAGCCGCTGGAACGCTGCAGGGTGTCAGAGCCACCCCTATATCTCTACCATTATCTATTACCTTCTGGGCTATCCGTTTAACTTCTGCTATTTCCATACCTTCTTCAGCAGCGGCTCCAGCGATCTTGTGTGCAAGAACAGTAATCGTTGTGCCCCTTCTCATTTGTTTATCTTTAAGGGCAACATCATCATTAGATATAACGAGTTCTGTTTTTATACTATCATCCTCAGCCAGCTTCATAGCTGCCTTAAAATTTATCTTATCACCTGTATAATTCATTATTACAGAAAGAACGCCTTTTTCCGTTGCAACCGTTTTCATTGCCTGATAAATCTGCATAGTTGAAGGGGATGTAAAGACAGCACCCGCTATCGCAGCGTCCAACATCCCGTAACCTACAAAGCCGCCATAAGCTGGTTCATGCCCGCTGCCCCCTCCTGTAATTATAGCCACCTTGTCTTTTTTCCTGTATTTTCTGTATATGTTATTGTACTTTGGATCTAGTTCTATAAGTTCTGGGAAAGCCATGACCAAGCCTTCAAGCATTTCACGCACTTCTTCTCCAGGTTTGTTCAAAATCTTTTTTATCATAGTCATACTATGATCAAGCTAGGTATTATTTTTTTATGTAAAAAAGAACATGTAAGAACCGGAATCCTTTTTTCATTTATAAAAAAGCAAATTCAAAAAAGCTTAAATAAACTATCATAATAAGCTTCATTATGGATTTAGGGTTTCTTAAATTCAGGTTATCAATGTATTTAACATTGGTTCTTATTGTAGGCTTTACAGCGCTCTTTATCGGCTTCATTTTGTCTTTAGCGGGAATAACCAACATTTTTATCATAACGGGTTTTGTTGCAATCATCAACATAGTAGAGTGGCTTTATGGACCAAAGCTCATTGACCTGATCTACCATGTCAGGGAGGCAAAACCTGGGGAATTGCAGGAAGTTCGCGACGCTATACACAGGATTTCAGAGAGAGCTGGAATTAAAGAGCCTAAACTCATGATAGCTGATATAGATATGCCCAATGCTTTTGCATACGGTTCTCCAGTAACAGGTAACAGAGTAGCTGTAACAAGAGGTCTTTTAAGAATACTAAATACACAGGAAATAGAAGCTGTCTTGGGTCATGAACTGGGTCATATAAGGCACAGGGACGTACAGGTTATGCTTTTTGTTTCTGTTCTGCCAGCAATTCTTTACTATATAGCTTATACGTTTATGCTGAGCTCTTTCTTCGATGAAAGAGGAAACGCCAGCGTTCTGGCCATAATCGGATTCTTATCCTTTATAGGATATTTTATACTTAACCTGTTCGTTCTAGCCTTCAGTAGGAGCCGGGAAACCTATGCAGATATACACGCCACTCAAGTCGTGGATGACGGAGCTAAAAAGCTGAGGGGAGCGTTGGCTAAGCTTTACATTTATTCTTATGTGGTTCATAACAGGAAACCAAAAGAAGCAAAAGTTACATCTACAACTAGAGCTCTTTTCATAATAGATCCATCTTCGTTAAACCCGGATGACCTGAAAAATCTTTCAATGGAAGAAGCTATAGAATACGTTTCATCCAGAAAGATGAGTACATTGGAAAAGATTGAAGAATTATTCTCAACTCATCCGAACATAATAAAGAGATTGAATCTTTTAAAGAAATTGGAGAATTAGAATGAAAGAAAAAGATAAGCAGATAATCTGGTTAGATTATTTTGACTCTAGTTTAAGCAAAAGCAACGGAAGAAAAGTACCTAAATCTTTAGCCTTATCTACTCCAAGGCCTGAAAGCATAGAAGAAGGTTTAAAGAGGCTGGGATTAAAATATGAAGTTCATCAAGCCAGGCACCCTAAGAGACACTGGAAGCTAACATACTATTTTCAGGTCGAGAAGAAGATGAAGAAGCAACAGCTCTTGAGAAAATTATCAGAAACCGTTAAAGGTATTAAGACTTTTTCTCATTAAGCCACCAGTTAAGGTACTCCTTTTTTGTATCAAGTTTTTGTTTTAATCTTTTTTTATCGGAAAGTTCAATAAGCTGTTGCTTTGATACATACAGTCCACACTTTTTACATACATACATTTTAGTAGAGATTTCATAAAAAAGGGGTCCGCCGCATTCAGGACATGTATAATCCATGTAAAAGGGTGTTATACCATCTTATTTTAATTTTTTCCCAAAACTTATGAAATATATTAAAGGGATAAATAGGTTAAAAAAAGCTACGTAAATAATTATTTTCAAATTTTTTATGCATTAAAATACTTAAAGATGAATCATCTTTACTGCTGATTATAAAAATCCGTTTAATGTTAATTAAAACAGCGCAAAACTTTAAAATCCTTGTACAAACTAACTATGAGTATGAATAAACAGCTGTTGAACTCGTTTAAGATTAACGATAAGGTCAAGACTGACCTAAACGTTGAAGGGACAGTAGTAAATTACGTGGAAATTCAGGGGAAAATATACATAAAGATTAAGTGGAAAAACGGAACATTTGGGGTTTATGGTCCAGAAGAAGTTAAAAGGTACAACATAAAAAAGGTGGCGTAGCTTAGAATTTGAGCGGAAGCCCGTTTAATCTACTTTTTGGTTATACGCCTAACTCCCCAATTCAGTTTATAATTTATATGATTATAATCTGGGTCCCATATATCATCCTTATTGTTTATGGCCAAAGGTTACAAAGTTATGCTATAATTGCTGATATTAACAGGTATCTTACCAAATTAAAATACGACGCGGATCAATCAAGGTCAAACCTGATGTCTTACCTCCAAAGAAAAGGGGTATCTGGAGATGGTCAGAAAGTTATTGAAAATATGATTGAAATACAAACTATATTCCCTGTTAATTTAGATCCTGTAGGAATAGTTAAAAAAATGGAACACATAATAAGGGTGCAGGATGAAACAATAAAATACAGGATAAAAGAAATAATGAAAAATGCCAACGAAATAGAGAGGACTGCGGTGTTAAACATGCTCGAAATAGCATCAGCTTTGGATTACGTCTATAAAGTTGTAAGACACTTTTACCTCATAGGTAAAAAATTTCCGGACAACATCTACCTTTTAGCTCAGTTACAGATGATACTCCCAAGCATAGTCAAGCAGGCCGACGCTTATCTCTCAGCTATGAACGCTCTTGAAAAATCTCTTCCCTTGGGGGATGCTATAGGTCCTATGGTTGTAGCAGAATGGTTAAGAGATAATTCTAAGGTTGATTTGGATGAGGAAACAGTTTATGGAGAAACAACTATAAACAACAGAAGAGTTGCCATCATAAAAGCAAAAGGGCCAATGGCTAACGTAGGCAATCCTGATAAGGCCCTGCAGCTTCTTTTAGACGGTCCGTTTAAAGATGCTTCTGCAATAGTAATGATAGATGCAGCGCTAAAGCTGGAAGGAGAGCAGTCAGGGGATGTTGCAGTTGGCATAGGAGCTGCTATAGGAGGTATTGGAACTGAAAAGTTTAACATCGAAAAAATAGCTGCCGAAAAGAAGATACCTCTATATGCGGTTATAATAAAAGAATCCTTGTTTGAAGCTATAGCTGTAATGACCAGAGATATAGCTGAAGCTGCAAAAAAGGCAAGAGAAGCTGTTACTGACGTCATCAACAAAAACGTTCCAGAAGGCGGTTCAGCGATAATAATAGGAGTTGGAAATACTCTAGGTGTTGCTCAATGATGAAACAAAAAACGCCTCAGGTGAAGTATTTTAGCGTAGAGGAGTGTCCTAAATGCGGATACAAGATAAAAAGAGAGTTTAAAGAAGGTGATTATGTATTAAAACAGTCAGGGCTTTGCCCTCGAGATAACACGCCAATGATAATAAGCATGATTTATGCCGAAGAGCAGAAAACAAAGTAAGAAATTCTAACTAACTGTCAAAAATTTTGGTTTGCAGCTTTTTCTAGCTTTAGCAAGAGCATAAAATATGATTTGGTAAAATCCAACGGGTAAAGTTCATACAATCCATCTTTAGCTTAAAGCTAAGGCGATTCCGCAATAAACATTAACATCATAACCAAGATTGTCACCCTCACAAAGTTAAAAGTTTATAAAACAAAAAAATCAAACATTTACAAATGAAAATTGCAATTTTAGGCGGAACAGGCGATCTTGGGAAAGGCCTCGCTCTAAGGCTTGCTAAGATGAACGAAGTAATAATTGGCTCTCGTGAAAAGGAAAAAGCAGAAAAAATAGCTGAGGAATATAAAAAAGAAGCAGAGAAGTATGACCTAAATCTTAAGTTTATTGGGCTAACAAATCAGGAGGCAGTTGAAAGTTCAGACAAAATAATTATAAGTGTGCCTCATGAAGTTCTACCTCAGTTTTTGATTACATTGAAGAATTATGAAGGTAAACTCTTTATATCTCCAATAGTACCCATGACAAAGACGAAATTCGGCTTTTCATATGAACCTTTTAGAATAGGAGATAAAGAAGTGTCTGCCGCAGAACTCATAAGGTCAACTCTTCAGGGAGCGAGAGTTGTTTCCGCTTTTCATACTGTGCCAGCAATGAAGCTTTCTGACCTTAACGCTAAGTTAAATTACGATGTGCTTGTAGCAGCTGAAGATCGAGCAACTTTTGCTGATGCTGCTGAAATCATTTCAAGCATTGAAGGACTCAATCCTCTTTATGCGGGTAAACTCTACGTTTCAAAGTATCTTGAGTCATTAACGCCTCTTCTGTTAAACATAGCTCTGAACAATGGTCTTCATGCTCCGAGCTTAAAGATAGTTTAAAATGAGCATAGGTTTAGCTTTAAGGCCTGAGGTCTTTAAGCCGGTAGAAATTTTAAGAATATCAGAAAACATACTTTCTGAATATTTTTTTATTCCAGACGTTTCAAAGGATCTCGACCCGATACAGCTCTCTTTTTCTATACTGTTAAAAAACAAAGAAACGATGGCCGGGCCAGGTGTTATCAGGATAAACGAGTTGCAGCTTAACGAACTCATAAGACAGATAAAAACAATCAATGAAATAGTAGAAAACAGATTCTTCCTGGGAGTTGGGCTGGGTTCTGTAAGAGAAGACGTTTCCCAGGCAATTTTTAGTATGAGAGAAAAAATTTTAAAAATTAAGCAAGAAACAAACATCAAAATTATGGTTGCAACTTTAAGGGAAGGTTTGGCAAAAAGAGTTAGGGATATAAGCGACGGAATTATACTCAACTTTTCAACGTTTGAACATGCAAGAAGGGTTTCGTCAGTTTTTAAAAACGAAAACAGAAAAGTCATTTCTTATTTTAAAATCTTTATTGCGCAAACGCAAGATGCGGCCATCCATTTGGCAGTCAGTGAGTTGCAAAAATATGCCTCTTTTCCTCAGTATTATGAGCTATTTAAAAAGGAGGGTGTTATAGAAGATATCACAGCGCTGTATTCAAAGAGAGAGGAAGCGATCAGAAACCTTCAGGCTAAAGGAGTAATAGCTATAAATCCTTCGCCCGATTTTATCAAAAACGTTTCAGACGTTTTTTATAAGAATGGTATAGATGTGCTCGCGCTTTATCCTTATTTTTCGCCAGCATACACTTATGATAAAAGATTTGCTTTTTTAAAAGAAGTATTTTCATGAAATTTCTAAAAATTAAGTTAATAAAAGGAATATGTTTAAAAACCCTGAATGTTTAATCATTTTGAACGATATTTGAAATTTCCAATATGTACTTTTGATGCAAAAGTTGGAGTATTATGTCCGAAGTGTGAGGAGAGATTAAGAAACGGAGAGATAACAGAAGCTGACGTTAAAGTATCTTTTATTCTTGCTAAACTTGCAAATCAGCTTCCGGCTCTTGATAAATTAACGCTTAAGAGAGCCTACAAAGTAGGCGATGATTATGTTCTTTTATTCAATCAAGGGGAGGCAAAGATTGTTTTAAGCAACAAACAAATAATCACAAAACTGAGGGAAGCGCTGGGCAATGTTTGGATTACAGAACAGACTTCAGATACAAGACAGTTTTTAGAAAATTTGATGTATCCAATTAGGCTTTTGACAATAAACATAGTGTGGCTGCCCGATGGTTCAAGGCATATCAAGGCAATAATAGCTGGTCAAGAAACATATAATTTACCCGTTGATTTAAATAAAGTTAAAGAAATAACAAAAATTATAACGGGGGACGAGATAGTATTTGAGTTTGAAAAAGGAAGGTTCACCAAAAAGAGTTCAGTCGCTAGAGCTAGGTAAAAACGAAGGAAAGTACGTGGAGCTTCACGGATGGGTACACGATATAAGAATCCTTGGTAAATTAACGTTTTTAATAATTGGCGATCCTTACGGTTATTATCAGGCAGTACTAAAAGGCGAATTAGCACAAAAAGGTTCTTCAATATCAAGACAGAGCTATGTAGTTTTAAGAGGAAACGTTGTTAAAAGCAGTTCAAAAATAAATCCATATGAGGTTCAGGTTGATTTCTTTGAAATCGTAAACGATGCTGATAAGGTTCTTCCTTTAGATCCAGCGTCAAAAGTACAGAGCGAACTGATGACAAGGGTAAACAACAGACCGCTTGACCTCAGAGATTCTGAAGAAAGAAAAATATTTTTGATGCGCGCTGATGTTTTACGTATAATAAGGGATTTTTTAGCTCAAAATGGATTTATTGAAGTAGATACGCCAAAAATAATTGCAACAGCATCAGAAGGGGGAGCAGAACTTTTTAAGGTTGATTATTTTGGAAGGCCGGCATATCTAGCACAGAGCCCGCAGCTTTATAAAGAAGAGTTAGTTTTAGCTCTTGGTAAAGTTTTTGAAATTGCCCATTATTTTAGAGCAGAAAAATCAAACACTGTAAAACATCTCAATGAGTTCACAAGCGTTGATATAGAATCGGCCATGATGGAAAAGTTTGACGTAATGAAAATTCTTGAAGAGCTAATAAAGCACATTCACAGCTTATTAAAAGCTAGTGGTTATCAGGTCAATGAGCTTAAAGATCATTTTCCGGTATATACATACGAACAGGTATGTAATAGCACGGGGGTAAAATTCGGTGAAGATCTAACAACAGATGTATTGAACGAATTTGGTAAAGATAAAGAATTTTACTTTATAATAGATTGGCCCCTTTCATTAAAGCCATTTTATACAATGCCAAAAGGAGAAAAATTAAGCGAATCATTTGATTTAATGTATAAGGGTCTTGAATTAGCCTCTGGTGGACAAAGAATACATAAATACGATCTTCTGGTCGAGAGATTAAAGGCTAACAACCTAAATCCAGAAAGTTTTTCAGAGCACCTGAAAGTTTACAGATGGGGAATGCCTGTCCACTCAGGATGGGGATTAGGTTTCGACAGGCTTATGATGGTATTGACTGGCAGAAGCAACATACGAGAAGTTGTTCTTTATCCTCGTGACTCAAAACATTTAGCTCCTTGATTTTTTTATCTTTAAAAATGCCAAAGACCTCTTTCTTTCTGTTTCCATCAGAGAATAATAAAACATTTCATCGTCCTGCATTGCGGCCAGCTCGTCTCTTGTATTTTTAGGTATGTCAAAACAGAGAGTTATAGCTCCGCGTCTTCCGTATTTTTTTAAAAACTCCATAACTTTTTTTGCATCATCAGAATATTTTTTATTTCTCAAGATATTCTCTCTTACAAAGTCTTCACCTTCATCTAAAAGTGCTATTTCGGTAGATCCACACTGTTCGCACCTTGGAGGATCACCCAGATAATAAGGCTGGACGGTGTATACAGCACCACACGAAAAACAGTAAGCTGTTTTTACACATCCAAGGCTTCGCGCCTTTCCTCCTTCAATTATAAGCCTTTTAAGCCTAGAGGGATCTATTACTTCGCCTTGTCTCGCCATTTCCTCTATTCCTATAAGAGCTATAGGCGAAGGTTCATCGAGCTCACCAAAGTTAATCAGCGCTTTTTTCCCGGTTAATAAATCGTTAATCAACTCATGTACAGCTTTCCAGTCAAGATCCTGTTCAAGCATAGTTCTCATGGCTTCCTCATATACAGGCGTCCCTTTGAGAGTTTCCGCTAAAACTTTAGCTTCAGAAAGCGTTATCATTTTTTCATGTTCAATAATGCCCATTTTTCTTGCCGCTTGAATTAACCTTCTTCTGAAAATTCCTGTGTTTTCACAAGACCTTTTAGCTAAATCCTCTAAGTCATAATTAGCTAGGTTTTTGAAAATTTTTTCAAGAATTCCCGAATCTAAGCCAGAAATTTCAAGTATTATTCTGTAAGGATCGTTCTTTACTTTAACGGGCCTTGTAGTTTCTTCACTTATAAGATGAGCAAGCATTCTTGCGAGGGTTCTGTTTCCAAGAAGCCCTATGTGTGTATGGATTATCAGGTATGGGTTATGCGATTCTAAAGTTATTATATGGTCAGAAGGAACCTCTAAACCTCTTTTAACCTGCAGAGCTATTTCTATAAGAATGTTTTCAGCAGATTCGTCATCTAGCGGGAAGTATTCTTTAAGAAATTCTTTTGCTTTTTCTATATCTCCTTTCTTTATGAAATCAGCAAGCATTCCCCTTATTTTTCCTACTTCCTGAGCCACTTCTTTTATTACTGGTATTTCTTCACCTATCCAGCTAGGTATAGCTCCTAAAGGATCTTTAGCCGCTTTGGCATATACTCTGTTTTTAACGACGTTGGTTATAACCCAAGCATTACCGGCAAGAATGAATTTTGTCCCTATTTCACCATATTCAGAAATGAAGCTTTCATCAAGCTGGCCGATGGGTTCGTCATTATCCTCGTTAATAACTATATAGTTAACTTCCTCCGGAATCATGCTCAAGTTTGAAAAATAATATTCGTAAAGTGGTCCAGCTCTTGATGGCTTCATTGCAGCTCCTTCTTTGTACCTTAGCAACGGCGGTTTTCTATCATTCATAAAACTAATTATTTTATTGAGTTCGTTTAATGAGAGATCTTTATATGGGTATGTTTTTTTAAAGATATCTAAAAGTTCATCAGCTTTGAGAACCAGATTTTCCATCATCAATCCCGCTATCTGTTGCATCATCACATCAGCAGGCTTTTCAGGTATTATTATTGGCTCAACCTTTCCTTCCATGCCCATTTTTGCCAAAACTGAAGCTTCGAGAGCATCGTCTGCGTCCTGAACTATTATGACTCCTTTGCTAACCTTTTTTAAGCTGTGACCGCTTCTTCCAGTTCTTTGAATGAGCTTTGAAGCCTGTCTGGGAGAATTATACTGAACTATAAGGTCTAAGTCTCCTATGTCTATTCCAAGTTCTAAGCTTGAAGTGCATATAACGCCTGAAATTTTGCCGTACTTAATCCCAGTTTCAGCATTGCTGCGTGTTTCTGCTGAAAGGCTTCCGTGATGAATCGCTATGGGATAGGTTGGATCAATAATCCTGATCTTGCTTGCAAGGGACTCAGCTTCGCTTCTTGTATTTGTAAAAATAAGTGCTTTTTTACCTTTGACTTCCTTTAATAATTCTTCAAGCCTTACTGTTAAATCTGGAAGTAATGGCCCTTCAGTTTTGTCTTTAGCTTTATGATATACTATTTTAAACGAAAAAAGTTTTTTTGGAAAAGCAGAAATTACCCGAATATCTTTTCCTGATTCGACTAAAAATTTTGCAACCTCGTTTGCGTTTCCAACAGTTGCGGATAGACCTACTATCTGTAAATCATTTTTTGTAAGTCTTTTTAGTCTCTGCAAACTAACTGCGAGCTGCGTGCCCCTTTTATCATTTGCCAGTTCATGCACTTCATCAACTACCACGTGCCTCACGTTCTTTAGAAGTTCTCTGAGCTTCTTGGCGACAAGAATTATCTGCAATGTTTCAGGAGTTGTTATAAGCAAATTTGGCGGCGCTAGAACCTGCTGTCTTCTCTCTTCTTTGCTCGTATCGCCATGCCTTACAGCCATTCTAAAATCAAGCCTTTGGGCCCACCAGCTCAACCTATCTAACAGATCTCTGTTCAAAGCTCTAAGTGGTGTTATGTAGAGCATGGTAAGTCCATTTTTTCCATTTTTAAGCATAAGGTCAAACAATGGAAGCATTGCAGCCTCAGTTTTTCCAGACCCGGTAGGGGAAATTAGCAAAGCATTTTCCCCATTAAGTATAGCGGGTATGGCAAGTTTCTGAATTTCAGAGGGTTCTTCTAACCCTCTCTCTTTTAATAAAGCTTTTATTGGTTCACTTAAAGCTTCAAATCCACCTTTATTTTCATACATTTACAAACTCATAAAACGACCCATAATATATAAATAATTTATTAAAATTGTTGTTAACTAGCGCTGGGTTTTATATTGATATTAAGCTTAGTTAACAAACCTGGCTCAATCAATCTATAATAAAAAATTAGCAAAGTAGTGTTTTTACCATAAGAAAGTATACCGTAAACAACGTTTATTAACTTTGGTCATACTTTAAACTGATTTTTAATTTTATCATTAATATAATTTAACTGTTCATTTTTTAACCGTAAGCTTTATAAAACATTCAAATTTAAATACAATGCATAATGCCCTACGTTATAGAAGATGGAAAAAAAGTACCCAGGAACATAACATTAGACGAGGTATTAAAATCTCTTAAAGAGGTCAAATTTGTCAACATGCAATTTTCAGATTTAAGGGGAAAACTTCAGCACTTTTCTATTCCATCATATGAGATAAATGAAAACGCTTTCAAAGAAGGTTTTCCAAAGGTCGATGGCAGTAGCATAATGGGCTTTACTGATATCGATGATTCTGATCTTGTTTTTATACCAGATATAACTACATTTTCAAAAATTCCATGGAATCAAAAAGAAGCTAGATTTATGGGGGGTATAATGTCTGAAATGAGCACGGTTAGATTAGACAGCGATTCAAGAGCGGTTGCTGAAAGCGTTCAGAAATTCCTTACAGAAAAGGGTTTAACTGCATTTTTTGGACCAGAAGTTGAGTTTTTTGTTTTTGACGATGTAAGGTTTGATGCTGAGTATGGTTACAAACAGTATTATAAGGTCATTTCTAATGAGGCGCCATTTTCCCAAAACCCCTTAAAAATGAGGGAAAAAGAAGGATATTATCCTGAAACTCCCATTGATTCTTTAGCAGAATACCGTAACGCTGTTTCTGAATATCTTTACTCTTTTGGTTATTTACCCTTGGTCCATCATCATGAAGTAGCTGCTGTTGGACAGGTTGAAATAAATTTTGAAAAAGAGACTTTGGTTGGCGCTGCTGATGGAATTTTAACCGTAAAGTACGTCGCATCAAACACTGCAAGCATGATGGGGAAATATGCTACTTTTATGCCTAAACCAGTGTTCGGAGAAAATGGAAGCGGCATGCATGTTCATGTAAGTATATGGGAAGGTAACGGATATAATGCAAAGCAGAACCTTTTTTATGATGAGAACGACAGTTATGCTGAGCTCAGTCAGACAGGCAGGTACTTTGTGGGCGGTCTTTTAACGCATAGCAGTTCCTTAGCAGCCATTGTAGCTCCGACGACAAACAGTTACAAGAGGTTAGTGCCAGGCTACGAAGCTCCTACATTTATAGCATGGAGCAGAGGAAACAGGAGCGCCAATGTTAGAATACCTGCTTACAGAAAGGCTTCCCCTTCTGAAAAGAGAGTAGAATTCAGAACTCCTGATCCGAGCTGCAATCCTTATCTTGCACTATCAGCTATATTGCTCGCAGGTTTAGACGGCATCAATAAAAAGATAGATCCTGGAGATCCTGTTGATAAAAACCTTTACGAGTTATCAGAATCGGAGCTGAGAAATTATAACATTAAAAAGCTGCCTGGAAGCTTAAAAGAAGCGATCGAAGAACTTCTCTCAGACAATCAATACCTTAAACCATTCTTTTCAGACACTCTACTTGAAAAATATATAAAAATAAAGTATAATGAATACTATTCAGTAGCAGCCAGGCCTCATCCTTATGAGTTTAAACTGTATTTTGATTTTTAAACTATCGGGGTTAAGGAAACTTCTGTCCACTTATATAAAACATATTAGTCAGCTCAACAAAAGATGACCTGAGTGGGGAGTAGGGGCGGAAGTCCCCTTCCACAAGCTTTAGATAGCCCCTTACAGAAATGTTTTTGAAGCCTTCTGGTCATGATTTTTGCAGACATACACTGCTCCGAAAAGATCGCAGATCTAAGGGAATCCGAGATGCCTTGAAGCGGAAGGCTAGCACTCCGATCTAGCTGAATCAGCGATAACGGGGCTCTGCCTGTATAAAGCGGGAAGCTCCAACCGCAGTGGTGGTTCACTCATTTAAACATAAAAATAGCGCAGTAAACAGGGTTATCTATTACTTAAATGAAATATATTTAGGTCTCGAGTTAAGAATCTAAAAAGTGCGAATAATTATTATAATTCTTAAAAACCATCAATATAAAAAGCCTAAAGGTTTTATACACAAGAAGCTAGCTTTTATTTTTTATCGCAAGTTACGATTAATTCTTCTTCTTTAATTACGTTGTTTGTCCTTAGAGTTTTGCATATATTACAAAATTCTCTTGCGACTTTTGCTGAACTTTCGCCATTTGCTAGCCTTTCGGCAGCCTTTTCAGCCTCTTTTTGCAGTAATTCAATTTTTTCATATTTGGATATTCCTTTACCTCTTTTATTGGAAACATAATAACTAACGACAGCCTGTGAAATACCCATCAATTTGGATACTTCTTCCTGTGTTAACCCATAATCGTTAACTAATTTCTTGGCAATCAGACTTCTGTATGCAGGCAATACATATCTTACTACTTCTTCACAGACTGTTTTCAATGTATAAAGTTATAAACCGTGGAAATAATAAATATTGCTAACAAATTAACGCGTTATTTAATGGCCAGTAAAGCATAGTGATACCTGAAATCTATTTCTGTTATTTCAGTGAACCCTGACTTATTAAAAAGATCAATAATAACATCTTTGCTCAAATCGTTAGAATTAAAAAAAGGAGGTGAACTTGCACCAAGTATAAGCCCCGTTTTTATTGAATTTTTTTCGCCAAGGTTTTTTGAAACATTATTCATGCATTTTAAACTTATTCCTCTTGTTTTTATAAAAAATTTAGTATAATTTTCAAAGTTTGCACTTTGACACGGATCTTCTTTATGAGGAATTATGTTTCTTGCACCGAATTTTAAAGATAATCTTTTTACGTATTGAAACCAAAGCTCTTCTTGAATTACTATATGTATCTCTTTTACGTATTTTCTTAAAACCATCGAGTAAAATCCGTTTAAATCTCCTATGCTAACGAGCACGTCTTCCTGGTTTGCCTTCAGTATTTTAACAATCTCTGATAGAGGGACCACTTCATCTCCAAAATCAGAGACTAAACCTTTTCTGTACAAGCTTAAATTGTTAAAGTTTTCAAAAATTTAAAAACATTATCAAATTTTGTGTGTTATAGAATTTTAAAAATAAATATCATATTTTTTTCATTAAGGTAATATTGTTCAGGATCAACAAATCTGAACTTTTTGAAGCATTAATTTTATTTCAATTGTGTTATATATTTCAATCATTAGTAGCTATAAAGAGCTATAAAGATCTTGAATAGATGATGTTTACAACTTACTCAGAAGCCTTACGGCAATTTTATATGCCTCTTCATATTTTTGTGAAATAGCATTTGTATTATAAGCGATAACAAAATCTTTCAACGTTATTATCTTTAGATTCATCAGTTGTTTGATCATATCTTCATCTAAAAGGTTTATCAAAGAAGTAACAGGGTATGAACCCGTTCTTTCTATAAGCGTCTCGAGACCATTATTAGGTGGATACTTCCATGCTACAACTCCCATATTTTTACAATTTGAAAATTTTATTGCTTCTTCGGAGATTTTAGTGTTAGTTACTAAGTTAGCTTTTGTAAAATCATTGTCTGCATCATTAAGGTCAATGAACCTCATGTATGTGTACAGCGCTTCTTTAAGTCCAGTATATATACCAAACTGATTGTGATATTTCATTTCGACAAATTCTTTACCATTTTTTCCTGTGTATACGATATCCAGCTCGTGTAAGGCACATTTTCCGCTGTAAGTTTGTCTTACCTTTACGTTTTTTACGCCAACATCAATCAGAATTTTTGCATAAAAATCTTCAAAATTGTATCCAGCAGGACCGAGTTTCATCATATCTTCCCTTAAACCGAACTTAACAGCAGCTTCAGGGAATTTTTTCCACATTTCGGACCTAACTTTAAAAAACAGCTCTTCAGTCCTTATTGTCTCAGGCATTTCATTTATTATTTGATCTATCAGCATGGTTGCGTTTTGAACATCCAAACAGCATAACAAGCTTTTTAACAGCTTTTCTTTTGAAAAAATTTCTGTTCTTCCATCTCTTTTTATTACCCATTTAATCATGTATTTGGTTTAGTCTTCATTTTTATTAAGCTTTAAAATTAAAAAATTTGCTTAATGAGAAATTAGGGAAAGCACTTCTGGATATTTGAGCCCGCTGCCAGTTAAAACGATTACGATTTTTTCTTTATCTTTTATTTTGTCAGAATTCACTAGTTGCATGTATCCAGCCAGCGCTGTTGCTGATGAAGGTTCAACTATGGCTCCTGCCTTTAACAGTTTTGACAGAGCCATAACTATTTCCTCATCGCTAACAACCAAGGCATCGCCTCCGCTTTTTAAAACCGCTTCTTTCATCTGTTCTAGTCTTGGAGGGTTTGATACCTGTAAAGCATCAGCAAGTTTTGAAGGTTTGTCTCCATTTTTTTCATGTAGCGCCTCATACAAAGGTGAATAACCAGAAGCCTGAACAGCATAAAGCTTTGGAATTTTTTTATATTTTTTAAATCCATTATAGAGCCCCAACAGCAAGGTACCAGAACTAACGGGGGTTATTATAGCATCAGGTATTCCTTTCAGCTGTGCCCTTATTTCTGAAGCAATTTTTTCCATTCCTTTTATGAACCATGGGTTCCACTGATGTCCGATGTATGCGCATCCTCTAGTTTCTAGCTCTCTTGCTCTATTTCCTGCAGCAGTCCTATCTTCGGCTTCTACAATCTCAGCACCTAGAGCTTCAATCAGCTGTCTTTTACCGGGTGCACACCCTTGAGGGACGACTATGGTTGCCCACATCCCTGCAGCAGCCGCATAAGCTGCAACTGATATGCCGGCATTACCACTAGAATCTTCAACAATACAGCCTATACCTAGCTTCTGAGCCTGTGACAGGGCCATAGCCGATCCTCTATCTTTAAAAGATCCCGTTGGATTCAGATATTCCAGTTTAAAATATACATTCCCTCCAAAGCCAAAAAGATTAACGATCGGTGTATCCCCTTCTCCAAGGGTTATTTTTGGAGCTTCAACTTTTCCTGTTATGTCTAGCACGCTACCACAAGAAGGGCATCTCCACATCCACTTATCGGTATCTGCTTCAAAACCGCATTTTTTACAAACATACTTGGACATGTTAATTATATTTAAATTGCTATAAATAAAGTTTTTATGCTAATGCAATCACGCTAAAAGGTCTAGGTTAATGGGCAAACTGTTTATTCGTTTTTTAATCAGATTTTCTATTGCCCTGGCAGATGCTGGGGGTGCTCCTACAGTACCGGCTTCTCCTACTCCTTTTGCGCCGTGAGGGGCGCTTGAACGTCCAAAACTGGTTATTTGCACATCATATTTGGGAGCATTTATCGAATACGCTATTCCTGTAGCAGAAAGAGTTTCTGCAACTGGCTTACCTTTTTCATCATATTTTAGCGCTTCTGTAAGAACTTCCTGAATTCCCATAAGCAGGCCTCCAGTAATTTGTCCATATATAGCTTCTGATGATAATGGTTCACCCACATCATAATATGCTAATATTTCTTTTATAGCTGGTTTTATCCCTTCATCGATTTCTGCTATAGCCGCTGTAAGCAAAAACGATATCATAGATGGATCCAGTTGCATGTTTTCATAATATTCTGAGCTTAATTCAGAACTTAGAACTTGTTGAGGTTCTTTTAGACCCATTTTTTCAACCTTCTCTTTTAGCGCAAGAGCTGCTTTATAAAGCGCGTAACCAGCAGTTATTGCTGACCTGCTTCCCCAGGTTCCTATACCTTTTTCCAGTTCACTCGTATTACCATTCATAAGAATAACCTTATCTTCAGGTATGCCTAGAACTTCTTTTATTATTCTTTTTACAAATAATTCATGTCTTTGCCAGTGCGCATTACCTCCAAGCCATACTTTGACTGCACCGCTCTCAATTTTAATTTTTGCACTTTCTCCTCCATAAACAGCGGGAATAAGAATGCCAAAGGAAACTCCTGCCTTATTCTTTTTTAATTCAGCATAGTTCAATTTTTTAATTCCCTCTTCAAAAAATGCTTTAGATGGAAGGACTTTTAATCCAGTAGGTGATTCAAACAATTTTTCTGGCAGGTTTTTTAATCGCACATCTACAGGATCTAATCCCAAATAATCTGCGTACAGATCAATCATTCGTTCTATAAAGAAAGTAGCTTCTGGCCTTCCCGCTCCTCTATAAGGTCCTAAGGGTGCTTTGTTGGTGTATACCGAATAGCCTTCTATAAAAACGTTTTCAATCATATAAGGCCCTGTTATTTGGTATCCTATCCAGGAAGGGGATGTTGATGAAAGATCATCAGCAAAAGCTCCAACATCTACTAGGATCTTTCCTTCAATGCCCTCTATCTTTCCTTTTTCATCGCCGTATATTTTCAGCTGTGCTTTAGCACCTCTTCCTGGCCTTGTACTTGAAATGTGTTCTTCACGACTTTCGATCCATTTAATTGGCTTTTTTGTTTTTATGCTTAAGTATGAAGCTATGACGTATTCTGGATAAACGGCGCTTTTTGAACCGAACGCCCCACCGGTATCTGACTGGTATACATTTATGTCTTCAGGATTTAAGCCCAAAATTCTGGTCAGCCCATTTTTTATAGAATAAACTGACTGCGTAGAGATCCAAACGTTCAATTTCCCACTGTTATAAAACGCCACTATGCCCCTTGTTTCTAGCGGGTTTGGTAAAACTCTTTCCATAAAGAGTTCATCAGATAATTTTATTTTAGATCCAAGGGAAAACTTTTTTCCAACTTCAAAACTTGAAACTATATTATCTTTTTTGCTATCATGTATAGGTTTTGAAGACAATGAATCTTCAATAGTTAAAACTGGTTTTAATTCTTCATAAGAAATTTCTACAGTTTCTGCCAGATCTTTAGCTTTGTACCTATCTTTATCATAAACCGCAGATACAGGTTGTCCATAGTAAAGGACTTTTTCTTTTGCAAGTACTGGCTCAACCTCATAATTTTTACCTTTTCTGTAAGATTCTCCTGTTGAAATTAACGTTAAATCTAAATTATCAGCAGTTAAACCCCCTTTTACTTTTAAAAGTTTGGCATGAGCTTTTCTTGATCTAACTATTTCTAGGTAAAGCATGTCTGGGAAAGTTATATCATCTATAAAGTTTCCTTTTCCTTTGAGAAATTTTTCCGTCCTTTCACTCATTTTTTGCGACCTCTGTTATCGTTTTTATTATAGTGTCATATCCTGAGCACCTGCAAACAACTCCGGCCAAGCCCTCCTTAACTTTTTTATCATCTATATTTTTTTCATTTTCAGAAATCCAAGTGCCCATTATCGAGAAGCCTGCAGCGCAAAATCCGCATTGTAGAGCCTTCTTTTCAGAAAGCGCTTTTTGTACCTTATTTAAACCGTTTTTTTCAGACAATCCCTCGATAGTTATAATTTTTTTGCCTTCTGCCTGCACGGCAAGCATCAAACAGGATTTGACAGGCATTCCATCTAAAAGTACCATACAGGCGCCGCAAGATCCTGTTTCGCAACCTACGTGGGTACCTTTCAGTCCAGCTACATCCCTTATAAAATCAACAAGAAGCATTCTCGGTTCTTCTTCTGATTCGTAATCTGTCCCGTTTATGTTTAATTTTATTTTCAAAACTTTAGCACCTCATCGATAGCGCGAGAAATCAAAGTATAAAGAACCTTCTTTTTATAGTTAGCCGTACCAAAACGGTTATTTTCCACGTGTATTGTGTTAACGTAATCAAAGAGTCTTTCTTTGATCGTTTTAATTTCATCTACTTTTGAAAATTCGGAGAGATCAAATTTAACAGGTTTTCCAACAGCTTCCCCTGCCATAGCCATTCTGAAATCTTTTATGGTATTTTCTTCAATTTTCGCAATTGCGGCAACGATTCCCACATAATGGTCGAGGAAATTTATAAAATGTTTTTTATATGACGTTCTGTATCCATTTAACATTTTATAATTAACTCCAAGTAATATTTCGCCTTTGTTTAATATGGTTTTAAAAGGCTTAATGTAAAAACTTGTTATTGGCGTATAGGTTATACCATCTTTTTTTCCTATTACAGCCTGTGCATCTATTGCAGTTAAGGCCACAGGTAAGTCATTACTTGGATCACCCAAACATACGTTTCCACCAACAGATCCCATGGATCTAATAGCAATGTCTCCTATAGTTGAAGCCGATTTCACTATTAGCTCACTAGCAGAATCGTTTGGCAATACGTTCTTTAATTTATAGAGTTTTGTATTAGCTCCTATAAATACATCATCTTTATCTATTTTTAACATATTTAGCTCTGGAATCTGGCTTATATCTATTACAGCTTCGGGCCTGATTATGCGATTCTTTAGCATTAATACAGCAACTGTTCCTCCAGAAATTATAAGAGGTAAAGATAACTGATTTGCTTTTTCGTAATATTCATCTAAAGTGTATGTTCTCAGGTATTTAAAATCTGGCGGAACTTTCATTTATTTTTTTTAAACTTTTAAAAATATATGTTTTTTCGTAAAAAATCAGCTTAAACTAATTTCAGTTCCTCCAGCTTCTTTAAAACTTCTTGGCTGTGACCTACCGGAACAACCTTTGGAAATACAAACGCTACTTTTCCGTCTTTGTCTATAATATATGTAATTCTCTTCGTTCTATTACCAACTTGAGCTCCATAAGCTTTGATCACTTTTCTTTCCGGATCCGAAAGCAGGTCAAATTTTAAACCAAGTTTCTGGCTAAACTTCCTGTGTGAATCTACAGAATCAGAACTTATTCCAAGAACCTTTACACCTTTGGATATAATGTATTCTATGTTTTGATTAAAATCCTTTGCTTCTGCAGTACAACCGGTCGTAAAATCTTTTGGGTAGAAATAGATCACTACTGTTTTTCCCCTAAAATCTCTAAGTTTGACCGCATTGCCGTTTTGATTTTGAAGCTCAAAATCGGGGGCTTCATCTCCTATCTTCAACATAACTAATTTTTTATTTTTCAAAAATAAATACGTTTTGTTTTCTAAAATTTTTAACTTATATGGGATTGCTCGGATTTTCTCTTTTGCAAGTTGGAGACAGCTCCTTACAGAGCGCTACAAATTTACTTGCTGGACAGAATATTTTTGGTTGTACAGCAATACTTTACATGCTAAACGAAGGTTAAACGCTCATAGTACCATTATAGCTTTTACGGTTGCGAATCCTGAATGATTAAGCAAGGAGCTTCAACTATAAGTTGAAGTGATTCAGTTTATGTTTAGGAATATTTATATACTAAAAATATATAAACTTAAAGGCAAGTGACAGAATTTTGAGCGAAGAAACTACTTCAAAAAGTGCAAACAACAACGTTTTGTTAATAGGGAAGAAGCCAGCTAAATCTTACGCAGCGGCGGCTATGTACAAAATGGGTTCAGAAAATACAATTATAATTAAAGCCAGAGGGAAAGCTATTTCTAAGGCAGTTGATGTTGCTGAAATTATTCTCAACAAGATAGGCAATGGAAAATACGACCTTGGAAACATCACAATAGGTACAATCACGGTAGAAAATGAAAATGTAAAAAGGAGCATTTCAACGATCGAAATTACTTTAAACAAAAAGTAAACAGTATTTTTATTTTTGCATTTTTGTTTTTTGCTCAATTTTTTAAGATTAACATTTTTAAAACTCGCTTGACATTAAAAAGCAGGTTAAAATGTTGCTGGGGCCAGTTAATTATGAGATGGTAATGATTTTCATTTTGCTGGGAGTTTTAGCCAGCACTTTTTCTCAGAAGATAAACGTCTCATATACTACAACTCTGTTGATTCTTGGAATGTTTATAACATTTTTGAACATAAAGTTGAACTTTTTCCCACAAGCGTCATCTCTGACAAGTTTGCTTTCTGCACAACTCTTTTTTAACTTGATATTGCCCCCAATAATTTTTAAAGCAACTTTAGACCTGGACTATAATCGTTTTGTAGATAACCTGTGGCCTATAGTTTATTTAGCTACAGCAGGCGTTTTAATTTCTGTAATAATGATTTCCGTTTTAGTACATCTTTTTCTTAAACTTTCTTGGTATTATTCGGCCCTTTTTGCCACAATAATTTCACCAACAGATCCGGTTGGCGTGATTGCTACCTTAAGGCATACAAGGGTTGTCCCAAATACGACGTCTTTGATAGAAGGCGAAGCTCTGATAAACGACGCTACTGCTATCACAATATTTTCTGTTTTGTTAATTTTTAGAACCAGTTTCTTTTTAGTGGACTTTTTTAAAGTCGTATTGATGGTTTTTATAGCCTCTCCTATAATAGGGTTCGTCTTGGGATATTTGTCAAACAAACTAGTTACACTAGTATCAGGTATGGAGACCAGAATTTCGCTGATTTTTGTAATATCTTATCTTTCTTTTTTTATTACGCAGGCTATAGGCGGTTCAGGAATAATATCGGAAATAATAACAGGTTTTATGATTTCTACGAATCTTGGAAGTTTTAAAAATGAAGTAAACAATTTCTGGTCCGTGATAGATTACATTGTAACTTCGTTGCTTTTTATATCTATGGGACTTGTTTTTAACCCGTTTTTAATAATTACTTATTTTATAATTATAATAGTTTCATTCATAATCGTTTTTACATCTAGGATAGCTATTATAAGATCTTTAAGATTTTTTAAAGAGGGTCCATACGATTATCAGCTGGCTTTTTTAGCCGGAATTAGAGGCGCTATACCCTTGGTATTAGCTTTAAACCTTCCACCGCTCGTAAGTAACGGTATAAACTATACAAACCTGATAATAGCTATGACTATAGGCGTAGCATCATTATCTTTGATAGTACAAACTGCATTAGCTCAAAGAAGAATTACAAAACTTTCATCGTCTGAGATGTTAAACTTCGAAACAAATTTTTAAAGTAAATAAATATACATAAGTACAGTAAAAATAAAAACATACGGTTCAAAAAGTTTGATTTTATAAAAAATAAATAAAAATATTTTAAAAATCGGTATCTTAATACGCTTTTTCTACTTCCAAAGCTGTTATTTGCCATTCGGGCTTTAATGATGAAGCTACGTTTAAGAGATGTTCCAACGAATCCACACTCCATTTGCATACAGCAATGTTTGCGTTTTTTGCTAAATTAATTTCATTTAGTTTTAGACCGGTTGGGAGCTTATTATTTTTCGCTAAATTTATTATCGTTGTCGCAAACTGCATTACTTTTTCTTTTTGTTCTGGTTTCCATTGATGTATTACTATTACTTCAACCATTAAATAAATAGTATTAGATTTTTTATTTAAACATTTCTTATAAGGGTGCTCTGTTTAATAATTCTCTAAAACCTCTTTTTCATCATAGGCCCAAAATTTTTGCATAGCTTACGTTAGGAGACCTATCACAGTTCTGGACTTAATGTCTTTCCCGAACTTCCTTTGTTCATTGTCTCAAGCCCTTTGTCCCAGTTCTAAAACATTTCAACAGGAAGTAAGAATTCTCCCCTGACAACCAGCCGTTCGTTGTACTTTGTCCAATCCCTTGTCGACAAACTTATTATCCAATCTTTTGTTATCATTATTGCGGCTGTTTTCTTGGCACATAAAATAACGAAAGCAGCCGCACTTTATAACATTTATTCAACACAGCATTATAAGGGGCTATCTAAAGCTTGAGGAAGGTGACTTCCACCCCCTTAACTCCAATAAGTTAAAATTATAACCAGAGTAATTTATGAGAAATTCAAAAACTTTTTAGGATCAGTTGATGTGCAGCAAATAATAAACAAGAACGCTGAAACATGCTTTCATACTCCGTATTTCATAACGGGATAGCTCCTGTTAAAGGAGAGTGACCATAAGACAGAGAATATTTGCCTTCCAAAATGATAAGGGGTTTCAGATCCTAAATAATTTATATAAGTTGTTATATAATTCTCTATAAATAACATAATTTTTTTCGAGGTAGCTTTTTTGCTCTTGGTATACGATTTCTCCACTCATCTGGCGCTTTTTAATATCAGCTATATCTTGCCAATTTTTGGTCTTTGAAACTTTCATCGAAATATAAGCATCGCCATCTGCAGGTGAAAAATCTTCTATAGTGATAATATTTGTTTTGAGAACAGATGCCATGAGCTTTTGGGCATAATTTATTTTTGAGATATAACCTGATAAATAGGTAAAATCACTTTCGTACCCAACTTCTTTTATTGTATCAAATATATGCCTAATAGAGAATGCTACGGCCTCTAGCGATGCTTTTATGAGTTGAGGTTTTTTTGTAAAGTTTGTTATGCCAAAAATTACTCCTTTTGCCTTTAAGTCAAGAATAGGACTCCTTTCTCCTAAAATATACGGCAACATTACCAGTCCTTCTGTATTTATTGTTTCATTTAATAATAACTTATCGACCTTCTTTAGCATTTTTTTCATTTTAAAGAGTTCGAGAATGTGCTCAAAAAATATTCCTGCGGCAGAAGTAGCGCCGTTAACATAATAAAGACCTTCAAAAGGTCCAAGATCAAGAAAAAGCCTTTTATCTGGCTTTGGTTCTTTTACTGAAAAAGAGACTACGCCTGTGGGTCCGAGTATAACGGAACTCAACCTCTCTTTCAAAATTCCCAGTGAAATTGAACTTGCTATAAAGTCAACAGTGCCTGGATTAAAAATAAGTTTAACTCCGTTCATTTGATGTTTGCCAATTTCTTCTTCTAAACCCATCAATTTTGGCAAATAATTAGGTTCAATCTTAAGTTCTTCAAGTATTTTTTGTGAAACTATTCGCTTTCTATAATCTAAGAGCCCTTCTTCCTGTGCAGTGCATTTTTCCATCGCTATTTCTCCAGTAAGTTTACATGTTATGAAGCCGGTGAGCTCTACAAACTTCCACACCCTTTTATAGAGCTCTGGCATGTTCTTCTTGAACCACAGAATTTTAGGTAACCACTGCTGGTTGTTCACAGGGTTGCCGTTTATGCTAAAAACAATATCCCCGTAATCCCTTTTTAGCTCCTCTATCTCAGCCTCTGACCTTGTATCGTTATAAAGTATACCGTTTATGAGCGGATAACAATCTCTATCTACAGGAATAAAAATAGGGGCTACAGATGACAAACCCACATAAATTTTTTTACAGTCTGCTTTGACTATGATTTTCCTTAAAAATCTCTTAAACATAAAGAGATATTCGAAAGGAGAAACTTCTGTCCATCTAGGCTTTGGAGAAATTATGCCTGGGGATTTAGTGCTTACGTCTAACAGTAAGTTTCCTTCTTCATCTATAACTCTTCCGTTTATGTATGACGTTCCAAAGTCAACTCCTAGAAAACAAACATCACGCATATGTTATCTTGTTATAGTAAGAAAGTAAAATACTTTGTCCTCTTCGGTGCTAAAGCCATCACAATTTTTCAAAAATAAATACGTTTTGTTTTCTAAAATTTTTAACTTATATGGGATTGCTCGGATTTTCTCTTTTGCAAGTTGGAGACAGCTCCTTACAGAGCGCTACAAATTTACTTGCTGGACAGAATATTTTTGGTTGTACAGCAATACTTTACATGCTAAACGAAGGTTAAACGCTCATAGTACCATTATAGCTTTTACGGTTGCGAATCCTGAATGATTAAGCAAGGAGCTTCAACTATAAGTTCAGTTCACTAACGTATACCAAAATGATGCTGACGGCTACTTTTATGATATATAATCTGTTAAAATACATCTTTATAATTTTATAAATACATAAAAAAATTCCAAGTAAAAATAAGATTTTTATAATTTTGGTTAACATTTTGTTCATTTTAAGCTTATTTTTAACAATTTTTTAAGTTGAACTATGTAGTTCGCGTTAAAAATGCATATAAAAAAGTAAGAATTATTTAAATACTACTTATGGGCTCTGAAGAATTACACACTGAGCTTAAAAAGAACGCCATAGGTCTTTTAGGCCTTATGTCATTCTCTTTAGTAAACATATTTCCTCTTTCGTTTGCAGTTACGACAGCTGCAACAGCAGTAGTATACGGAGGGTTTGCGGCGCCCCTTGTACCAATATTTGCTGGGCTCGTTACTTTAATGGTAAGCGTTCCAGTAATACTTTTTTCAAGGAAAATAGCTTTTGCTGGGGGTTACTACGGCTTTGTAGAGGCGGGCCTTGGTCCTACTACGGGAAAGTTCACATCATTGATGATACTAATGTACTACATGATGGCTGATCTTTCGGCTGTTATACCTACAGCCTATGTCCTAGCAACAGGCATGCAGTACATGTTCAACTATACAATGCCAATACTGGTTTACATAGCTCTTGTTGTAGTTTTTTCAACCGTCATGTTAATTATGACTGTATTAGATGTTCATTACTCAACCAAGGTTTTAATGATAATAGCCTTTTCCCAGATAATAATAGGGGGAATTTTAGCGCTTGCAGTAATATTTAAGACACCTTTTAACAGCATTGACGCGTTTAATCCAGCATTTGCAACAAATGGTATCTCAGGTTTGATGCTTGCAATAATGACGGGCGGGTTCCTCACATTTACAGGGTATGGAGCTCCCCTTTTTATGTCCGAAGAAGCTAAGGAACCTGGCAAAAACGTTTGGAGATCTATAGTATTTTCTTTGATAACTGTTACGCTATTTAGCACTCTTATGATGTACGCTGAAGTAACGGCAGTAGGTGCTCAGAACGCAGCCTCTCTAGCAAATGACTGGAACCCGGCTATCGTCGCTTTCTTACCATATACAGGATTTATACCAACATTAATATTTTTTGCAGTAGCTGTAATTGGCCAATTATGGTGTGGTTCTGCTGTAGGGATGGCTGCCGCAAGGGAAATTTACGCAATGGCGCGCGACGACTTCCTTTTTCCAAAATCTCTTTCAAAGACTCACAAAAAATATAAAACTCCTGTAAATGCTGCGCTTTTTGAATACGCTATAGTACTGATAGCAGGTATAGCAGGAACACTGATATTCTATAATTATTTTGGTTACAGTATGGGCATTTTCTACTCCTGGGTATTCTGGGGTGCCCTAACAACGTTCTTCTGGGTAATCTATCACTCATTAGTAAACATTTCTTATCCATTTTTCATAAGGAAGATAAAAGAATCTTTGCTTAAACATATAAACCTCATCGCAACAATCTTTGGGATAGTAGGCGTAATAATATTTATACTTACTGGCTATTACGGTTATTGGGGCATTTCTTCTCCTTACAACTATGGGCTTTACGGTTCGTTCTTATGGATATTATTCTCCCTTATATACGTAGCCTACAAGAAGCATAAAAAGGAAATCAAGTCTAGCATCAGTTTGTAAATGTAATTCGTAAAGGAATATTTTTTATTTTTTTCCTTGTAGCTTATATTTATGAACGTAGGTAAAGAAATAAGAATGGGAAAAATAATCAGAGATAAACGTACAATAATTGTACCAGTAGATCATCCGGTCGAAGGATACTATAAAGAGCTTGAAAATCCAATCAATGTAATACAAGAAATGATAAACGGAGGGGCTGATGCTGTTCTTTTAAGAAGAGGAACTTTATTAAAAGCATACAGCTACATAGCTGGGAAGCTAGGAGTAGTTTACCGAGTCTCAGGAGCTACTGGAACCTCGGGCGATCTTGGCGATCAGAGAATACTTTCTTCTGTAATTGAAGCATTAAGATACGGAGCAGATGCAGTAGTTTATACCATAATACTTGGTCATCCAAAAGAAAACGACATGTTTCAAGACTTCAGCAGACTCGTAGAGGACGCTGACGAATTTGGACTTCCTGTAATAGGTGAAGTCGATATATGGGAAAAAGCAAATGTAGACAGGTTCGAATATTTAAGACAGGGAGTCAGGGCTCTTGGTGAAGAAGGCGCTTCTCTGATAAAATCATACTTTCCCGATTACCAAGAGAAAGAGCATTACAAAGAACTGATCAAATATTCTCTTGTACCTGTGGTTGCAGCAGGAGGCGCAAAAATGGATTCACCTTTAAAAGTTTTGGAATTTGTCAAAGCCGTTATGGATGCTGGTGCGGTAGGAACCTCAATAGGAAGAAATATATGGCAATATAAGGAACCTTCAAAGATGATAAAGGCAATAAATATGATAGTCAGAAAAAACGCTTCAGTAGAACAAGCTTTAAGTGTCCTTTCATGAGTGAAAATAGGGCCGTTACACTTTATGGAATAAATGACTTTAAGTTAGAAAAAAGAGAAACACCTGAGGTAGGGCCGGGAGAACTACTTATTAAGGTTGAGGTTTCAGGTTTATGCCCTTCCGACATAAAAATTTTAAGGTATGGAGGTTTTCTTGTAAAGTATCCTGTTGTTCTTGGCCATGAAACAGCAGGAAGAGTTTTTGAAGTTGGAAAATATGTGGAAGATTTCAGAGTTGGAGATAGGGTTACTGTCGCTGCCGATGTTTATTGTGGAACATGTGAAAACTGCAGAAATGGAAGAGAAAATATATGTGAAAGGCCTCTGAGTTTTGGATATAACGTTGATGGAAGCCATGCCGACTATATGATTGTCCCGAGAATTGGAGTGCCTAGGGCTGTTTTCAGAATACCAAACGATATGAGTTTTGAAACAGCAAGCATGAGCGAGCCATTTGCGTGCGTTATTCATTCTATGAACGTAAGCAACATCTCGCCTAAAAATAAAGTAGCTATCATTGGTGATGGACCAATGGGACTTTTGCACGTTATCGCCGGAAAGATTTTTGGCGCCAGTTCCATAAGCGTCCTAGGGCTTGTTGATAAAAAGCTTAACATAGCTCTTAAATTAGGTGCTGACAGGGTTTACAACAGGAAAGAGTATAAGGATATACAGAGCATAAAAAGTGAAAACAACGAAGGTTTTGACACAGTTTACATTACAGTAGTAAATAGAAGTACGTTGGAAGAGGCTTTTCAACTCGTAAAAAAAGGTGGAAAGATTGTAATCTTTGCGGGCGTTCCTGCAAATTCCGTGACCTTTAACCTTGATCCTAATATTATACATTACGGTGAGGTTACTCTATTAGGAAGCTACGGATATACTTATTCGGAATATAACAGCTCTATACAGTTGCTTTACAAACACAAAGAAGTAACACAAATCGTGTCTCATATATTACCATTAAATAGGTTCAATGAGGCAATTGATATCTGGGACAATAAAGAAGAATCGATAAAGATACTCATAAGCAGGTGATTAAGCACGAAGACTATTTATGCTGGAATAGATGCTGGTACTTCCAGAATAAAAGGGGATGTGCTGGATGAAAACGGTAAAGTGATAAGATCGCTAAAGGCTGATACCCCAAAAATAATTTCCCCAGAACCAGGATGGACTGAAATCGACATCGAGGCTTATTATCTAGAATTTTTAAAACTTTTCAAAAGTCTGTTTAAAGGGTTAGAAGGATATAAAATAAATCTTGGGCTTTCAGCGATGGCTCCTGTCTTTGTACCTTTGAGCTTAGACGGCAAACCGCTCATAAACGGTATACTTTATAACGATACAAGGTCAGAGGCTGAGATAGAGGAGCTAAAAAGGGATTACGGGGATATTGTTTTTAGCATAAACGGCAACCCTGTGAACAACCAGCAGTGGTTACCTAAAATTCTGTGGTTCAAGAAGAACATGCCAGAGCTCTATAAAAGGGTGTGGAAGTTTATGGATCTTACAAGCTATATTATATGGAGACTGACGGGAGAAATAAAAGTTGATAAAACTGTTGCTTTAGAAGAAGGATTCATTGACTATAAGAAAAATGAATTATCTGATAAAATGCTTGAAATTTCAGGCATTAAAAGAGAAGTTATTCCAGATGTAATATCCACAACAGATGTAGCATCTTCATTTAAGTTCGAAGGGAACTATTTTGAAATAAATTCGGGAACAGTCGACGCAATAGCGGCAGCAATTTCACTAGGCCTTATTGATGATGGTATGTTTGAGGTAACACTTGGAACAACAGGAATAATATATTATTCTACTTATAAACCAATCCCGAATGAAAAACTATACCTTGATATGAGTCCAGTTAATGGATTATATTACATGAATGGAAGCACTTCATCAGCTGGAAGCTTTGTCGATTTTGTACTTTACATACTTGGATTAGACACAAAATATAGCATGATAAAAAGATCGATCGATAATTCAAAACCTTGTTCATCAGGAGTTATAGCCCTTCCATACATAGCAGGAGAAAGAACACCTATATTCGATCCCAATGCACGTTCTGTGTTTTTTGGCCTTTCTACTAAGACAGAAAGGAGTGACTTAATCAGGGCATCCATTGAAGCGGTTGCTTTCTCTATTAGGCATAATGTTGAAACCTTTAAAACCATGGGTTACGAAACAAAATCAATATTTTTAACCGGTGGTTTGTCAAAATCAAAGGAAGTTGCGCAGATATTAGCTGATGTTCTTAATTCAGAGGTTGAACTAAAAAATGAAGCTTCTGAAACAGATGGCGACATTAAAATAGCACAAGTTATGTCTGGGAGCAGCTGGAAAGAAATTAAAAATAAAAATTTTAAAAAATCTAAGCCTGTTAAGCCGATTCAACAAAATTATTTAGAGTATGAAAAATGTTTTAAAAAGTACATCGAAATATATGAAAGATTAAAAGACCTCTTCTGATTCTGTTTGATTAAGATGATTAATTTACAGTTATAAACAAAAAGTTCATTGACTTGAGAGATATTTTTACGCAAAAACAATGAAAGTTGTCATTTTTGCCCGTATATCTGGTAGTACCATGACTTCCTTTGTTTACCAGAAATATCAAAATAAACGTGCTTTAAATATGTATACTCTTCAAGTCCATACGTAGAAAGTGAAGCACCTGTTCCGCTCTGTTTGTAGCTTGGCCATGGCATCTCTGAGGGCACAACTACGTGTTCGTTTACCCAAACTGTTGCAAACTTGAGGTCCTTTGTAGCCTTTACAGCTTTTTGCACATCTTTTGTCCATACTGATGCACCAAGCCCATATATTACATCGTTTGCTTTTTCTATCGCCTCATCATAAGTTTCAAAACTAAGAACAGTCCACACGGGACCAAATATTTCTTCCTGAACAATAACGGATTTTTGATTTTCAGTCTCAATCACCGTGGGTTCCAGATAAAATCCTCCTTCATGCCCTTTTATATTTGGTCTTTTTCCACCGTAAACAAGCTTTCCACCCTCTTCAATCCCTTTATTTATGTACCATTCTACTCTTTCTCTATGTGATGAAGAAACAAGTGGTCCCATATCTGTTTCTGGGTCTAACGTGTCCCCGATCCTTACTTTTTTAAGTTCTGCAGTTAATTCATTTACAAATTTTTCGTATATACTTTTGTGAACATAATATCTTGTTGAATTTGCACAATCTTCTCCATTATTTACAAGACCTCCAACAACCGCTCCTTGTACAGCAGCTTGAACATCGGCATCGTTGAAAACTATAAAAGGTGCTTTGCCTCCAAGCTCCAGGGAAACTTTTTTAAGCGTCTCAGAGCCAATTGCCATAAGGTTTTTACCAACTTCAGTGCTTCCGGTAAAAGCTATCATATCCACTTTTGGGTGGCCAGCCAGGTATTCTCCAACTTCTTTACCCGTTCCTGTAATTACATTGAACACTCCCTTCGGCATGCCCGCATTTTCAAGATCTTTTGCTAGCATTAGAGTCGTTAAAGGCGTGTAGCTCGCAGGTTTGGCTACTACTGTATTTCCAGTAAGCATTGCTGGTACTGCTCTCCAGATAACTTCCATTAAAGGATAGTTCCATGGAGTTATTACCGATACAACTCCTATAGGATCTCTCCTGATTGATGATGTCCCCTCTGGCACGTATTCATTCATAGCTTTTCCATCGAGCAACCTTGAAGCTCCTGCATAGAACCTTATATTATCAACAGTATATGGTATATCATAGCTTGTCGATTGTTTTATACTCTTTCCGCTTATCATTGTTTCCATTTTTGCGTATTCTTCTAGCTTTGATTCTATAATGTCAGCCAGTTTGAAAAATATTTTTGCCCTTTCTGAAGGAGGCATATAGGCCCAAGATCCTTTATCGAAAGCATCTCTTGCCGCATCTACTGCATGATCAACATCTGCTTTTGTACCTTTAGGCACCTCGGCTATTACGTTGCCTGTAGAAGGATTTATCACTGAAATTCTTTCACCGCTTTCCGAATCAACCCATTCTCCATTTATATAAAGTTTATAGCTATTATTCATAGTAAAATTAATAACTAAAATTTTTATATATTTAACGATAGCCAATTACATAAATACACGTTAATTTTTTCTGACCTCCTCCCCGCCCTGAAGGACGAAGGTTCCCGAGGTCTCGAGGGTTACTCCCCTTTAACGGGAGCTACTCCGTTATGAAACACCAGATATGAAAGAGGCTTTGCTATGCTCTTGACTATCAAGCCTGTTGCCTTCTTCAGTATGTTCAGTGCGCCGTTGAGATCTGAATGAAGCTTGTGCCCAAGAGGACACTTCACGACCCCTCTCGGGCTTCGGGTTACTTCGGCATCATGGTATGCGCACAGCCTTGAAGTGTTGTACTCAATCACTTCATAAACTCTGATCCCGTATTCCTGTGCATCGTGCTCGATTGTATCCATCAGTTCACGATATGACCACAAATTTTCTGTGAGCTTATTCCCCCTTTCCTGAGCAATTTCATACGGATAGCCCAGATAGATCGCTGAAACACCAAGAGACCAGAGCTTTTTAATTAAATGCGACGCTAAAGTTCTGTAAAGGTGAGCTTCTCTTCGCTTCAATTTCCCTTCAAGCCTCCTCCTCTCAAGCCTGAGCTCTTCAGACCATTCTGTTAGCTTCAAATTTTTTGCTCGGTCTTCAAGCGACTTAACTTCTGAAATCTTTTTCTGCAGGTAGAAAAAGTCCTCTTTAGCCTTTGATCCTTTATAGAGAAGC